>Ga0137380_10001122_pt1 | contig 21374 bp, 15 predicted proteins | sample SagtaG_17_FD_104809 | JGI IMG/M metagenome (GOLD analysis project Ga0137380, IMG submission 104809) | Vadose zone soil microbial communities from Sagehorn Ranch, Mendocino, California, USA - Sage2_L_100_16 metaG | ecosystem: Environmental > Terrestrial > Soil > Vadose zone | place: USA...
ACCCGGCGCACCCGGCCGCGGCCGCGGCGCGCGTCATGGCGGCGATCAGATCGGTCTTCTCGGTCTCGTCCAGGAATGCCGCGCGGACGGTGCGGACGCCGATGGCGAGGACCTGCTCCCGCGACAGCCCGAGACGGGTCTCCAGCGCCTGCCACTCGCCCGCGAGCGAAGTCCCGAAGAGCGCGGGGTCGTCGCTGTTCACGGTCACCGCGACGCCCTGGGCGTGCAGGGTCCGGATCGGGTGGCTCTCCCATCCCCGCACCACCCCGGTCCGGACGTTGCTCGTCGGGCAGCACTCGAGCGGCAGCCCGTAGTCGCGCAGGGAGCGGACGAGCACGGCGTCCTCGGCCGCGCGGATGCCGTGGCCGATCCGTTCCACCTCCAGGACCTCCATCGCCTCCCACACCGAGCGCGGGCCGTCGAACTCCCCGGCGTGGATCGTGGTGCGCAGCCCGAGCCGGCGCGCCTCACGGAAGACCGGGGCGAACGCGGAGGTCGGCAGGGCTCGCTCGTCTCCGCCGACTCCGAGGCCGACGACGTCGAACCTCCGGCACTCCGCCGCCATCTCGACCAGCTCCTCGAGCGCGCCGATTCCGAACTGCCGGACGCCGTCGAACAGGAACCTGAGTCGCGGTCCTCCTTCGGCCGCGCGTTTCCGCGCCGCGCCGCTGGCGGCGTCCATGATCTCCTCAACCTGAAGCCCGGCGCGCGTGAAGATCTGGGGCGAACAGAGGACCTCGGCGTACCGAGCCGCGTCGGCCTGCAGGCGCTCCGAGAGGGCGGCGGCCGCGAGGCCAAAGTCCTCGGGCCGGCGCAGCTCGGCGCAGAGGGCGCGGAAGTTCTGCAGGAAGTGAAGGAAGTCACGGTGCCGGTAGAGTGCGCCCAGGCGCTTGCGTTCCCCCGGCCCGGACGGGTCGCCGCGGGCGCGGCGGATGCGGATCAGCGTCTCGAGGTCGATCGAGCCCTCGAGGTGCAGGTGAATCTCCGCCTTCGGAACGGCCCGCGCGAACTCGGGCCCCTCGGGAGTCAAGGCCAAGGGCCGCCCCCTTCCGCGCCGCCGGATCGCCCCGCCGCCCGGCCCGCGCTCAGCGCGGCGTGGCGGCGGGGGTCGGGGACGTCTCGTCTCCCGCCGGCGGGTGGTCCATGTAGTGGACGATCCCTTGAGCGTCGGTGTAGGTGTAGATCGGCTCGGCGGCCCCCCGTCCGCCGACGCCGCCGCGCGCCGGGTCGACGTACGGCGTCCGATCGCGCCCGAACAGCTTGAGCACCTTGCTCACGTAGGCACGCGTCTCCTGGTACGGCGGGATGGTGCGCGCGGCCTGCACGACGTTCTCGCCCGCGTTGTAGGCGGCCAGCGCCAGGCGCTGGTCCCCGCCGAAAAGATCCAGGAGATACTTCAGATAACGCACGCCGCCGACGATGTTCTCCACCGGATCGAAAGGATCGGTCACCCCGAAGCGGGTCGCGGTCTCGGGCATGAGCTGCATCAGGCCCTGCGCGCCCTTGGCCGAGACGGCCCTCGGGTTGAAGTTCGACTCGACCGACGCCACCGCATAGACGAGCTCCGGGCGCACCCCGTGGTCGAGCGCGGTCCTCCAGATCACCGAGCGGTACTCCTCGCCGGAGTTCGCTCCCGGGAGCGGGCCGCGGCCCGCGTAGGTCCTCAGGTCGCGGTGGTCGGGCACGTTCGTCAGGACGAGAGCGCCGCTGCTATCGCGACGATAGTAGATCTCCTCGCCCGCCTGCGCCGCGCCGGCGGCGGAGGCCAGGACGATCGCCACGAGGAGGGCCCGCGTCACCCCCCCACCCCCGCTCTCCGGATCACCTTCTCGACGATCTCGAAGGTGCGTTCGCGCGCCGTGCGGACCGCCTCGGAGTTCCTGCCCCCGGCTTCGGCCATGTCGGGTCTGCCCCCGCCGCGGCCGTCGATCAAGGCCGCCAGCTCCTTGACGATCTCCCCCGCGTGCAGCGGCGGGATCAGATCGCGACTGACCGAGGCGGTCACCGTCGCCCGATCGTCCCGCAGGCCCCACTGCACGATCACTCCCGACGGCACCCTGGCCCGGCTGCGATCGACGAGCGCCCGCAGCGCGTCCTTGTCGAGACCCTCCTGCGGCCCCCGCACGAGCACCTTGACCCCGGAGACGTCGCGCAGCTCGTCGTCCGCCGGTCCGTTCCCGCCCGCCGCCGCCGACACCTTCAGGTCCTCCACCTCGCGCTGCAACGCCCTGTTCTGCTCCAGCAGGCGCGCCAGCGTCTCCTGCAGCTTCCGGCGCTCGACGTTGAGCGCCCCCTGCAGCCGATCGACGACCCGGCGGTCCTCGCGCAGTTCCTGGAGCGCGCCGCGACCCGCGAGCGCCTCGATGCGCCGGATGCCCGCGGCGATGCCGCGTTCCTGCGTCACCTTGAGCAGCCCGATCGATCCGGTGCTCGAGGCGTGCGTCCCGCCGCACAGCTCCAGGCTGAAGCCGGGGACCTCGATCACGCGGACGACCTCGCCGTACTTGTCGCCGAAGAAGGCCAGAGCTCCGCGGCGGAGCGCCTCCTCGAGCGGCATCGTCGTCGCGAGGATCGGCAGATCCTGGCGGATGACGTCGTTCACCTCGTCCTCGACCTGCCGCAGGATCTCCTCGGACAGCGGAGCGTAGTGGCTGAAGTCGAACCGGAACCGGTCCGGGCTGACGAGCGACCCGGCCTGCTTGACGTGCGTCCCCACGACGTCGCGCAGCGCGGCGTGCACCAGGTGGGTGGCGTCATGGCCGCGCATGACCGCCTGGCGGCGGTCCCGGTCCACCTCGGCGAGGAGGGAGTCGCCGGTGCGCAGACGCCCCTCGCGCACCACGACGACGTGGAGGTTCAGGCCGCGCACCGGCGCCTGCGTATCGCGCACTTCCGCCACGCCGCCGGTTGCGGTCAAGAAGCCGGTGTCTCCGACCTGCCCGCCGCCTTCCGCGTAGAACGGGGTGCGATCGAGGAGGACCTGCCCCTCCTCCCCGGCCGCGAGCTCCTCGACCAGTCGGTCGCCGCGGATCAGGGCCAGGATGCGGGCCCCCTCGAGGAGGGTCGCGTCGTACCCGAGGAAGCTGACCTCCCGGAGCGGCAGCCGGCCGACGACGCCCGACACGGCCGCGGCGGTCTCCTTCATCCCCTTGCGCGAGCGCTCGCGCTGCTCCTCCATCGCCTTCTCGAACCCGGCCCCGTCGACCGTCACCCGCCGCTTCTGGGCACCGTCCCGGATCATGTCGAGCGGCAGCCCGAAGGTGTCGTAGAGCTTGAAGGCCTCCGGCCCGGGCAGGATCGTCTTCTTCTCCTTGACCAGATGCTCCAGCGCGTTTCTCAGCCTGGCCTCCCCCACGGCGAGCGTCTCGGCGAAGCGCTGCTCCTCCCGCCGCGCCATCTCGGCGATCGTGGCCCGGTGAGCCTCGAGCTCGCCGTAGTGATCCTTCATGAGGTCGATGACCGTCCCGCTGAGCTCGCCGAGAAACGGCTTCTCGACGCCGAGGTCGCGGCCGAAGGAGATGGCGCGGCGCGTGATCCGCCGCAGGACGTAGCCGCGTCCCTCGTTGCTCGGCACGACGCCGTCCGACATCAGGAAGGTCATGGCGCGCACATGGTCGGCGATCACCTGAAGCCCCACCTTCCGCGCGGTCGCGTCGCTCCCCGGAGCGGTGCGACCGGCCTGCTCCAGGGCGATCCGCCCAGCGGCCTCGACGATCGGCCTCAGGAGATCGGTGTCGTAGTTGCTCTCGACCCCCTGGAGGACGGAGGCGATCCGCTCGAGCCCCATCCCCGTGTCGACCCCCTTGCGGGCGAGCGCCTTGAGGGTCCCGTCCGCCTGGCGGTCGAACTGCATGAAGACCAGGTTCCAGAGCTCCATGAAGCGGCCGCAGTCGTGACCGGGGTTGCAATCCGGCCGGCCGCAGCCGCTCCCCGCGCCGCGATCGACGTGGATCTCGGAGCAGGGGCCGCAGGGCCCCGTGTCCCCCATCGACCAGAAGTTGTCCTCCTCGCCCAGCCGGAGGATCCGCCCCTCCGGGACGCCTCTCTCCGTCCGCCAGATGTCGAATGCCTCGTCGTCCTCACGGAAGACGGTGACCCAGAGTCGGTTCGGGTCGAGCCCGAGCCAGGAATCGGAGGTCAGGAGCTCCCAGGCGAAGGCGATGGCCTCCTTCTTGAAGTAGTCGCCAAAGGAGAAATTGCCGAGCATCTCGAAGAAGGTGTGGTGGCGCGGCGTGCGGCCGACCTGGTCCAGATCGTTGTGCTTGCCGGAGACGCGCATGCACTTCTGCGAGGAGGCGGCGCGCCTGTAAGCCCGCGTCTCCTTGCCGAGGAAGACATCCTTGAACTGGTTCATCCCGGCGTTGGTGAAGAGCAGGGTGGGATCCTGCGCCGGGATCAGCGACGACGAGGCGACGCGCTGGTGCCCATTGTCCTCGAAGAACTCGAGGAAGGTCTCGCGGATCTCGGAACCCTTCATGCCGTGCCCCATGGCCGCTCGGCCAGCAAGCCGCGGAGCCTTCGGCTCCGCCGGCTTCACTGGCCGCTGAATTATACATGGGCCGCCCGGGCGCCCGTGTCGGAAGGGGGCGGGAGGGGCGAGGCATGCGGCAGGGATCGGGAGGCCGCCGGCGGACGGTCGCATGGGGGAGGCCTACTTCTTGCGCGCGCCGCCCGCGCCGTGGGCGCGCGACAGGTCGAACACCGATCCGGTGGATCCGGGGCTGGAAGAGTTCTCCATGCCGCTCTTGAGCGTGCTCTCCATCTCGCGCTGCGCCACGTCGGCGGTCGACTCGATCCCCTGGAGCTTCAGCTTGAACTCGTCCGGGTTGCTGGCGCGCCGCAGCGCCTCCTCCATGGTGATCAGGTCCTTCTTGTAGAGGCCGTAGATCGACTGGTCGAAGGTCTGCATCCCGTACTGGGAGGTCCCCTGGGCGATCGCCTCGTGGATCAGCTTCGTCTTGTCCTTGTTCTCGATGCAGTCGCGGATGAAGTTGGTGATGCGCAGCACCTCCACCGCCGGCACGCGGCCGTTGCCGTCGCCGCGCGGGAGCAGGCGCATCGAGATGACCGCCTTGAGGACGCTCGCCAGCTGCAGGCGGATCTGCTTCTGCTGGTGCGGCGGGAAGACCGAGATGATCCGGTTCACCGTCTCCGTGGCGTCCAGGGTGTGCAGGGTCGAGAGGACCAGGTGGCCGGTCTCGGCGGCGGTCAGCGCGGTCTCGATCGTCTCGTAGTCGCGCATCTCGCCGACCAGGATGACGTCCGGGTCCTGGCGAAGCGCCGAGCGCAGCGCGGTGGCGAACGACTTGGTGTCGACCTCGACCTCGCGCTGGTTCACCAGGCTCTTCTTGTCCCGGTGCAGAAACTCGATCGGGTCCTCGATGGTCATGATGTGCTCGGTCCGCTGGTTGTTGATGTAGTCGATGAGCGCGGCGAGCGAGGTCGACTTGCCCGACCCGGTGGTCCCGGTGACCAGGATCAGCCCGCGCCTCTCGTCGGCGATCGTCTTCAGGACGGGGGGCAGGACCAGGTCCTCGATCGTGAGGATCTTCGACGGGATGACGCGCAGCACCAGGCCGACGGTGCCGCGCTGCTGGAAGATGTTGACGCGGAAGCGGCCCAGCCCCGGCACCGAGTAGGCGAGGTCGATCTCGAAATGATCCTTGAACTTCTGCTTCTGCCGGCCGCTCATGATCGAGAACGCCATGGCGATGGTGTCCTCCTGGGTCAGCCGGTTCAGCTCGCTCAGCGGGGTGAGGCGGCCGTTCACCCGGATCACGGGATGGCTTCCGACCTTCAGGTGCAGGTCGGACGCCTTCCTCTCGGCGGCGATCTTGAGGAGATCGTTGATGTGCATCGCGTCCTCCCCGGAGACGGACGGATCCGGCCCCGGCGTCCCGACGTGTTGAATCTAGGTCCCGTGCCGGGGCAAGTCAAGGAAGGTGGTTTGTTTTGTGCGTCTTAGAGTGGGAGCAGCCAGCGGTGCCGGTCGGCCTTCTGGCCCGAGGTGATCGCCTTGAACTCGCTCTGGAGGCGCAGCGTGACCTCGCCCCGCGCGCCGGACCCGACGACCACGCGGTCGATGCTTCGGATCGGCGTCACCTCGGCGGCGGTGCCGCAGAAGAAGACCTCGTCGGCGGTGTAGAGCATCTCGCGCGGGACCGACCGCTCGTTGACGGGGACGCCCAGATCTGCCGCCAGATCGAGGACCGTGGCGCGGGTGATCCCCGGAAGGATCGAGGCGGTCAGGGGCGGCGTGTAAAGGGCCCCTCTCTTCACCAGGAAGATGTTCTCGCCGCTCCCCTCGCTCACGTAGCCGTAGGCGTCGAGGGCGATCCCCTCGGTGTAGCCGTTGACGGCCGCCTCCATCCGGATGAGCTGCGAGTTCATGTAGTTGGCGCTGGCCTTGGCCATGGCCGGGAGGGTGTCGGGCGCCTCGCGCCGCCAGGAGGAGACCATGACGTCGACGCCCTTCTCGTTGGCGTCCTTTCCCAGGTAGGCGCCCCAGGGCCAGACGGCGATCGCCACGTCGATCGGGCACGGGAACGGATCGACGCCGAGCGACTCGTAGCCGCGGTAAACCAGAGGGCGGATGTAGCAGGCTTCCATCCGGTTGGCGCGGATCGTCTCCAGGATCGCCGCCTCGATCTGATCGCGCGTGTAGGGGATCTCCATGCGGTAGATCCGGCAGCCGTCGAACAGACGCTCGACGTGGTCGCGCAGCCGGAAGACGGCCGGGCCCCGCTCCGTCTTGTAGCAGCGGATCCCCTCGAAGATGCAGGAGCCGTAGTGGACGACGTGCGAGAGAACGTGGACCGTCGCCTGGTCCCAGGGCACCAGGCGACCGTTCATCCAGATCGTCTCGGTCTTCGCGAAGGCCATCGAGCCGCGAGTATAGAGCAGCGTCTCCGGACGAATCAAGAACCGCGACGCGGAGGCGGGTGGCGCCCGGGAACGGAGATCGTTCAGTCCCCGCCGCGGCGGAGGACCAGCGCCGACCAAGGCCGCGTCCGCCTCAGCTCCTCGAGTTCGAGCCCGAGCGCCGCGGCCCCGCGGAGCAGCGGCTCCTCGTCCTCGATCAGGATCCCGGCCAGGACGGCGCGTCCTCCCGGGCTGAGCGCGACGGCCAGACGGGGAAGGACGCGGCCGATGATCGAGGCGCCGATGTTGACCAGGGCCAGGTCGAACGGTCCGAGGCGGCAGGCGTCCGCCGCGTCGGCGCGCCGCAGCGTCACCCTGTCGGCGAGCCGGTTGTCGGCGAGATTGTCGGCGGCCACCCGCAGCGCCACCGGGTCGACGTCGACCGCGATCACCCGGCCCGCCCCCAGCAGGGCGGCGGCCATCGCCAGAAGCGCCGTTCCGGTTCCGAGGTCGGCGACGCGATCGCCCGGACGGACACGCTCCTCCAGGAGTCGCAGGCACATCCGGGTCGAGGCGTGCTCGCCGGTGCCGAACGCCTGGCCGAAGCGAACGCCGATCGCGAGCCGGCCGCGGCTCGGGCCGGTCCGGCATCCCCTGGGCACGATCAGGAAGCGCCGTCCGATCGCCATCGGCCGGAGGGAGCGCTGCCAGGCCTCCGCCCAGCGCCGATCGGCCACCCGTCCGAGGCGCAACGCACCTCGGCCCCCGAGGCCGGCCGCCCGCAGGGCGCGAGCGATCCGCCGGCGCAGGGCCGTCCGAGAGGCCCGGCCGGGGAAATAGGCGCGAAGCGTCAGCCGGGGACGGTACAGCGTGCGGGCGGTGGAGACGACCTCGACCCCGAGGCACCCGGCCTCCCAGAACGCGGCCACCGCGTCCTCCTCGCGCAGCGGATCGACGACCAGGCGGGTCCCGTAGAAGCGGTCGCGCAGGCGGGGATTCATCGCCGGGGCATGCGGACGAGGCGCCGTCCGCATCGATTCAGCTGAAGATGTCCTTGACCTTGTCGAAGATGTCCTTCGGCTCCGACTCAGGCGGGTCCTCCAGCTCGCGCATCTGTTCGAAGAGCTCGCGCTGACGGCGGTTCAGCCGGGTCGGGACGCGCAGCACAGCCTTGACGTAGAGATCGCCCCGCGGTCCCCCGTTGGGATGCGGCATCCCCTTGCCGCGCAGCCGGAAGACCGCACCGCTCTGCGTCCCGGGCGGGACCGTGATCGCCTCCGTCCCTTCCAGGGTGGGGGCCGACACCTTCCCCCCGAGCACCGCCTGGGCGATGGTGATCGGCGCCTCGGCCTGCAGGTCGAGGCCGTCGCGCCGGAAGAAGGGGTGATCCTTGACCTGGATCACGACGTACAGGTCCCCCGTGCGCCCCCCCTGCATCCCTCCCTCCCCCTCCCCGGAGACCCGCAGCCGCATGCCGGTGTCGATCCCGGCCGGGATCCTCACCTTGATGTGCCGCACCTCGCGCCGGCGCCCCTCGCCGCCGCAGGAGCGGCACGGGTCCTTGATCGTCTGGCCGGTCCCGCCGCAGGAGCGGCAGGTCTGGCTCATGGTGAAGAAGCCTTGCCGGTGGATCACCTGGCCCCGGCCGCCGCAGGGGCCGCAGGTCGAGCGCGATCCGTCGCGCGATCCGCTGCCGCGGCAGTCGGCGCAGGACTCGAGGCGGGGGACCCGGATCTCCTTCTCGACGCCCCGCGCCGCCTCCATGAAGTCGATCTCCAGGTCGTAGCGCAGGTCGGCGCCACGGCGGGCGCCGGCGCGGGGGCGCCGCGCCCCCCCGAGCAGGTCGCCCATGGAGAAGCCGAAGAAGCTTCCCAGGATGTCCTCGAAGTCGTGGAAGATCTCGGGGTTGAACCCTCCGAACCCTTCGGCGCCGCTCACGCCCCGATGGCCGAACTGGTCGTAGCGGGCCCGCTTCTCCTTGTCGGCGAGAACGGCGTAGGCTTCGGCGGCTTCCTTGAACTTCTCCTCCGCCTCCTTGTTTCCAGGGTTGCGGTCGGGGTGGTGCTTCATCGCCAGCTGGCGGTAGGCCTTCTTGATTTCGGCCTCGCCGGCCTGCCGGCTTAACCCGAGGACTTCGTAATAATCGCGCTTCTTCAAGGACCCTCTCCGCGCCCCGCGCGCCGCCAGGCAGGAGGGCGGCCGCTCCGGCGCTCGTGCCGGCGGCCCCCGCCTGTCGCGGGGACATGTCGCATCGGTTCCCGGATCCGATCAGGACGCTGCAGGCGGGGCGCTTCCCGGACCTCCGGTCGCTCCGCCGGGGGCGTTGGAGGACGGGTGGTACAGGATGACCTCCGTCATGATCTGCGACGCCTCCCCCAGCTTCTCCAGGGAGGTGGTGCACTCCGAGATGCTGGCCGATGCCAGGGCCTTCCTCGCGCCGTCCAGGATCTTCTTGACGGCCGCCCGCTTCTCCTCGTCGAGGAGAGTGCCGAACTCCGCGAAGGACCTCATGTTCGACTCCAGGAGGCCTTCGAGGCGCGCCTGGATCCGGAAGAGCTCGGACTTCTTCTTGTCCGCCTCAAGGTTCCGCTTGGCGTCGTCGATGATCTCGTTGATCTCCTTCTCCGTCAAGCCCCCCGACGGCGTGACGGCGATCTTCTGCTCCTTGTTGGTCGCCATGTCGCGGGCGGAGACGTGCACGATGCCGTTGCTGTCGATGTCGAAGGTGACCTCGACCTGGGGGACGCCCTTGGGCGCCGGCGCGATCCCGACCAGCTCGAAGCGGCCGAGCGACTTGTTGTAGGCCGCCACCTCCCGCTCCCCCTGAAGGACGTTGATCTCGACCTTGGACTGGTTGTCGACCACGGTGGTGAAGATCTTCGTCTTGCGCGTCGGGATGGTGGTGTTCCTCTCGATCAGCTTCGTGAACATGCCGCCGCGGGTCTCGAGGCCGAGCGACAGGGGGGTCACGTCAAGCAGGACCATGTCCTTGACCTCGCCCTGGAGGATCCCGGCCTGGATCGCCGCGCCGACGCCCACCACCTCCTCGGGGTTCTTGTCGCGGCTCGGCTCCTTTCCGAAGATCTCGCGCACCACCTCGATCACCCTCGGGACCCGCGTCATGCCGCCCACCAGGAGCACCTCGTCGATCTCCGACGGCTTGAGCCCGGCGAGCGACAGCGCCTCCAGGCACGGCTTGCGGGTGCGCTCCACGAGGTCGGCGGTGAGCTCGTTGAATTTCTCCCGCGTCAGCCCGACGTTCAGGTGCTTCGGCCCCTTCGCGTCGGCGGACAGGAAGGGCAGGTTGATCTCCGAGCGCGCCTCCATCGACAGCTCGCACTTCGCCTTCTCGGCCGCCTCCTTCAGGCGCTGCAGCGCCAGGCGGTCCTCCTTGAGCGAGATCCCCTCCTTCTTCTCGAACTCCTGCAGGAGCCACTCGAGAATCCGCTGATCGAAGTCCTCCCCTCCCAGGAAGGTGTCGCCCGAGGTCGCCTTGACCTCGAACACCCCCTGCCCGAGCTGCAGGATCGAGACGTCGAAGGTTCCGCCCCCGAGGTCGTAGACCACGATCTTCTTCTCCGCCTCCTCGTTCAGGCGGTAGGCCAGCGAGGCCGCGGTCGGCTCGTTGATGATGCGCAGGACCTTGAGCCCGGCGATGCGGCCGGCGTCCTTGGTGGCTTGGCGCTGGTTGTCGTCGAAGTACGCCGGGACGGTGATGATCGCCTCGTGCACCTCGGTCTGGAGGAGCTCCTCGGACATCTCCTTGAGGCGCGCGAGGATCATCGCCGAGATCTCCTGAGGGCTGTAGTCGCGCTCCCGCACGCGGATGCGCACGTCGCCGTTCCCCGACTCGACGACCTGGAACGGGACGTACTTCCGGGCCTGCTGCACCTCCGGAGAGTTGAACTTGCGCCCGATCAGGCGCTTGACCGAGTAGACCGTGTTCTTGGGGTTGGTGACCGACTGCCGCTTGGCGATCTGCCCGACCAGCTTCTCGCCACGCTCGGTGAAGGCGACGATCGAGGGCGTGGTGCGCGCCCCCTCCTTGTTCGGGACCACGGACGGGCTCGAGCCGTCCATCACCGCGACGCAGCAGTTCGTCGTCCCCAGATCGATGCCGATCACCCTGCTCATGAGATCGTCCCCCCGTGCACGCCGGCCTCAGCCGCTCCGTTGGCGATCGCCGCCGCCCCCGGCTCCGCGCCCCGAGGCGACCTTGACCAGGGCCGGCCGCAGCAGCCGATCGTTGATGGCGTACCCCTTCTGCATCTCCTCCAGGATGACACCCTCCTCGAACCCGTCGACGTCCAGCACCTCCACGGCCTCGTGCAGCCCCGGGTCGAAGCGCGCGCCCAGCGTGTCCATCCGCACGATCCCCTCCTTGCGCAGCGCCTCGAGAAACTGCTGCTGGATCAGGACGAGCCCCTGGCGCAGCGGATCGTTCGATCCTTCGCTCGTGGCGAGCGCGCGATCGAGGTTGTCGAGGGCGGGCAGGAGGCGCTTGACGAGGTCGACCGAGGCCGCGGCGCGCAGCTCCTGGCGCTCCTTGTCGGTGCGCTTGCGGAAGTTCTCGAACTCCGCCTGCTTGCGCAGCAGCAGGTCGTAATACTTCTCCTTCTCCGCCAGGGCCTCCTGCAGGGCCCGGGTCGCCGAGGGGGAGGAGCGCTCGTCCGGAGGAGCGGACGCGGGGGCCGCGCCGCCGCGCCGCCCCTGGGCCTCCGCTCCGGTCGTCTCGTCGACACCCACGACCTCGAGGATCTCGATGGCGTCGTCCTCGTCGGGCCGTGGCTCAGGAGCGACGGGCTTCCGCGGCGGATCGTGCGCCGGTCGGTTCTCGCCTTTCTTCGCGCCGCGCGAGGGCATACGGCCTCCGCGCGGAATATAGGTCAGCCGTCGTGGCGCGTCAAATAGTTGGACAGCAGGCGGGAGACGTAGCCGACGAGGGTGACCGCCCGTTCGTACTCCATCCGGGTCGGACCGAGGACGCCGAGCCAGCCGGTGCCGCCGTCGCCCAGGTGGTACGGCGAGGCGACGAGCGACAGGCTGCCGAGGGCGGGGTCGTCGGATTCGGATCCAATCAGCACGCGCACGCCCGAGCGGTCGAGCCAGCGGTCGAGGAGCTTGACGAGCCGGTGCTTCTCTTCGAAGGTCTCGAACAGCCGGCGCATCGTCTCGACGTCGGCGAACTCGGGATGCTTCATGATGTTGGTCGTACCCTCCATCACCATCGTGCGCTCCTCGGACTCGGCGTCGAGGTAGCGGGTCCCGAGCGCGACGGCGTCCTTCATCATGCGGTCGAAGGCCGCCTTCTCCTCGGCCATCAGGGCGACGAGCCTCTCCCGGATCTGCTTGAGGGTCAGCCCGGCGAACTCCCCCACCAGGTAACGGCCCGCCCGCTCGAGGTCCTCCCGGGCGTAGTCCTCCTCCGTGTCGAGGATGCGGTGGCTGACCGTCTCGGAGGCGTCGACGAAGATCACGAGGATGCGCCTCTCGTGCAGCCTGAGGAACTCGATGTGCTTGAGGACGGCGTCACGCAGCGGCGGAGACACGAGGTACCCGACCTGGTGCGTGAGCAGGGAGAGGAGCTTCGGGATGACCCCCATCGCCTCGGTGTGCTCTCCGCCGACCCTGGAGAGCTGGGCGTCGATCATGGCGCGGTCGCGCGCCCGCACCTCGCCCGGCGCGAGGAGGGAGTCGACATAGTAGCGGTACCCCTTGTCGGTGGGGATCCGTCCGGCGGAGGTGTGCGGTTGGGCCAGGAGCCCCAGCTCCTCAAGATCCGCCATGACGTTGCGCACGCTCGCCGGGCTGAGCCCCTCCTGGGTCATCCTGGCGATGAGCCGTGATCCGATCGGCTCCCCCGTCGCGATGTAGCTGACGACGATGTCCCGGAGGATCTCCTCGGCTCGCGCGTCGAGCCCCGTCTCCTTCATCGGCCCCTGTCTCCCATTAGCACTCGACTCTAGTGAGTGCCAATATACCGGCGGGAGCGGCGACTGTCAACCTCCGCCGCCTCAGGACGCCTTGGCGGGAGCGGCCCGGCGTCCGAGGAGGTAGGCGCGGATGAAGCCGTCGAGGTCGCCGTCCAGGACCCGGTCGACGTCTCCCCGCTCGTACCCCGTGCGGTGGTCCTTGATCAGGCGGTAGGGCTGCAGGACGTACGACCGGATCTGGCTTCCGAAGTCGATCTCCTTCTTCGCTCCCTCCTCCGCCTGCCGCTTCTCGTCCCTCTTGCGGCGCTCCAGGTCGTACAGGCGCGAGCGCAGGATGCGCATCGCCATGTCCCGGTTGCGGTGCTGCGATCGTTCGTTCTGGCAGGAGGCCACGATGCCGGTCGGCAGGTGGGTGACCCGCACGGCCGAGTCGGTGACGTTGACGTGCTGGCCGCCCGCACCGCTGCTGCGGTAGGTATCGACGCGGAGATCCTTCTCCTCGACCTTGACCTCGATCGTATCGTCGAGCTCCGGGTAGGCGTAGACCGAGGCGAAGGAGGTGTGGCGGCGGCCGGACGAGTCGAAGGGGGAAATCCGGACCAGGCGGTGGACGCCGCTCTCGGCCCGCAGGAAGCCGTAGGCATCCTTTCCCTTGACGAGCAGGGTGGCGCTCTTGATCCCGGCCTCCTCCCCCGCCTGGTAGTCGAGGGCCTCGACCCGGTAGCCGTGCCCTTCGGACCAGCGCAGGTACATCCGGTAGAGCATCTCGGCCCAGTCCTGCGACTCGGTCCCTCCCGCGCCGGGGTGGATGGTCAGGATGGCGTTGCCGGCGTCGTGCTCGCCGGTCAGCATCATCTCCAGCTCCTGCCGGTCGAGGGCCGCCGCCAGCTCGTCCGCGGCGCGCCGCAGGTCCTCGCCGACCTCCTCCCCTTCCCGGGCGAGCTCGACGCAGACCTGCGCCTCCTCGAGCTTCCTGTCGAGGGCGCGGACGGCGTCGATCTCCTCGGTGAGGCGGGTGCGGCGCTGCAGGGTCGCCTGGGCCTTGGCGGGATCGCTCCACAGATCGGGATCGGCGGCCCGCGCCTCGACCCCCTGGAGCTCGCGGGTCAGTGAGGCGGGATCAAAGATGCCCCCGGAGCTCCGCGAACCGCTCCTTGAGCGTGTCCACCCGTCGCACGAGCTCGTCGAGGTCGAAGTTCCGGGGCATCGCTACGCAGCCGCTCCCGCGCGCCCTCGGGTGGCGCGGCGCGCCGATGCCGCGCGCAGCGCGGCGGCCTGAAGAACGGTCAGTATAGCACAGCCCCAGGCGAACAGGTCGCCGGCGCGATTGTAGAGAGTCGCGTCGCGTCGCGCGGCGACCGATCCGGCCAGGACCGCGCGCGTTTCCAGACGGGTGCGCTCAAGGATCCGGCCGTAGGGGTCGACGATCGCGCTGATCCCGGTGTTGGCGGCACGCACCAGGTAGCGGCGGGTCTCCACCGCCCGCACCGCCGCCATCGCCAGGTGCTGGCGCGGCGCGGCGCTTCGCCCGAACCAGGCATCGTTGGTGATGTTGACCAGGAGGACGGCGCCCTTCCCGGCGATCGACCGCACGACCTCGGGGAGGATCGCCTCGTAGCAGATGAAGGTCGCCGCCGGCCCGAGAGGGGTCGGCAGGGGCTCGAGGCGCCCACCCGGCGCGAAGCCGGCGATAGCGCCCTGCACCATGCGGTTCACGAAGAAGAGGAGGCCCCGCAGGGGAACGTACTCTCCGAACGGCACGAGGTGCACCTTGTCGTAGGAGGGACCGAGAGCGCCGTCCGGAGCGACGAGGAAGGCGCCGTTCAGCGCCCGGACCTCCCCTCCCCTCACCTCGTAGTCGACGCTCCCGACGATCAGCGTGACGCCGAGGTCCCGCGCCAGGCCTCCGACCAGGTCGACGTACTCCCGGTGCGGCTCGATGGCGAACGCTGCGCGGGTACCACCCGTCCCCCCGGCGGGCTCGGGACGCGGGACCGGCCGGTGGAAGGAGAAGGGGCTCGCCGACTCCGGCCAGACGACGAGCCGCGCTCCGCCCTCCGCGGCCTGCCGCGTGAGGCGCACGAGGTCCATGATGATGCGCCCTTCGGCCCCCGGATCCCATTTCGTGTCCTGCGGCACGTTCCCCTGGATCGCGGCGACCCTCAGCCTTTCCCCCTCGGGAGCGGACCCGCCGCCGCGCAGGACGACGGCCCCTCCCGCTGCGGCCAGGGCGACGAGCACCAGCAACGCGAGCCCGGCGGCCCGCGTGCGCCGCGGCACCGGCGCGAGGAGGAGCGTCGCGCCGGCGTTGGCCGCCAGCACCAGAAACGACACGGCGTAGATCCCCCCGAACGCCGCCGCCTGCAGGAGGGGAAGGTCCCGGTACTGCGAGTACCCGAGGAGGCCCCAGGGGAAGCCGGTGAGGAGCCTGCCGCGCAGGATCTCCAGGCCGACCCAGGTGATCGGCGCGACGATGAGCGAGAGGGGGCCGACTCTGCGCCAGGAGGCGGCCGTCACCCAGGCGAAGAGGGCGACGTAGGTCGCGAGATACAGGACCAGGAGGGCGAGGATCAGGCAGGCGATGATCCAGGGGAGGTCGCCGTAGACCACCATGACCCGCGGGATCCAGTAGAGCAGGACGGCGAAGAAGGCCGAGCCGCAGAGGTACCCGCGGAGAAGCGCGGTGCGCGGCGGGGCGCCGGCGATCGCCCTGAGGAACGGCACCAGCGCCACGAGCGCGAGGAGGCCGAGATCGGCTCGCGGGTAGGCCAGGGCGAGAAGGACGCCGGACACGATCGACAGCGCCGGGCCGCGCCGGGCCGCCCCCTCAGTGCTGCTCATGAAGCAGGAGTCGGAGTGGCTCCTTCACGTCGATGGCGCCGGAGGCGGCCTCGCGCAGCGCCGCGTGGAGCAGCGTCACCTTCCCCTCCCGCGCGCGACGCTCCCTGAGCCGCCCCGCCGCGAGTCCGGGGCGGAACGAGCGGTCTTCCGGCGAGACCGGCAGGAACTCGAAGACCGGCCCGAGCCTGAGCTGACCCGAGCCGCGGCAGCCGGCGCAGCCCTGCGCGGTGGCGTAGATCCCCGGCGGCGGGCGGCGATGCGGCGGCCACGGGGAGAGGAGGTCGTGCAGATCGTAGGGGCGGGCGCAGGCGCGACAGAGCTGCTCCATCAGCCGGATGCCCAGGATGCCGATCGGCGAACCGTCCGCGGGACCGGGGAGGTGCCCCGACCGCACGAGCATCTCCGCGGCGTCGCAGGCGTCGACCGCCGCGAGCGGGGCGACGACGACGCGCTCCCGGGCCAGCGCCAGGATCGCGGCGGGACCGCCGGCGCGCTCCGGTACCGGAAGGACCAGGAGCTCGGGGGCGCGCGCGAGGCTCGGCGCAAGGAGCGCCTCGAAGGGCACCTCCTCCTCGTCGGCCGGCGCCGCCACCCGTTCGAGCGCCGGCCCCGCGTCCCAGTCTCCGAGGGCGATCCGGCGCGGCAGCCGCTCCCCGAGCAGTGCGAGGATCATCGAGAGTCCGGCAGCCGCCTCGGCCGGCCCCGGACCGGCGAGCAGGAGGAGTCCGGTCCGCCTCTCCACCATCGTCGCCAGCGATCGAGGCAGGTCCGGCTGTTCCGCGGCCACCTTCTCCGCCGAGACCATGGCGATCTGCTCCTCGCGAAGATCGAGGGTATAGGTCTCTCCATCGAGACCGGGCAGAGCCAGGACCGAGGCCGCGATGCGCCGCCCTTCCACGGCCAGGATCAGGCGCCCCTCGCGCGGGATCACGCGACCGCGGGAGGCGATGCCCGAGAGCCCGTCCAGGAGCGCCGCGACGCCGGGGTACGCGCCGCGCGGCAGGCCGAGACCATCCTCGTCCCCCAGCGCTCCGCGAAAGGCGACGCTCATCTCGCCGGGTCGGGGCTCCAGGATGACCCGCCGCGCGCCGCGGCGGATCCCCTCCGTCACGATGGCGCGCAGCCAGTCGGCGGGCCGCGCGTCCTCCCGCACCGACTCGGGGAGAAGCGGCCGGAGGCCGCGCCTCCGATCGGCGAGGACGAAGAGGCTGTCGCCGGCCGCGCGGTGGATCACGCCCGCCTCGACCTCCGCCGGATACGATCGCGCCAGCGCCTCCGCGATCAGGGCGGGCGGACAGATCAGCGGCTCGACCCGAAGTCCGGTCAGCGCCTCAACCGAAGGGACCAGCCGCGGCGCGTCGGCGGTGGCGATCGCCAGGTCGAGCACGCCGTCGTCCACCCGGATCGGGACCATGCCGTAGTGATAGGCCAACCGGGCCGGGATCAGATCGACCGCCGGCGCGCTGCGCAGGGTCTCCACCAGATCGGGCGACACGGCGGGGAGGTGGTCCTGGAGGAAGAGATAGAACCCCGCGGGGGTCACCCGTCCGGTCTTGAGCAGCGTGTATCCCAGCCGCCCTCCCCGCAGCTGCTGCTCCTCGAGACCCTCCTGCAACCCGGAGCGGCTGACGAGGCCCGCCTCGATCAGCAGCTCGCCGAGCAGCCTCCGGTCGCTCCCCCGCGGCGCCCGCCGGGGCTCCATCCTACTCGGCCTCCCGGAGAACCCAGGGGGTGAGTCCGGGCTCGGAGCGCAGCCGGTGGACGACCGCATCGGCCCCCTGGCGGTCGCGGTACCGTCCGACGCGCACGCGGTAGATCGGCTGGCTCCCCGCCCGCCCCTCCGACACCACAGCCGGAAGACCTCGTATCGCCAGACGATCGCGAAGACGGTGGGCCAAGGCCGCGTCGCGGGTGGCCAGGACCTGCACGACGAAGGCGCCGCCCGCCCTGCCGGGCGCCGCCGGCCGCCCGGGGCCTTCACGCGGTGCCTCGTCCGCGGCGCGGCCCGCGGTGGACCCCTGGACGCCGAGGGTGCGGTAGAAGCTGAGATCGGGGGCCGGGTCGGTCGCCGCGCCCGCGCGGGATGGAGGACCGGAGGAGGCGCCCCCGGCTTCCTCGGAGGTCCTTACCGCCGATCCGGGGTGCCGCCGGCCCGCCCAGCGCGAGGCCACGACCAGCAGGGCCACCACCGCCACCACGCCGATCACCAGGGAGCGCAGACGGCGGGCGCGGGTCACCGGTTCCCCCCCAGCGCCTGCGCCGCCGTCTCCTCCTCCGGTCCCGACATCCCGATCGAGTTCTTGCCCGACAGTTTGATCCGCTGCATCGCGCGGTCCGCGCACTTGATCAGCCCGAGGCTGGTGCGGGAGTGCTCCGGGTACGAGGCGATCCCGAAGGAGGCGGTCAGGACCATGCCCGGCGTGTCATGGACCAGGAACGGCTTGTTCCCGAGCGCGACGCGCAGGCGCTCCGCCAGCTCGCGCGCTCCCCTCGGGTCGGTCTCCGGCAGGACGACGCAGAACTCGTCGCCGCCGTAGCGGAACAGCTTGTCGCTGCCGCGGATCGATCCGACCAGGCGGCGCGACACCTCGCGCAGCGCCTTGCTGCCCATCGAGTGGCCGTAGCGGTTGTTGATCTCCTTGAGGTTGTCCATGTCGAGGAAGATCAGCGACAGCGAGGTGGCGTAGCGGTGGGCCCGGTAGACCTCCTCGCTCAGGAAGCGGTCGAAGTAGCGGCGGTTGTAGGAGTCGGTCTGGTCGTCCTTGATGATCAGCTCCCTGTAACGCTCGACGACCATCGCGTTGACCAGCGCCGGCATGAGCTCCGGAACGAGCCGCCCGACCCGATCCATGTCGTCGACGCCGATCGCCTGCCGCTCGCGCGCCAGGAGGAGCATGCCGATGAGCGCCCCCGCCCCGGGCAGGGGGACGGCCAGCGTCTGGTCGATCGCCAGGGTGCGGAGGGCGGCGGGGGCCGGCGTGATCGCCGGCGTCCAGGTGGCGGGCGTGCCCGACCCTCGCAGCTCGGCGAGGTCGAGGGTCAGGATCCCCTTGCGGCGCGGGTCGTCCGCCGGCAGGTGACTCGCCCTGAGGTGGAAGGTGTCCTGCTCCCCGTCATACAGGTAGAGGAAGACCGCGGTCGCGCGCCCGCACTCCAGAGCGCCGCGCACCAGCCCTTCGCACACCGCGTTCAGGTCGATCTGCCGCGTCACGGCCAGGGCCGTTCGGGCGATCTGCAGATCGTCCTTGACGCGGTCGGCGTCGCTCATCGGCAACCCTCAGGCCAGCTTCTTCCGCACCGCCTCGATCAGATCGATCGGCACCGGGAAGATGATCGTCGAGTTCTTCTCGGAGGCGATCTCGGTCAGGGTCTGCAGGTAGCGGAGCTGGAGCGTCGCCGGGTTGGCCGAGAAGGCCTCGGCCGCCTTCGCCAGCTGCGCGGAGGCCTGGAACTCTCCCTCCGCATGGATGATCTTGGCCCGCTTCTCGCGCTCGGCCTCGGCCTGCTTCGCCATGGCGCGCTGCATCTCGACGGGAAGATCGACGTGCTTCACCTCCACGGCCGAGACCTTGACGCCCCAGGGATCGGTGTGCCGGTCGAGGATCTGCTGCAGCTCGGCGTTCAGGTGGTCGCGCTTGCTCAGGAGATCGTCGAGCTCCACCTGCCCCAGGACCGAGCGCAGGGTGGTCTGCGCGAGCTGGGAGGTCGCGTAGTGATACTGCTCCACCTCGACGACCGCCTTGCGCGGCTCCATCACCCGGTAGTAGACGACGGCGTTCACCTTGACCGAGACGTTGTCCCGGGTGATGACGTCCTGGGGCGGCACGTCGTGCACGACGGTCCGCAGCGAGACCCGGATCATCCGGTCGATCGGGAAGAAGACGATCACGATGCCCGGCCCCTTGGCCTGGGGCAGGAGCCGCCCGAGGCGGAAGATGACCGCGCGCTCGTACTCGTTCAGGATCTTCAGGCTCGAGAGCAGCCAGAAGACGATGACCACGACCACGACGATGAACCCCGAGCTCGCACCCACCGCACCGTTCATGGACCCTCCTCCGCGGACCCCCGCGGCCTCAAGGAATCTCCTCCACGTCGAGCCGCAGGTCGCGGACGTTCGTCACCCGGACCCGCGCCCCTCTCCCGATCGGCCGGCCGGCGCGGGCGTTCCAGTATTCGCCGTGGACGAAGACGCGCCCCTCCGGCGCGATGTCGGTCAGCGCCGTCCCCTCCTCCCCGACGATCCCGCTCGAGCCGGTGGTCGGCCTGCGCTGCGCGACCCGCACTACGAGCGTCGTCAGGATCGCCATGATGAGGGCCGCCGAGGCGCTGATCGACAGGATGGCCCAGCGGGCCACGGCGACTCCCGGGACCCCCTCCGGCGAACGGAAGAGCATCATCGCCCCCAGGACCAGGCAGGCGACCCCGCCGATCGTGAGCGTCCCGTAGCTCGGGATCTTCAGCTCCAGCAGGAAGAGCGCGATCCCGAGGGTCACCAGGGCCACCCCGACCCAGTTCACGGGCAGCGCCTGGCTCGCGAAGGCGAACAGGAGCAGGCAGATGCCGCCGACGATCCCGGGGGCGATCATCCCCGGGTGGGTGAACTCGACGTACAGGCCGACGATCCCCGCGAAGAGCAGGAAGAGGGCGAGCGTCGGGTCGGCCAGGAAGCTCAGGAAGCGCTCCCGCGCCGTCATGTCGAGCGACACAATGCGGACGCGGTTCAGCCTCAGGGTCTCCTTGCGGCCGTCGAAGCGGCGGATCGTCCTGCCGTCGAGGATCCTCAGGACCTCCCCCTCGTCGTGGCAGACGTAGTCGATGAGCCCCAGCTTCAGCGCCTCCTGCTCGGTGTAGGCGGAGCTCTTGCGCACCGCCTCCTCGGCCGCCTTCGAGTTCCGGCCGCGGTTCGTGGCCAGCGAGCGGGCATAGGCCGCGAGATCGTTCTCGACCTTGGCCATGATCGGCGAGTCCTTGGGCAGGTCGCCGATCGCCAGGACGGGATGGGCCGCGCCGATGCGCGTGCCGGGCGCCATCACCGCCACGTCCGCGGAGATCGTCAGGAAAAACCCCGCCGAGGCGGCCTTCGTCCCGTTGACGAACACCACGACGGGGGCGCGCGACGAGGTGATCGCGGTGATCATCTCCTCCATCGAGGTGACGAGGCCCCCGGGGGTGTTGAGCTTGATGATGACCAGCGCGGCTCCCTGCTCGTTGGCCCGCGCCAGGGACTCCTTGAGGTAGTGCGCGGCGATCGGATAGATGACGTCGTCGAGGGTGATCGTGAAGACCACGCCCTCCCCCGCGGGCGCGGGGGGAGCGGCGCCGGCCAAGGGGGCGCACGCCAGGAGCAGGAGGGCGACGCCGGCCGCCCGCCTCATGCCTGGACCACGCCCAGCAGCGTCCGCAGCCGATCCACCCCGGCGCGGATCCGATCGAGGGAGAGCGCGTACGAGAGCCGCAGGTAGCCCGGGGCGCCGAAGGCCTCGCCCGGCACGGTGGCGACGGCGCGCTCGGCCATCAGGCGTCGCGCCAGCTCGACGGAGGTGGCGCATCCGAGCTGCCTCATCGCCCCGGTGACGTTCGGAAACGCGTAGAAGGCGCCGCGAGGGAGGGCGCAGGAGATGCCTCGGACGCGGTTCAGGGCCGCGACCAGCTCGTCGCGCCGCCTCCGGTACTCCTCCCGCATGGCGGCCACCGAGTCCTGGGGCCCGCCGATGGCCTCCACCGCCGCCGCCTGCGCGA
>Ga0137380_10001128_pt1 | contig 21363 bp, 19 predicted proteins | sample SagtaG_17_FD_104809 | JGI IMG/M metagenome (GOLD analysis project Ga0137380, IMG submission 104809) | Vadose zone soil microbial communities from Sagehorn Ranch, Mendocino, California, USA - Sage2_L_100_16 metaG | ecosystem: Environmental > Terrestrial > Soil > Vadose zone | place: USA...
ATCCAGGCCGAGCTCGAGCGCATCCAGGTCGGGCGCACGACCCTGGTGATCGCCCACCGGCTATCGACCGTGATGGGCGCCGATCAAATCCTGGTGATGGACGAGGGACGCATCGTCGAGCGCGGCACGCACGACGAATTGCTGGCCGCGGGCCGGCATTACGCGCGGATGTGGTTGCTGCAGCAGCAGGAGCGGGCCGAGGAGGTCGCGTCGCGATCCGCCGGAGGGTCGGCCCTCGCGATGCCTCGGCCGGGGGCCGAGCGGGACTGAGTTCCGGGCGGCAGGGGACCAGGCGCCGCCATGCGCTCGAACCGCCGCTTCATCGCGTTGACCTGCGCGAGGTAGGCGCCGACGTCGTGGTCGCCGCAGCGCTGGTGGACGGCCAGACGGAAGCCGCGCGCCGCGTAGGCGTCGCCCGCCCCCGGCCCGCACAGGTGGATCACGGCGGCCAGATCCTGCTGCCGCTCGGGCGTGGCGGCGGCGACCCGAGAACGCGCGATGGCGCTCGCGACACGGCGATCCAGAAGGGCAGACGTCATCTCGATGGCGTGACTCGGCACGACGCGGCTGTAGAGGATATTGAACCAGCACGACGACGGGTCGAGCCACGGGCCATCCTCGACCACCACGTGGTCGTGGATGCAGTAGCGCTTCGCTTCGCTGAACGTCGCATCGGTGATCTGGTACATGCCGACCGCGCTCGACGCCGGCTGGTACACCTTGAACGGATTCCGCGCCAGACGCCAGCGCCAGTACGTGCGCGCCACGGGGTTGCCCGACCCCTCGACCTGGGCGAGCGCGGCCAGGAGGGCAGGCGTGATGACGGCGGTCGAGTGCTCAATGAAGAGCGGCCCGTAGCTCTGCCAGGTCTCGGCGGGGCTCTTGTCGAGCGCACCGCTCACCGGAAAGAACAGCTCGGTCGGCTTGCGGATCGCCTGGTACGCGCCATTGGCCACAGCCCAGGCCGCCAGGAGAACGACCACCCCCGCGACGACCCGGACCGGAGGCGGCGCGGCCCGCAACGCCACGATCGAGCGCCGCACCGACCGGGCCAGACGCCGGCCCGACCGCGCGAGGCGGCGGACGGTCGCCCTTCGGACCCAGGGCGGGCGCCTCCTTCGCGGACGGCTCCTGGGAGCGCGCCAAGGCGAGTGGGACACCATGAAGCGATTATGCCGCAGCGCGTGCGGGCTTTGAAGACTCGGCCCGTAGGGGGAGCAGGCCCGTTCGAAAGTACCTCGCCCGCAACCCGGTCCCCCACGCAATGTCGAACCCGGAGCTGACCGAATAGCCCTCACCGGACCTGAAATCTCAGCTTCACCGGCGCCTGGAACGACGCGATCAAGAAGGCCCCGGTCAAGGCGCGGATGACCACTCGGTGCCAGAGCCCGGCAACCGAGATCTTTGAAATGTACGCTCCGGGCAAAGACGGCAAGGAGATGAAGATGATGGAGATCACCTACACGAAGAGGTAGCTCTGAGGAAGATAGATCGTGTCGGATACCGTCTGTTACCGTCGCGAACACTCACCGTGAGATGTTCGGATCGTGCCCGGAGGGGACGACCGCCAGCGTGGGACAGGGGCCGTGGTCGATCTGCGATGTCTCCCCTCCGATCGAGCCGCTGATCGAGTTCCTCTCCCCGCAACCGGCGACGTGAGCGACCGGGCGTTCGGCCTCATCCCGGCCAACCCGGTCCCCGCAACCCGGTTCCCCCGCCCGATGAGGCGCAGTTTCATGGGTCTCATCGATCCCGGGGTGGTCGCCCTCCCGGGAAGTCTGTGCGGCGTGCCTGGTATTGGGCCGCGGGGGTGGCATCCGTAAATCGAGATCCACGTGCTCTCCGCGGATCAGACGGGACAGTCGCCCGCCGACGCAAACCGCATTCCGCCAAGGCTCGAGAAGCCATACGGTGTAGTGCCGTAGGGCGGTCCGGAGCCCCTCACCAGGTAGAAGAAGGCCTGCCCGACAGGCGGCAGCTCTTCATCTCCCGGTCCGAGGTAGAGCACCGCGACGTTGTTGGCGGGGAGATCGTTGCCCAAGCAGCGGACCGTCCCCAGGTCCACGCCCGCCGCCCCCTCGACCGGGCCCGGCAGCGGCCCGCGGATCAGGTCGTACGAAGAGGCGCACGGCAGCCGCCGCCACCGAAGCGCCCCGGCCGCGGTCAATTCGAGCTCCAGAACCTCGGGAACACATACCAGCGACAGCTGCGTGATGCTCTGCACATCAATCACGGGGCACTCGATGCCGACGTTCGGGCCCCGCGCCAGGACATGCTGGCAGGCGAAGGCGTTGAGGTCGAAAATCGTCGACTCGATCGGATCGTACCTGGGCGAGCAGGGATCGACGATAAAGTGGGTCCCCTGAAGACAGGTTGTCGTCTGGCTTAGCGACTCGATGAACCCTCGGGCCTCGAGCCCCTGGGCGGTCACCGGCGCCTCCAGGGCTGCCGGTGCGAGACAAGTCAGAAGCGATATCAGCAGACGGGCGATGACGCGGAACTGCGGCGGATGATGGGACATGGCACACTTCTCTCGACTGCGCGAACCTGCGGCGAGGTTGGAGTCCTGCCTACCATATACCCCATGGTGTGGCGGGCGTCAACCGCGGGTTCGGGACCGGGAGGGACTATGGCCGGCAGCTCGGAGGCCCGGCGGGCGGCCGCGGCCCCCGCGCGGAGGCCACAGCGGGGTCGGGCGAAGATGTTCCCATCCTGGCTCGGCCCTGGCGATCGCTCGCAGGGTCAGTTGGGGATAGAACACGGTTCGTGGACGCGGTGATTGAGGCGTATAAGCGGGACGTCGACCGGACCCTCCTGCGTGAGAATCTCAAGCCCAGCCCGGAGGAGCGCGGTCGCTTTCTCAGCCGCGCAGTACGCTCCACGAGCCCGGTCTCCGCTCCGGCCAGACGTTTGAGATAGGCTTGAAGCTCCTCACGCGCAAAATAAAGGGGGTCCAGCCGAAACAAGCGCGTCCTCCCCGCGGATCGCGCCGCCAAGGGTTGGCGCATCAAGTATTCGGGCGGCAAACGCACCTTCGTCGACGGCCCGTTCGCCGGGACCAAGGAAGTGGACGAGTACTGGGACGGGCTCTCCGCCGGCGGCAAGATCGAGCAGTGCGGTTGGCTCAGCGACCGATACGGCGTATCGTGGCAGATCGTCCCCACGATCCTGGTCGAGCTGCTGGAGGGCAAGGATGCGGCCAGGGCGCGCGGAGTCATGCAGGCTATGATGAAGATGGTGAAACTCGACATCAAGACGTTACAAGAGGCCGCTGAGCAACGTTGACACCGTAATTGCGAGGAGGACGCCATGGCACGATACGTCGACGGCTTCGTCGTTCCAGTCCCGAGGAAGAATCTCGCGGCCTACCGCCGCATGGCGAAGAAGGCCGGCAGAGTCTGGCGCGACCACGGCGCGCTCGAGTACATCGAGAGCGTCGCCGACGACGTCAAGCCGGGCAAATGGACCTCGTTTCCGCGGAGCGTCAAGCTGAAGCGCAACGAGACGGTGGTGTTCTCCTACATCGTCTACAAGTCCCGCGCCGAGCGCGACCGCATCAACGCCAAGGTGATGAAGGATCCGCGCCTGGCGAAGATGATGGACCCCAAGTCGATGCCGTTCGACGGCAAGCGCATGTTCTGGGGCGGGTTCAAGACCATCGTCTCGCATTGAGAGCCCGTCGCCGGCTGGAATCCGGTACAGGCGCGAGCGCGCTCGGCGAGGCTCGTTCGCCCGGGTCATGGACCGCAGACGACATCGACGCCGTTTTCGGCAAGCCGGACGTCGGCCTGCGTCACCCTCGAGCCGATCGTGCCGTGCCGAAGCCGTAACCCGGTTCTTGGCCCGATTCCCCCAGCCGATGTCGACCCCGAGGCTGTCCGAATCACCGTGACCGCTCCTAAGTTCTCGGCAGGAGGCCAAGAGCATGGATCCGGCAGTCCGGCCCGAACCTCCGGCACGGCCGCCGCGGTTACGTCGCTGGCTGGGCCGATGGTTCGCCGTGTTCACGCTCGTCCTCGCCGCCTACCACGGCTGGGTTTTCTGGCGGGTATGGCGGCTGCGGGAGCACGACCCGCAGACGACCGCATTCATGCAGGACGGCCTCGAACGCCTGCGCTCGAGCGATCCGATGGCACGTCTCCAGCACCGTTGGGTGCCTTACGAACAGATCTCGGCGCACCTCAAGCGCGCCGTCATCGCTGCCGAAGACCAGAGGTTCCTCGACCACGAAGGGTTCGACGTGGAAGCCATCCAGGAAGCCTTCGAGAAGAATGCCCGCGGAGGGCGCATCCGGCACGGAGCCTCGACAATCAGCCAGCAGCTCGCCAGGAACCTGTTCCTCTCACCACGACGCACCTATTCGCGCAAAGCGCAGGAAGCCGTGATTACGATGATGATCGAGCACATTCTCGGCAAACGGCGCATCCTGGAGATCTATCTGAACGTGATCGAATGGGGGAACGGTATCTACGGCGCTGAGGCCGCTGCGCAGCATTACTACGGGAAGGCGGCCGCCGACCTCGAACCCGGAGAAGCGGCGCGGCTCGCGGCGATGATCCCCAGCCCGCGCTTCTACACGCGCAACCCGAGCACGCCGTACCTCGACGAACGGACGGAAATCCTGCTCGGCGAGATGGATAGGGATTACGTCCGCGTTCCCTGAGCGCCCTCGCTTTTTCGGGTCGGAGGGATCTACCCCGATCACGCGACCCGTTCCCACGCCGGCTTCCATGAGCCGGCGGGGCTGCTCAGCGCGTTGCGGTGAAGACGGAGCGCGCCGTGTGGTGAAGGCGGCGGGAGTCGAACCCGCGTCCGCAAGGTATCGGGATTGAGCTCAGCCTGGATGGCCCGGACGGAGGCGCCGCGCGCCACGGGGCCTCGTCAGTCTCCGGTCTCGTCCCGGAAGGCGCAGGTCGACTCGTCCTCGCCGTCCGCCGTGCACTCATAGAGCTGGAAGCGCCCCGCCCCCTCATTCCATCGAATCCTGAAGGGAGCCTCCGATCCGGCGCGGGCCCTGCCGTTCGGCCCCTCGACGATCGGCGTCAGCACCAGGGCGACGTGGCCGTCGGCCGCCTCGGCCCAGCCGCTCCACCCGAACAGGGCGCCCCGCTCGCCGACCTCGTTCATGCTGAAGAGCCGCCCCCTCGGTCCTCGAGCCTCCCGATCGACGACGAGCACCGGAAGGACCTCGTCGCCCTGCAGCAGGACGATCTTGACCCGCGAGGCGACGAAGCCGAACCGGTCGGGACAGTAGGTCCCCTTTGCGCATCCCTCCTTGACCATCGCCAGGGGCTTCTCCGCCAGCGGCTCGACGAGGATCGCCTCGCGCCCCTCTCCGGCCCCCAGCCAGACCGCCGCGATGACGGAGAAGCGATCCAGGTCGAGCCGCCGCTTGATCCTCTCGAGGTCGGTCCCCTTGATCACCCCCGGCACGGCGTCGCCCAGCCGGACGGCCGCCGCGTCGCGGTCCGGTGAAAGGAAGGTCGCGAGGAGGGCCGCCAGGAGCGCGCCCGCCGATCGCCCGGCGATCGCGCCCCGAACGGTCCCTCCACCCGGCGTATTCATCCTGAGGCTGAATCTAGGCCTGAAGCGACCGCTCGGCCAGGTCTCTTCTGGGGCGTGGGGGCCCCACACCTGTCCTGCTTCGGGCGTCGACTCCTGCCCGCACCAGCAGGCGTGCGCGGCGGCAGCGCGCCGCGGGCGCATCGAGCCGCGCCATGCGGTCGGGAGGGCTTCGTTGTGGCCCGCGCGAGCGAGTTTAAGCCCGAGGCGCGCTGCCGCCGCGCACGAGGGCGACCGCCTCGCGAGCGGCGTCGTAGCCGGCGCGGGTGGCCAGCTCGAAGCTCGGCATGCCGTTCCGGTCGTTGTGCGCGAAGGTGATGCGGCCGAGCGGCCGCGTCAGCGCCGCCCGCAGCGGGCCGGTCAGGAAGCCCGGGTACGGGATCACCATGTGGTGGCCCCAGACGTAGATGTCGAGGCGGGTCACCTCGCTCGACAGGCCCGGCACCATGAACTCAAGGTCGTCGGCCATCCGGTCGGCCCAGTGCGACCAGGGGCGGGTGAGCAGTTCGAGGCGCGGGACCCTCCCCTCGAGAGGCGCCCAGAGGCAGAGGACGTTCGGCCGCCGCGCGTCGCCCTGGCGCCAGCGGTCGGAGTTGTAGTCGGCCACCAGGAACCCCTGCGACAGGCGGCGGACGCCGCTCACGCTGTTGAACCAGGCGAGCGGCGCCCCCTTCAGGACCGGCGTGCGCTTCACCGACGCCGCCCCCATCAGGAGCGCCCCGTAGCGGTACTTCCGGTAGCCGTCCCGGCCCGCCGCCTCCATCTCGGGGACCATCCGGCCGGTAATGTGCTTGGGGCAGGCCAGGACGGCGGTGCGCGCCCGGCGCATGGCGAAGCGGCCGGTCTTCGGGTCGAGTGTTATGAGCCGCACCTCGTCCTCGTGGTTCTCCACCCGCACCACCATGAGGCCGGTCCGGAGCCGGTCCGCTCCGATCTTGCCGATCATCCTCTCGGCCAGCCAGGCGTTCCCTCCCGGCAGGGTGATGTCCTCGCCCCCCTGGCCGAGGCTGTTGAACGACCAGAAGGCGTAGGCCGACACCTCCCCGAGCGATCCGCCGATGTCGCTCGTGCTCCATTCGTCGGCGACCTGGAGCGTTCGGGGCCCCCATCCCTTCCGGCGCGCGTACTCTTCCATGGTGATCGCGTCGAGCGCCAGGACGTCGGGGTCGCGGCTTCCCTCCTCGACCGGCATGGCGAAGACGGGGCGGCCGTCCCTCCCCTTGCGCTCGCCCCACTCCTTCATCTCCCTGTAGAAGTCGATTAGATCCTTCCGGTCCTTCGTGGAGATCGGCATCTTCGCCACGTCGTCCTTGACGCCGGCTGGATCGTAGCTCTGCATCTCCATGTACCAGGTGCCATCGACCAGGGTGTTGAACTCCGGCCCCGGGCCGAGGTAGGCCGGCTTGATGCGCGGCGTGCCGTCGGCGGCAAAGCCGTCGATCACCTCCAGATCCTGGAGCAGCCGCGTCAGGAACGGATCCTTCGGGCGGACGAGCGACCAGGTGGCGCAGGTGTAGTCGGTCCCGTTGGCGTGCCCCTTCCGGGCGTTCCCTCCGATGTAGTCCTCCTTCTCGTAGAGGAGGACATCGCCCAGGCCCCCTCGCTGCAGCTCCCATGCCGCCATCAGGCCCGAGACCCCACCGCCGACGACGATGGCGTCGTGCAGCGGCCCCTCGGGGAGAAGCGCAGGGATCGACAGCGTCCCGTCGCGCATCCGGTGCGCGATCTCGTACGACTCGGCGATGAGCTCGCCGTCGTAGCCGCGCGCCGCCCCGGCCCCGGTCCCGGCGGAGCCGGCCCCGTCCGCGCCTGGTGCCGAGCCCGCGCCCTGTGCCAGCAGATCGAGGATCGAGAGCCGGGCGCCCAGCCCCGCCACGAGTGACGCCTTGAGCGTGCCGTCCAGGAACAGCCGCCGCGTCACACCCCGCGCGTCGGCCCGGTCGCCCTTGCCCTCTCCCCTTCCCCGCATCGTCTCACCTCCCGGAACGTCGAACGGCCCCGATCATATCGCGACTCGGTCGCCGGAGCCGCGCGGCGCAGCCCGCGCGGTCCGCCTCCGCCGAAAGGAGTCGCCGGGCGTGCTATAATCCTGCCCTTCGATCGTCTCATCCCGCGCGTGACATCATGACAGCGGAGGCAGCGCCCCGCACCCCGGAGAGCCGAGGAGTGAACGAGACGCGGATCCTGATCGTCGGGGGAGGGCTGGCCGGCAGCGAGGCCGCCTGGCAGGCGGCGCGCCGCGGCCTGCGCGTCGATCTGTACGAGATGCGCCCGGTGCGCGGCACGCCGGTGCACACGACGGCCGACCTCGCCGAGCTGGTCTGCTCCAACTCGCTCAAGTCGAACCTCCTCGACACCGCCTCCGGCCTCCTCAAGGAGGAGATGCGGCGCTGCGATTCCCTCGTCATCAGGGTGGCCGACGCCGTGCGGGTGCCGGCCGGCGGGGCGCTGGCGGTCGATCGCGAGCGTTTCGCCCGCGGTGTCACCGAGGCGCTCGCGGCGCTGCCGAACGTCCGGATCGTGCGCGAGGAGGTGCAGGCGATCCCCGAGGAGGGACCGTGCATCCTGGCCACCGGCCCGCTCGCCTCGGAGGCGATCGCGACTTCGATCGCGGCCTTCACCGGCAAGGAGTACCTGTACTTCTTCGACGCCATCTCGCCGATCGTCGAGGCCGACACCATCGACCGCGAGCGCGTCTTCCCGGCCTCGCGCTACGGCAAGGGGGGCGACGACTACCTCAACTGCCCTCTGACGGAGGCGGAGTACGACATCTTCTACCGGGAGCTCCTCGGCGCCGCCGAGGCTCCGACGCACGACTTCGAAAAGGAGATCCACTACTTCGAAGGGTGCCTGCCGATCGAGGAGATGGCGCGCCGCGGCCGCGAGACGCTCCTGTTCGGACCGATGAAGCCGGTCGGGCTGGTCGACCCGCGCACAGGCCGGCAGCCGTTCGGGGTGGTCCAGCTCCGGCAGGACACGCTGGCCGCCGACTTCTACTCGATGGTCGGCTTCCAGAACCATCTGAAGTTCGACGAGCAGAAGCGGATCTTCCGCCTCATCCCCGGCCTCGAGCGCGCCGAGTTCCCGCGCCTCGGGCAGGTGCACCGCAACTCCTACATCAACGCCCCGGCGATCCTGCTCCCCACCTTCCAGGCCCGCCGGCGACGCGATCTCTTCTTCGCCGGGCAGATCTCCGGGGTGGAGGGGTACCTCGAGTCGGCCGCCTCGGGATTGATCGCCGGCCTCAACGCCGCGCGGCTGGCCGAAGGGGACCCGCCGTTGATCTTCCCGGCGACGACGGCGCTCGGAGCGCTCTCGCGCTACATCTCCTCCGCCGATCCGTCGAACTACCAGCCGACCAACATCGCCTTCGGCCTCCTGCCGCCCCTGGCCCGCGAGATCCGCGACAAGCGGCAGAGGAAGGCGGCCCTGGTGCGCCGGGCGCTCGAGGATCTCGAGTCTTTCGCCTCACAGTCGCTCCTCGCCGGCGTCCCGTCCCGCTGACGTTCCTGTAAGGGCTGGCTCGTGGAAGCCTCCGCGCCCTTGCCGCGGACGGGCCGCGGACTCTAGATTTCCGGGGATCGCCTGAGGAGGTCGTCCATGTCGATTCGCGGCTCCTCGTTCCTCGCAGTCTTGGCCACGCTCGTCCTCGCCGTCGGCGCCGCCGCGGGGGCGGCTGTCGACGAGCGCCAGGTCTCCGCGCTTCTGTTCCCCACCGCGAAGGTCGAGGAGGTGCGGGCGCTCGGGCCGGGGGTTCTGCCGGTCCTCGCCCGCGTCTACGAACGGTCGGATCCGCAGCAGCGGGCGGTCATCGCCGAGACTTTCTACGCGCTCGGGTGGAAGTCGCCCGACGCCAAGCGGGTGCTGATGCGCGACGTCCACACGCAGGACGCCCACCTGAGGCTCCAGGTCCAGTGGGCCCTGGGACGCGTGAGCGACGATCCTGACGTCGTCGACGTGCTCCTGGCGAACATGCAGGACGACGGGAACCCGCTCTTCCGCGACAAGGCGGCCTGCGCCCTTGCGAACGATCAGATCCACCTCAGCGAGGCGCAGAAGGTCCGCCTCTACGAGGGGCTGATCCGCGCCCTGCGGGACCCCAAGCCTCAGGTGCGCGACATCGCCCTCAAGGCCCTGCAGATCCAGACCGGCCAGACCAAGGGGTACAACCCGAACGGATCGCCCGACGAGCGCGAGGCGGCGGTGCAGGCGTGGCTGCGATGGCTGCAAGAGTACCGCGCCAGCCTCTAGACGCCCGCCCCCGCTGGCTGCCGGCGATAGCGTTTCTCGCCGGCGGGCTCGCGCTCGCCGGCGACCTCGCCATCGCCGCCGATCCCGCCGGCACCCTGGTCCGCTACGGCTTCGACGACGAGAACGTCGCCACCGGGCCCGACACCTTCGCCGTCTTCGCGAAGGCGAAGGGGCGGGTCCGTCTCTCGACCGCCTTCCGCTACAGCGGCTACCGCTCGGTCGAGATCCGCGACGTGGCGGACGACGGCGCTTTCCCCGAGCTGCAGGGGTACTTCCCGCTGCGCGACTCGGGGACGCTCTACGCCCACTTCGCGTTTCTGATGGCCGACCCCGGCGAGAAGCTCAACATCGCCCTGGCCGGCCCCGAGTGGTTCACTCTCCGCAAGGATGGCATCGCGTTCTGGCTGCAGACGCGCGGCGGAGCCCTCTACCATTACTCGGACAGCATCCCGAAGCGCCTCGTGGCCCTGCGTGCCTTCTCCTGGTACCTGGTCGACGCCGCCTACGACGTCGCCGCGGGCACCTACGACCTGGCGATCCGCGAGGAGGGGCGGACGGAGCCGCTGATCTCCCTGAAGGGACAGCCGAACGCCTTCAGCCAGCCGGGCTCCGCGGTCAACAAGTTCTCCTTCATCGGCGACAACGGGCATGACACCTCGAACGTCGACTATTGGGTCGACGACGTCCTCCTGACGGTCGATCAGCCGATCCCGATCGCCCCGTTCGTCGCCCCCGGGCGCAGGAAGCTCTTCTTCGACACCTGGAAGGACGCGCAGCGGCTGCTGCGCTCGCGGCCGCTCTGCCTGCCGGCGATCGATCTCGAGGACTTCGGGCTGACACGGGAGGCGATCGACGATCTCAGACGCGCCGGGCTCCTGCCGCTCCTGGAGAGCCTGGTGGACGGGCCGCGCTCGACCGCCGCGATCCATGCGGCCAAGATCCCGGCGACCGCCTCTCTGGAGGCGGGGCGAACGCTCGAGGCGATCAGGCTATGGTCCGAAGGATGCGCCTCCCTCGGGAGGAACGACGCCAAGACCGCCTTCCCCCGATTCGAAGAGGCGATTCGGCAGGCCCCCTCGGGACGCATCTTCGAGCTGTCGGCGGTGCTATCGCTGGCGGCGCTCGGACGGTGGCCCGAGGTCGACGCGCGCCTCGCCGGTCTATACGGCGCGTGGCGCGACGATCCGCGTCTGCCGCTCGCCCTCGCCATGATCGGCCTCGCCCGCGACGATCTGGACGCCGCCGAGCAACCGCTCCGGCCCCGCGCCGGGGCGGTCCCCGACGATCCCCGGCTCGAGTGCGCCCTCGTCGCCCTGTCGGGACGCCTCGACCGCGGCCTGGTCGAGATGGTCAAGGGGCGCTTCCCGGAGCAGTGGCAGACCTGCCTCGACGCGGCGCTCCTCCCGGAGGAGTACTACTTCGTCCTCCTGTTCAGGAAGTCGGACGCCGGCCGGTACGCGACTCGCATGGCGGAGCAACTGAAGGGCCTGCACCTGCCGTCCGCGGACTGGGTGGAGCGGATCGGCGACGCCGCGTTTCTCGCGAACGACTACCCTGAGGCGCTCCGCCGCTACGAGGAGAGCGCGGGCGAGGCCGGCCTACATCCCGGGCTGATGCTGAAGTTGTCGGACGTGCACTTCCTGCTGGGGGACGTCGACAAGGAGCGCCTCTACCGGGAGGCGATCTACGGCAGCCTCCGTGAGGAAAAGGACCCTTGAGGACGAGCGCCCTCCCTCCCCTCCTCGTGACGTGAATCGTCTATCAAGAGCCGTTTGACGCGGGCCCCCTCCCGATCCTAGGATGCATGCAGGCTTTGATCCGGACAGCCATGCAGAGAGCCTTCAGTCGCCTGCGGTTCGCGATCGCTCTCGTCGCCGTTTTGTCCTGGCGCGCAGTCCGATCCGACACGCAGACCCAGCCTCGAGGCGAGTCCCAGCCCAACCTGACCACGCTTCTCGAGGGATACCGTTCCCTCCAGCCGACAGCCCGCGGAATCGCTGTGAAGCAACGAGACGTGCGGATCGGCCACCTGGAGATTTCATTCGGCGACGGGACGATCTATCCGCTTCGGAGTCCGCAGGGTGAGACACTGGGCCTCTACTTCGAGGGCCTAGCACGGTACACCTACCGGAGCGAGGATCCGGCTGACCGCCTCGTCATCGAGGCGAACGTGGCGCATCAGACGACCGCGCCGATCTATTACCAGCATGCGGTGCGCGACTCGTTCCAGCGAGCGGTCTTCTTCTTCGCTGCCCCGTTCCTGGAAGACATCGAGAAGGTCGATCCTGACCTCCCAGGTGGCGCAACGATAGTTCCGGGCGCGACTCGCGAGCTGAGCCCTTCGTCACGGTCCGATTTCGACAGGATCTGGAAACGCGTCGGCCTGACCTACCTCGCCTACGACCATCTCGCGGCGGAGGCACGTCTGGAGCAGGGAGAACATCAATACGTCTACGCTGAAATGGACGGGGCGCGCGAGACACTCGGGTACTCCTTCGACCGCGTTGACAACTTCAAGGAGCGATTGTTCCTCTTCCGGAAGATTCAGGGAATCGACCTGCGGTTCGAACGTCTCCTGAGCGAGCAGCCGGTCGACGGCGGGGAGGCGGTGCACCCCGAGCCTCTGCTCCTCCGGAAGGCGGGCATCGACATCGTCACCACGGACAACCGATCCGCGACGATTACCAGCGATGAGACCTTCGAGGCCTCCCGCGATGGGATTACAATCGCCCGCCTTGGATTGATGAACAATCGAGATCCCTACCATTACGACTGGAATTCAAAAAAGAATCGGCTCGAGGTCCGAAGGGTCACGGACGGATCGGGGCACGACATTCCTTTCTCCCATCGGTATGAGGAGATCCTTCTGCAGCTCCCTCAAACGCTCCGCCGCGGGCAGACGGTGGATCTCCACTTCGAGACGGCGGGGGAGATCCTGACCGCCATGAACGGCAAGCGCTGGGACAACTACTTCGATCTGTTGTACGAGCATTGGTATCCGCAGCCGTTCACACGGAGGTCGGGTGGATGGGCCTTCACGGTGAAGGTGAAGACACGGAAGCCTTTCATGCCGATCGCGGCCGGCGCCACGGTCTCCTTACGGGAGACGGAGGATTCCTATGAACTCCAGACGGCGAGCTCGCGGCCGGCGGCGCCGGTCGCCGTGTTCGCGGGGACGTACCGGACGCTCGAACAGGCGTTTCCGGACCTCACGGTACGGGCCCACGCCTACGCCCACGTGCCGCAGAGCGCGCTCGACAGGCTGCCGGGCTACGCCCATCAGTTCCTGGGATTCTACGAGCGGACGCTCGGGCCCTACCCCTTCGGCGACCTCGATATCGTCGAAGTCCCGATACGGATCGATGTTCCCGTCTTCCGGGCCTTCGGCATCGCACCCCCTGGCATCGTTCTCCTGAGCAGCGAGGTCTTCACCGATCGCGCGGACGCCCGCGGAACCGCTCTGAGTCGCGGGATTAACCAGAGGCTCGCGCACGAGATCGCCCACCAGTGGTTCCCTCACCAGGCAAGGCCGGCATCACCCCGAGACGACTGGCTCTCCGAGTCGTTCGCCGAGTATCTGTCCGGCCTGGCGATCGCGGAGTTCCGACCCGATGAGCGTGATCGCCTCGACTTCCCCGCCCTGGTCTCCGACTGGCGCTTCAACGCCAAGTCCTGCAGGAACGCCGGGTCGATCGAGACGGCCAACATGATGAGCGGCGAGGACGCCGACCAGAAGCGCACGTGCCTGCTCTACGCCCGCGGCCCGCTGGTTCTCCACATGCTCCGCGCGATGGCCGGGGAGAAGCGCTTCCTCGCCATCCTGCGGCGCTACCTCGAGGTGGCGAACATGGGGACGGTCACGACCGAGGACTTCCGCAAGGCGGCCGAGGAGGTCCTCGGAGCCGATCTCGGATGGTTCTTCGACGACTGGTACCGCAAGGGAGGGATCCCCGAGATCCGGGTCCACTACGGCGTCGAGAGATCGGCGACAGGAGCGTTCGTCCTCTCGGGCCGGATCGAACAGGCGGCCGGTTCAGGGTTCCGGAGGATCCTGATCCCGATCGTGCTCGACTACGAAGGGGGGCGGCGGGAGGCCAGGCTGGTCTTCCAAGACGAGCCGGTCGAGGAGTTCCGCTTCGAACTGGCCGAGAAACCGAAGCGGATCAGCGTCGATCCGGCCCAGAACAACTTGGCATCCTACCGCTGAGGCGACGGCTCGAGGGGAAGCTGCTCGGGCGGGTAGGACAGACGGCCATCCTCGATCCGGGCGAGCCGGCTCAGACGGTGCGGCTCGGTCTTGCGCTCGCTCAGGATGTGCACGACCCGATGGCCGCGGGCCACGAGGGCGTCGGAGACGAGCGACCTGTGGCAGCGCCAGTAGAGCGCCTCGGCGCAGAGGATCGCCGTGCGCCTTTCGTCCGCCAGCGCCAGCAGTTCGCGGAGACCCTCCTCGAACTCCGCCGTCTCCATGTAGTCGGCGAAGCCCCGGAAGCTCTCGTTGCGCCAGGCGAGGTTGCGCGAGTCCTTGCGCGGCCTGCGGAGCCCTCCGAGGTGCGGCAGGCGGAGATACGCGATCCCGAGCGGCGGCAGGGATCGCTGCAGCTCCTCGGCGTTGAACTGGGGATTGTGCCTCGACCTCGGAATCGTCCGGATGTCCGCCAGGAGCTCGATGTCGTGCGCCCGCAGGATCGCGACCAGCGCCTCGCCGGAACGGTTGGAGTGCCCGAGAGTGTAGATCGTCGCCTGCGTCATCCCCGTTCCTTCCCCGGACGGATAGGATAGACCGATGGAGCACCGCGTCGCCGATCCATTCGATGGCTGGATGACCGCCCTGGAGAGGCGGCACCTGGCCCGCCTCACCTTCCCGGAAGTGCGGCGGGCGCTCGTGGCGCTTTCGTCGATCTACGTCGAGCGCAGGTCGCGGATCGGCAGGGGCGGGGCGTTCGACGGCGCAGGCAAGCGGGCCGCCTTCGCCCTCTTCTACGGCCCGCTGCACTTCCTGCTGGTGGGGGAGATCGTCCGCGCCCTCGGGGCGGCGATGCCGCCGCCCTCGCGCATCCTCGACCTCGGGTGCGGGACCGGCGCCGCGGGCGCCGCCTGGAGCCTCGCCGCCGGAGGATCCCCGCCGATCGCGGCAATCGACCGGCACGCCTGGGCGATCGAGGAGGCTGCCTGGACGCTCCGCGCGCTCGGGCTCAGGGGGCACGCCCGGCGCGCCGACCTGGAGAGGACGCCGTTCCACGGATCGGGCGAGGCGGTCCTCCTGTCGTTCGCCGTCAACGAGCTCGCGCCGCTGACGCGGGAGCGCCTCCTCGCCAGGCTCCTCGACGCCGCGCGGCGCGGCGCGCGGGTGCTGGTCGTCGAGCCCCTGGCTCGCCGCCCGATCCCGTGGTGGGGGGAGTGGTCGGCCGCCTTCGCCGGTGCCGGCGGGCGCGACGACGCGTGGCGCTTCCCGGCCACGCTCCCCGACCGCCTCCGTCTGCTCGACCGGGCGGCCGGGATGGACCATCACGAGCTGACCGGCCGCTCGCTCTGGATTGCCTGAAGGGAGCGCCGCGCCGGCCCACGAAGGAAGAAGGTTGTCCGGTTCTGGAGGACGGTCTCCTAGCGCGGCGGCTGGTTCATGATCATCCAGTACAGCCCCAGCTCGGCGACCGCCTTGGTGAATTTGTCGAACTCGACCGGCTTGACGATGTAGGAGTTGACGCCCAGCTTGTAGCACTCGACGACGTCCCGGTCCTCCGCCGAGGAGGTGAGCGCCACGACCGGGATCGTCTTGGTGCGCGGGTCCGCCTTCACCCTGCGCAGCACCTCCAGGCCGTCGACCTTGGGGAGCTTGAGATCGAGCAGAACCACGCGCGGGCGTCCGCTCTTCTTCCCGGCGGCTCCGCCCGGGGGCGGGATCAGGAAGTCGAGCGCCTCCGCCCCATCCTTGACCCACAGCACCTTGTTGGCCAGGTTGTGTTTCTTGAGGGCCCGCAGCGTCAGCTCGGCGTCGTTCTCGCTGTCCTCGACCAGGAGCACCTCGACCTCGTCCGTCTGGCTCATCCGCGCCCTCCCGCCCGCGCACGCGACGCGCGCCACCCTCATCATAGGGACCGCGCGGAGCGCCGGCAACGAAAAAGAACGGGGAGCAGGGACTTGGGATCCCTGCTCCCCGTCGTCTCTCCGATCCGGCCGGCCCGGCATCGCCGGAAGCGGCGGGACGGGCGTTACGGAAGCGTTACTGCTGGGGCGGAGCCTGCTGCCCCTCGGCGGGGGCCTGCTTCTGGGCCGGGGCCTGTCCCTGGGCCGGGGCCTGTCCCTGGGCCGGAGCGGCGGCCTCGGCGGGAGCCGTCTGCTGGGCCGGGGCCTGCGAGGTCTCGGTCGCAGGCTTGGTCGTCTCCTGGGTCGCCTGCCCGCCGCAGCCGACCGCGAACAGAACGATCAGTGCGGAAGCGCAACCGGCGGCGACTCTCTTCACGTTTCTTGCCATCTCGTTCTCACCTCCCTCCGGGTGGATTGGAAGCCCTCAAAACCGGCGCATCGTAGGCGATCGTCGTCTCGGCTGTCAAACGGAACCCCGCTGGAGCGGGCTCAGGACAAGGCGTCTGCGATGTCCCGATCGATCCGCGCGAACGAGCCGATGTACTCCCGCCGCTCCGCCTTGAGGCGCTCGACGATGGCGCGATACTCGTCGATCCGTCCCTGGGCGGCGTACAGCGCCCGCGGGCGCAGCAGCCTCTCCTCGTCCCTCGCGATCCCGGGGACGCGGGAGGCGACGTCGTAGCCGAAGTCCGGATCGCGCTCCCAGAGGATCGAGCCCTCGGCGATCGCCTTGACGACGGCGCTCGAGTGGCGGATGCCGACCTTGAGGCTCCGCGGATCGTCGTCGCCGCCGCCGACCCTCCCGGTGTTCAGGAGGTACACCTCGAGCGGATTGCGGCGGAGGAGCTCCAGGAAACGGTTTCCCTGCAGGGCGTGATCGAGAGGGAAGAACGGGTTGGTGCCCGGGATCCGCAGGAAGCGCCCGGCCTCCTCGGCGCCGCCGGCGCTCGTCCCCCGCGTCTCGCCCAGCATGAAGTAGGCCGCGGCGAGGGGGCCGCTCAGGCGCGCCACCGCCGGAATGACGTTCTCGTTGCGGTTCAGGATCAGGAGCACGTCGGCGCGGGCGATGGTGCGCGCGTCGCCGGCCCCCTCGACGTCCGCCATCCGGAAGACGGCGCGGCCGTTCTGCGTGTAGGCGGTGTCGAAGAAGTCGAGCTCGTCCCCCGTCTGCGAAACGTTCTCGAGGTACGAGGTCGGCCGCAGGACCGCCCGGTAGATCGCCGGCTCGGTCTCCTCGGCGAGGCCGAAGGTCTTGGCGAAGCAGCCGTTCTCGGTGGCGACGACCCGCCCGTCGGGCATCAGCGCCAGGAAGTCGTCCTGCACCGGCCGCGAGTCGTTCTGGCGCGCGAAGGTCGTGGTGGTCTTGCCGGTGCCGGAGAGGCCGATGATCAGGACGACGCGCTCGCGCCCCTCGACCGGGATCACCTTGCAGCCGGCGTGCATCGCCAGCCCGCCGCGGTCGTAGACCAGCCTGTTCCACATCCTGAGACCGCCCTTCTTCGACTCGCCGAAGTAGTCGGAGTTGAAGACGCGCGTGATCCCCCGCTGCAGGTCGACCGCGATCAGGCGATCGTTCGGGAACCCTCGCGCCTCCAGGCCGGGCGTGTCGATGATCGTGAGCTGCGGATCTTCGCCGGCGCCTCCCTCCTCGGCCGGGTAGTAGAGGGTTCGCTGCATGGCGGCGATGTTGGCGTTCGCCGCCTCGACGATCAGGCGGGCGGGGGTGCGCAACGCCGGGTCGTTGCCGATGAAGCCGTCGACCACCACCATGTCGCGCGCGCGGACGTATTGATCCTGAAGCCGCGCCATGCGCTCCCCCTCCGCCCGGCTCATCGTCGGGCCGCTGTGCAGGCCGGGATCGTCGGTGACGACGAAGGTCGAGGACTTGGAGCGCGCGACCACTCGGGTCTGGACGTTGAGGCTGCCGTAGCGCGTGGCGCGGCAGTTCGGCATCCTCGCCGTGAGGTCGCGGAGCTCCCTGGCGGAGGGGCGGAAGAGGACGGACCGCGGCCGCAGCGGCAGGACGGGGACCGTGGGGCCGAGGAAGCCCGCCCGGCCGAGACGTCGGGACGCTTCCGCCCCGCCTGGTGTCCCTTCCAAGTCTCCCCTTTCGCGCGGGGCGCGGCCCGCGACCGCCCCCCGACTCTGTGGATGTGAGGCGACCTTTTTAGCCCTTCCAGACCCCGCCTGTCAAGCCGACCAACGTGGTGCTGAGAGTGTGGCGCACGGGGTCTGGGGTGGCGATGCACCGGGGCGGAAGGCGGAGCAGGTGCCGCACGACCGGGCGGTGTGGATCGCTCCTCGGGTCAGTCAGAAGGCGCGTGTGAGGCTGTGCTGGGTATTCGAGTGAAGGGCCGGTGTGGTCCAGATACGATGGTAGAGGGAGGGCCAGGGCTCGGGTAGTCGCTCGCGATGGAAGAAGAGCCTCCGGGTGAGCACCCGCGTCCAGTCCCAGCGGGTCTCGGTCAGCCGCAGGTGCATCGCCGGGGTGGTGGGATCGGGACGTCGCTCGGAGCGGCGCTTGACAAAATTGCGCCACACCGCGGCTAGAAACAGGCGCTCCATGACCGCGTTCAGCCGCCGCCCAAAGGCGATCGTCTCGCGGCGTTGGTGGGCCAGGGTGTGACGAAGGATTTTATGCAGCAGGTCGACCGGGAACATCGCCGCGTCCCGGACCCTGGCCTCTCCGGAACGGGGCGAGCCCCTGGGACCGCGCGGCGGGTTGGGGTAGCGCTCCAGGACGAAGCGCTGCCGGTTCGGGGGCTGCGCCGCGGCGCGGTCGTACGCGGGGTGTCCGTCCCCGCGAATAATGACGGGCCGGCCGGGGGTCCCGAGGCGATGCAGCATCTCGAGGACGCGCCGCGTGGACCCTGCGTAGCCGCCATGGGCCGAGCGCCTGGGGCGCGCCTCCAGGCGCCGCTGCTGAGTGGTCGAACGACGTCCCGCGCGCGCATGCGGCGCCGGGTCGAGGCCGTACACGAACCAGGATTGCGTCCCCACGGGAGTGGCGACGCCGAACGGGTAGTCCTGTGTGAACTCGAACGTCTCGAAGTGGTCGAGGACGAACGGCTCCCGCACGCGCCCCTGCAGCTCGCCCAGCGCCCGCGCGAGCAGCAGCATTGCGTGGCGACCGAGGCGAGCCGCCAGGCGGGTCACGGTGGACGGGGCGCATCCCAGGGAGCGAGCGATCTGACGGTGGGCCGAACCGGCGACCAGACCGGCGGCGACCAGGCACAGCAGCTCGGGACGCTTCAGGTAATAGGAGACAGTGAAGGTTTGCCGAGAGAAAGTGCGCCGGCAGGTCAGGCAGCGGAAGCGCGGGACGCTCGCACGCCGCCGGCTGGCGTAGGCACCATGACGACGATAGCGATAGCCGGGAGAGGTGCGTCGATGCTCGGGGCACTCCTGCCGCGGGCAGAATGGCGGTCGAAACCTCGCCACACGCTCGATGGCAGTCCGAGGCCACTGCATGCGCCCAGGAGAATCAAGGCGCGTGCCACCCGGCTCGGATCGGAAACCTGCCGCCCTTCAGGCCGTTCGACCGCCGCGCGTCGGTTGGCCCGTCCCTAGGAGGACGTGACCCCCGCTCACCGTCATGCCCCCGGTCGCAACACACTCGGCACCACGCTGTCCACCTCGCCGCCCATCGCCTCGAGAGCGTGTCGTGGATGGAAGAAACGCTGCGCCAGGAAGGTCGGGGCCACCGCGCTGGCGACGACCGTGGCGACCAGGACGGAGAATTGGGCCCGGTCGATCACCCCCGCCTGATACCCGAACACGGCGCTGATCGTCCCCATCGTGAGACCCGTGCTCATGAGGAGCGTCGTGTAGGCGGCCTCGCGAGGCATGAAGATCCTCGTGGCCGGATAGACGCCCGCGCTCTTGGTGGCGAGCTTGACCGCCAGGAGAGCCAGGAAGAGGCCGAAGTTGGTCCACAGAAGAGGCAGCGAGATGTTGAGACCACCGTTCAGGAAGAACACCGGGGTGATGAACGCGAAGGCGACGACCCGGAGCTTGCGCCGCAGCTCATGGTCGCCATGGAACAGAGGCGAGACCACGAGACCCAGCACGAAAGCGGGAAGGATCGCGTGGCTGGCGCCGATGTGCGCAAAGTACATCAGGACCAGCAGGAAAAAAAAGAGGAGCTTGATCTCCGGCTCGATCACGCGGCTGCCGTAGCGCCGGCAGAACCGTGGCAGGAGCCAGGGGGCGAGAGCGATGACCGCGACGGAAACGCCGACGAACCACCAGGTGCCCGCCTGGGGCCGGGCGAAGAGGATGCTCAGGCTAGCGGCCGTGCCGAAATCGGTCACGAACGTGCTCGCCATGATGAGCTTCCCGATGGGCGTTGCGCTGAGCCCCGTCTCGACCAGGATCGCATAGACGACCGCCAGAGACGTGGTGCTGAGGGCCACGCCGGCGAGCTGCGCGGCTCTTGGGGTCCATCCCAGGAGATGCCGGCAGAAGAGCGACGTGCCGAGGAACGGCGTCAGAAAGGAGAGCGTGCCGATCGTGACGCTCTCCTTCGCCCTGTCGCGCAGGACCTTGAGGTCGACCTCCGTGCCCGCCATGAAGGTCAGCAGGATGCCGCCCAGGCCCGCGACGTACTTCACCCATTCGAGCTGCTGGAGCCCGAGGAGGTTGCCTCCCACTACGCCGAGGACGATCTCGATGATCGCGGCGGACAGGCCGAGCTCGACCGACAGGACGCTGGCGACGAGGACCAGTGCCGTCAGCATCATCCCCTGATACAGGTCCATGATGGCCTCCTCCCTGCACGGATGTTGACCAGGGTAGGAGCCATCAGTCCCGCTGCGGGACGGTTCGGGAGGCGTGACTCCCTTGGCGGACTCCATCGCCGCGTCCGGATGGGAGGCGAGTTGTAGCACCCGGGCCGACGGGAGTCAACCGGAATCGCCGCGCCGAATCGCCGCGTGTAGAATCGCCGTGTGCGCCGGCCGATCGCGGATTTCCTCAGGCACCTGGAGCTCGGGGTCAACGCCTCGCCGCAGACGATCCGCTGCTACCGCACCGACCTCCGCGAGTTCGAGCGTTTCCTCGCCGCGCGGCTGTCCGGCGGGCGGTCGCCGGCGCCGTCGGCGGTCGATCACCTGGCGATCCGCGCCTATCTGTCGTACCTGCACGGGCGGGGGGTCAGCCGCGCCACGGTCGCCCGCAAGCTCGCCTCCCTCCGGTCGTTTTTCCGCCACCTCGTGCGGCAGGGAGCGATCGCGCGCAGCCCGGCGGCGATGGTCTCGACACCGAAGCTCCCGCGGCACCTGCCCCATCCGATGAGCCGGGATGAGGTAGAATCGTTGCTCGACTCGTCCTTCGGGAAGGGCCCTCGGGACGGGCGCGACCGGGCGATCCTCGAGCTCCTCTACGCCACCGGGATCCGGGTCGGCGAGCTGGTCGGCGTCGACCTGGGCGACCTCGATCTGGGAGGATCGCCGGGCAACGGGA
>Ga0137380_10001143_pt1 | contig 21260 bp, 18 predicted proteins | sample SagtaG_17_FD_104809 | JGI IMG/M metagenome (GOLD analysis project Ga0137380, IMG submission 104809) | Vadose zone soil microbial communities from Sagehorn Ranch, Mendocino, California, USA - Sage2_L_100_16 metaG | ecosystem: Environmental > Terrestrial > Soil > Vadose zone | place: USA...
ACTTGTCGACAAAGCCAACGAGGTCCGCCCGAGGACGTGGTGGTGATGGGCGGGCTTTCCACCAGCGCTTGCCCCGGCTGCGGAGAGAAAGTAAGCCCGGAGGATGGGTTCTGCGAGGCCTGCGGGCGAGATCTGTCCGCCATCACGGTCAGCGTCGGCGAGCCCGGTCATGTCGCGGCCTGTCCGGTCTGCGGATCGCGGGTCGGCACCGACGGCTATTGCGAGGAGTGCGGTCGCAAGGCACCGTCAGGCCGTGACCACGTGGAACTGGACAACGGGATGCTTGCCGGGATCACCGACCGTGGGCTCCGCCACCGCCGCAACGAGGACGCGATGGCCATCGCTGCCGCCGAGACGCCCGCGGGTCCGGCGGCGGTCGCGGTGGTGTGCGACGGCGTCTCAACCTCCGCAAGGGCGGACGAGGCAGCGCTTGCCGCTGTGGAAGCCGCAGCGCGCGCGCTTGTCGCCTCACTTCGCGCCGAGACCTCATCCCGCGATGCCGAGCGTGAGGCCGAGCCTGAGGCCGAGCCTCAGGCCGAGCGTGAGGCCGAGCGTGAGGCCGCCTCCGCGGCTGCGGTACGTGCCGCGAATGACGCCGTCGTGGGCTTGGCCGTACCTGCAGACGATCCACCGTCTGCGACGTATGTCTCGGCGGTGGCGACCAATGACGCGGTGACCGTGTGCTGGGTTGGGGACAGCCGTGTTTACTGGCTGCCGGCCGGGTCGCGTGCTGGTGCCCGCCAGCTCACCAGGGATGACTCGATGGCCGAAGAGCTGACAGCCGATGGCTCACTGTCTGCGTCCGAGGCGCTCGCCTCCCCGCAGGCTCACGTGATCACCCGCTGGCTTGGCGCAGACGTCGGCGAACTGGTCCCGCATGTGATGACGCTGCGGCCGACGGAGCCTGGTGTCGTACTGCTCTGTTCTGACGGCCTGTGGAACTACCGGCCAGAAGCGGCCGACCTGGCCTCGCTGGCTCTCCCCGCCGCCTTCACCGACCCGCTGGCCGCGGCGGCGTCGCTGGTGACCTGCGCGCTCGACGCGGGCGGGCGGGACAATATCACCGTCGTGCTGATTCCGGTCCCGCTCGGCCGGCGCACAGCAGCCGCGGGTGCTCGTGATGGCGCTCCCGGTCACCGCGCGGCGGCCACCTCTCAAGTCAAGCCGAGGAGCGCCTCCCCATGAGCGAGCAGAGCCAGCCCGATTTCACCGTCGAAGTCTTCCAGAACGAGTACCTCCCGGCAGGCAGCAGTGAGGTCGACGCCGTCATCACCGTCACGTCGTCGGGCACGGCGGGCTGGACGCAGCCGATGGACACGCAGGCTGCCGAGGTGATCATCATCGACTGCTCAGCATCGATGAGGGTCCCGCCAACTAAGATCGCGAGGGCGAGGGAGGCAACGTCAGCGGCCATCGACGCGATCAGAGACGGCGTGGCGTTCGCGATCGTGTCAGGCACGCACGGGGCAGAGCACGTCTATCCGCTCGGCGGAGGAATGGCCACCGCCAGCACCAAGACCAGGCAGGACGCGAAGCGGCTCGTCGACGGCCTGCAGCCACACGGAGGGACGGCGATCGGCCAGTGGCTGCGCCTCGCCTACAGCTTGTTCACCTCACAGCCTGCGACGTTGCGTCATGCGATCTTGCTCACCGACGGCAAGAACGAGCATGAAACCCCCGCGGAGCTGGACGCGGCGATCCGGCTCTGTGACGGCGTATTTACCTGCGACTGCCGGGGAGTCGGGACGAGTTGGGAGGTAAAGGAGCTGAGGAGGATCTCCACCGCGCTGCTTGGCACCGTCGACATCGTGCCCGATCCTGCCGACTTGGCAGCCGACTTCACCAAGATGATGAAAAACGCCATGGGGAAGGAGCTAGCCGACCTCTCGCTGCGCGTGTGGACACCGCAAAACGCGACCGTCCAGCAGGTGAAGCAGGTTGCTCCCACGGTCGATGACCTGACCGGCAGGCAGGTGCAGGTGCGGCCGCAACTCAACGACTACCCAACGGGGGCCTGGGGCGCAGAGAGCCGCGACTATCACATCCGGGTGAGAGTCGCCCACGCCGCGGTAGGGCAGGAGATGCTCGCCGCACGAGTCAGCCTGGTGCACGACTCGCCGTCCGGGCCGCAGGTTCTCTGCCAGGGGCTGGTGAAGGCCATCTGGACTGACGACGAGGCTCTGTCGACTCGGATCAACTCTCATGTCGCTCACTTCACCGGCCAGGCTGAGCTCGCCGACGCCATTCAAGAAGGCCTTGAGGCCCGGAAGGTTGGCGACGAGCGCACCGCCACAGTGAAACTGGGTCGCGCGGTGGCGCTCGCCCACAAGTCGGGCAACGAAGAAACGGCGAAGCTGCTCGCCAAGGTGGTGGACGTGGTCGATCCGGCAACAGGGACGGTCCGGCTCAAGGCCAAGGTCGCGGACGCAGATGAGATGGCGCTCGACACCCGGTCAACCAAGACGGTCCGAGTAAAGAAGTAAGGCGGGCACGATCATGGCGACCTGCCCTTCAGGCCACGATTCGGCGGTGGCCGACTACTGCGATGTGTGCGGGATGCGGATGGACGCTCCTGCGGCGCAGGGCCGATCCGCGGAGGCTCAAGCGCCGCATGGGGATCCACTGGCCGCCCAGGTCGGCCTGGGGGCGGGCGACCAGGCACCGGCATCGCCTGGGCCGCCGTGCCCGCGCTGCGGCACGCCAAGAGAGGGCCAGTTCTGTGAGACGTGCGGATTCGACTTCGAATCGCCCGCGCCCGCAACAGCCCGGGGATCCTCCCCGGCACCTGTCGGCCAGACGGAAGCCAAGCCGGTTCAAGAAGTGACGCACACCTCCGCCGAAGGCGCGGTCGGGCAGCCCGAACGGGATGCGCAAGCCTGGGCGGCGGTGGTGTCTGCCGACCGCGTCTACTACGAGGCACTGATCGCGGCAGGCGGGGCAGACGCCGCCGAACTGCCGTTCCCCGAGTCTTGCCCGGATCGGCGTCTGCTGCTTACCGGTGCCAGGATGCGAATCGGCCGGCGAAGCGCATCTCGCGGGCTCCAGCCGGAGGTAGACCTCACCGGGCCGCCCACCGATCCGGGCATCTCCCACCTGCACGCGATCTTGATTTCACAGCCCGATGGTGGGTGGGCGGTCATGGACCCCGGATCGGCGAACGGCACGCTGGTCAACGGCGCCGAGATCCCGGCAGGCGATCTGGTGCAACTTGGCGATGGGGACCGCATCCACATTGGCGCTTGGACTTCGATCACGGTGCATAAGCCGGAGCGCGCATGACACGCGGCGCGATCACCTGATCCGATGGGAGTCCGCGGCAGCCGACAATGGTAGCGTCGCGGCACAACGCGCCGACAAGCCTTGCTGAGCCTGGAGACGCGGAGGACAGCCACACCAGCAACGGAAGGTGCCGGTAGTTGATGGCCATTGAACGTCACGGACATACGTACCGCCTTGATTGGCAGGACTCCTCCATTCGCGAGTGGACCTGCACCGTCGTATGGTCCGACCCGGCTGACCCGCAGGCCGGGATTGTGCTTGACTCCTCGGCGTTCTACCCGGGCGGCGGAGGGCAGCCGCCAGATCATGGTGTGCTGCTCTGGCAGGGCGTGCAGACCCGCATCGTCGGCACCCGCAAGGGTGCAGACCTGCTCTTGCTGCCTGCAGAAACCGATCCTGTTCCGCCCCCAGGTACCTCGGTCAAAGGAGCCATCGACGACGAGCGGCGCACCGCGCTCATGCGGACACATTCCGGCTTGCACGTGCTGTGCGGTACCGTTTTCCGTGATTTCGGCGCGATGGTGACCGGCGGCAGCATGGAACCCGGCGAGGCGCGCATGGATTTCAACTTGCCGGACATTCCACCGGGCTTCAAGCAATCACTCGAAGATGCCGTAAACGCCGAAATTATGGCGGACCGCAAAATCGATATCCGCTGGCTGCCGCGTGCCGAGGCGCTAGCGATTCCCGACATCGTGCGCACCAAGGACCGACTTCCGCCTGAGACGGCCGAGATGCGGCTCGTCGACATCGTGGGCTTGGACGTCCAGGCAGATGGCGGCACGCATGTCGCGTCAACCAGGCAGGTCGGCCGGTTGCGGATATGGAAGGTAGAAAACAAGGGCCGGCAGAACCGCAGAGTGCGTATCAGGCTGGCCGATTTAGCGGTCACGAGGTGAGGCTGGGTGAACGATACCCGCGGCACGCCGCTACAGAATCGCGTCGCACCTACCGGCGAGATCGTGTCCGAGCCCGGCCGCGGCTTGCTGATGGGCAATCGCGGTTGCCTGCATCGCCCGGACCGCACCCTTGGTACCGCGCGCTGGCGTTCCAAGATGTGGCTCTGCTGCGTGCTGAGGTGGAAGAACGTTCGCCGCGATCCGATGCCGCCGGGTCGCTGGACAGCCTTGTTCTTCTTGGACGAGGCGACAGCGCTAGCGGCAGGACATCGCCCGTGCGGGTATTGCCGTCGGGCCGACTTCGTAGCCTTCGGCCAAGCGTGGCAGCACGCGCACGGGCTTGCGCAAAGGCCACGGGCAGGTGAGATGGATGCCTGGCTGCACGCACAGCGGGTTTACTCGCGCACGCGACGCCAGCGGACCACGCAGGCGCGGGCTGGCCAGCTGCCGGATGGCGTCATGATCCGGCACGACGATGTCGTTGGCCTGCTCGCCGGTGGAAACCTGCTGCAGTGGTCGTTCGGAGGTTACCTGGAGCCGACCCGGCTGTCGGCGGCCACGCCGGTCGAGTTGCTGACACCGCCAGCGACGGTAGGCGTGATCGCGGCAGGCTACCGCCCGTGGCTGCATCCCAGCGCGGCGGAGGTACACACGCTGCGGGTCCTGCCCGCCGGACCTGATCCGCGAGGCGACGTTCACCGCGAGCTATGACCGCGAGCGCGAGGGCCGCACGCTGGAGCTAGCGCCGGTGCCTCGTTTCGCCCGGGGAGGCAGCCGGCGGGCCGAGGTGAGCAGCCGCGAGGCGCTTGGGCACGACCATGCACCACGCATCGGTGACGAGTTCACGCATCTCGGTCAGATCGATTGCGGCCATGCGCGCATCGACCCAGTTGTAGCGCTGATCGCTGAGGCAGGGCATGCAAAATTTGGCTGGCTCCGCCGCGATGATCGCGGCACGTTCTTCCCGCGGGAAGCCAAAGCCCATAATCGTCTCGTCGGGTGAGACGGTTGCGTAGACGATTCTGCCGACCCTGAACTTTACATGGTCGCGGATCAGGTGCTCTTCGGTGCGTGGCAGCGACAGCGCCACGGCCCGTACGTCGTGCACGGTAACCATTGGTGCCAGCTCCTCCTAAGGCTCTCCAGGCCCATGCTGCCACCGCTTGCGTGATTGGTCTCCCGGTCCGCACACCCAGGTCGGCACAATCCGGCACAATCCGGCACAACGTCCGGCACAACGCAGGCAAACTCACACTGTTAACGCCAGCCGGCAAATAGTGACTATGGACAGCTCCAAGATTGCAGGGATACGCTTCCGTCGCCCAAATTGGCACGGCGCGAAGGCCGTTGTGCCAAATAGCCCGGGCCGAATGGCCCAGTTCATAGAGGGGGAGCAAGTGGAAATAACCCGCCGACGCGTCCAGTTAGCCGGTTTGGCAGTGATCGGACTGACCACAGCCATGGCCGTGCCTGCCCATGCGACCGCTCAGCACGTGACCTCCAAGCAGGCGAAGCTGGCCGCGGTCTCAAGCACGATTCAGGTCGTCGCCAGCGGCCTGAACACGCCGCGAGGGGTCACATACGACGCGAGGAACCACCGAGTACTTGTGGCCGAGGCCGGAAGCGCGGCCGGCGACACTGGCCCGTGTGGGACAGGTGAAGGCGGTACGGTCTTGTGCCACGGACCGACCGCATCGGTCTTCTCGTATTCAACGATTTCAGGCGCCCAGAGCCGGATCATCACGGGATTGGCGTCGGAGGCGCCGCCGGACGGATCGTTCGTGCTCGGCCTGTCCGACCTGAGCGTATTTAACGGCCACCTGAATGGCGTGTTCAACCTGCTCGGCACCCCGGACACCCGGAGCGCCGAAGGTCCTGATGCCGCTGCGCTTGGCACGGCGGCCAGGCTGGACCTGTCGGGGACGGCGACACCATTCGCCGACATCGCCGGGTTCGAGGTGCAAAAGTACGGCGCCGACCAGGAGTCCGATGCCTACGGCCTGGTCACAGGTGGATATGGGACCGTGGTCGCCAACGCGGGCGGCCACTCGGTACAGCCTGACGGTATTGGCGGCAACGATCTGCTCCTGGTCAAGCACGACGGTACGATCAGCCAGATTGCGGCATTCCCGCAGCGTGTGCCTGCCGCGAACGCGAAGGACATCGTCGAGTCGGTGCCGACCGCGGTCGCGCAGGGTCCCGACGGCGCGTTCTACGTTGGCGAACTCACCGGTTTTCCTTATTACCCGGGTGAAGCCAGGGTATGGCGGGTAGTGCCGGGTGAGCAGCCCACGGTCTTCGCGCAAGGTTTCACCAATATCATCGACGTCACGTTCGACCACGAGGGTCGGCTGCTCGTGCTGGAGATCGCGAAGAACGGCCTGCTCGACCCCGACCAGACCGGCGCCCTGATCAGAGTCGGGCATAACGGGCAGCAGACCGTGCTTGCCAGCACTGGCCTGACGAACCCGGGCGGCGTGGTCGAAGTCGGCCGTGGCGTCTTCTACATCACCAACTTCACCCAGAGCACCGGCGGCACCGGCGAGTTGCTCAAGGTCACCGTGCATGGCTGACAGCTAGCGACCTGTTCCAATCGCCCTATGGCGCGTGGCAGCGGCTCAACCGTTGTCCGCGTCATAGGGCAGTTTGTTTGTCCCGCGCCGCCGCGGCGCCGCGCCGATGGCTCCCGTTCGTGCCAGCGGGCATGTGGCGTGTCATTCCGCGTAGCCGTTCGGGATCAAATGTGGCCTGCGTTACGCTGTCCTGGCCGGATAGGGCGAGCCGGGGCACCCTTGCCCATATGCGGGTATGTCCTGCATGCCGGGCCGATACAACCATTCGTGTGGTGTGAGGGGCAGGTTGGATCATGGCAGGTGAGCCCATGGCTGCTGACGGCCAGCCACAGCGTGCGGTTCCGGCCGGCCTCGATACCACGGTGGCGCACCCGGCCCGTGTCTATGACTACTGGCTCGGGGGCAAGGACAACTTCGCGGCGGACCGAGAGGCTGCAGAACGGGTCCTCGCTGCAACGCCAGGATTGCGGATGCGTGTCCGGGCGAACCGCGCATTCCTGGCCCGGGTGGTGCGGTTTCTCGCCGGGGAAGCGGGCATACGCCAGTTCCTCGACATCGGCACCGGCATCCCCACTGCGAACAATACGCACGAGGTTGCGCAGGAAGTGGCCCGGGACGCGCGCATCGTCTACGTCGACAACGACCCGATCGTGCTCACTCACGCCAGGGCGCTGCTCACAAGCACACCCGAAGGCGCCACCGACTACCTGGAGGCTGACGCTACAACGAGCGGGTGTCCACGCCGCAGACGCTGCGCAGGCGGGACGACGTGGCCCGCTTCTTCGAGGGATTGGAACTGGTCGAGCCCGGGCTTGTGCAGGTCCATCAGTGGCGGCCGGATCCAAGCGACTTCGCACCGGAGGGCACCGCGTCCGCGCACGGTGGGGTGGCGCGCAAGAGTTAGGCCACGGCGACACGGCGCTGGGGCAAGGCGCCGAGGCACGGCGCGAGCCCACGTTTCAGAACGGCGATAGAAGGCAACGATCCCCTTCGGTATTGCCTTTCTAGTCGATCAGGAGGCGCCACCGTGGTACCCCGCCGCCTGCGAAGCTTATTGTTAGTCGCCGCGTCGATCGCTTTTCTGGCGTCGGCGGCTGTCGCCCAGCCCGTTCGTGCACAGGCCGCCGCACAGGCCGCCCCACAGGCCGGGCAAGCGAAAGCCACCGTTGCGGCACAAGCCGCCGCGGGGACCGCCGCCCTGACCGCTAGCCAGCGAGGCGTGCTCTACGGCATCGCACGCGACACCTGGACGTTCTACCGTGACGACGTCGACCCGGTCACGCATCTGCCACTGGACAACCTCGGACCCGGTGCGACCCGTGGCACCTACACCTCGGCCTCCAACATTGGGGTCTACCTGTGGGCGGTGGTCGCCGCCCGCGATCTCGGCCTGATCGGCCGGCCGCAGGCCCGCTCCCTTGTCACCGCCACGCTTACCACCGTGCGCGGGCTCAAGCGCTTCGACGGCCTGCTCTACCAGTGGTATGACACGACGACCGGCGACGTCATCCGCAACCCGGGCGACATCGACTGTGCCACCGAGCCGAACCCCGTCCCCGACAACTGCTACTTCCTGTCCGCGGTCGACAACGGCTGGTACGCCTCCGGCCTTGTCGTGGTCCGCCAGGCCCTGCCCGAACTCCGTGGGCTTGTCGATGGACTGATGGCCCCGATGAACTTCGGCCTGTTCTACGATGCTGGCCCGCAGACCGCGTGCAACACCAACGCGAACCTGCCGGGCAACCCTCCCACCGGCCAGATGTTCGGCGGTTTCTACGTCGGCCAGGGCCCAGCCGGCTACCACAACGGCGCACTCTACAGCGATCCGCGGATCGCGATGTATGTCGGGATGGGACTGCACCAAATGCCGGGCGACGTATGGTGGCGGTCCTGGCGTACGCTGCCACCGCAGCAGTGCCCTACCGATCCCGACTTCTCCTGGCAGGGCCAATGGCCGGTGGCTGGCTACTGGCAGACCTACACCGACCCGCAGTCCGGTAGGCAGTTCAACGTCTGGGAAGGCCACTACAGCTACCAGGGAACCTCCCTCACCTTCGTGCCAACCTGGGCGGGGGGCATGTTCGAGGGGCTGATGGCGAACCTTGTGGTGCCAGAAACGACCTGGGGACCGCGCAGCTTCGGGCTTAACGACCTACGCTGGGCGCAGGTTCAGGTGAAGTACGCGACGCAGGTCCTGAACTACCCAGTCTGGGGTCTGTCGCCGTCAAGCACCCCGGACGACAGCGGAAACTACGCGGGATACGGCGTGGAAGGTCTCACCTTCCCGGCCGGCCAAGGGCTGTCGCAGTGCCGTGGCTGCGCGACCGAGGACACGGTAACGCCGCATGCGTCGTTCCTGGCCCTTGGCCTGCTGCCCGCCGAGGCCTACCAGAACATCCAAGCGCTGCGCACCCGCTACCCGGGCAGCTACACCCCGGATGGCGGCTTCTACGATGCGGTCAACCCGGTCACCGGCGCGGTCGGCCACCGCCGGCTTGTGCTTGACCAGTCGATGATCATGGCAGCGCTGGACGACGCGCTCACAGGTGGCGCGCTGCAGCATTATTTCGCCAACGATCCCGTCTCCTGGGCGGCCAAGCTCTACCTCTCCGACGAGACCATGTCGATCCACTAGGCGAGGGCTCAGCGCAGGGCAGCCGAACCTCGGTTCACGCGCATGGCGCGCGCTAGGTGCCCAAGCGCACAAGCGCCACCGTGACGTTGTCGGGGCCACCCGCCTCGATCGCAGCCTTCCACAGCTCAAAGGCTGCTCGGCCATCCTGGTGTTGCCGCAGCACATCGTCGAGCACGTCGGCGGGCACCGGATCCGTCAGGCCATCGGTGCAGACGAGGTAGCTCGAATCGTCGGAGAGCTGCGTCGTGATCACGTGCGGATTGACCGTAGCAAGCTCGTCACTCCCGCCAAGCGTCTGGGTGATAACGCTGGAGGGATGCTCGCCTGGAGGCCGGTCGTCAGTGCTCAGCTGGCGCAGCCCGCCAGAACCGGCCGCATAAACCCTGCTGTCACCAACGTTGAATGCCAGCGCGTGATCCGAAGTGAAGACGATGCCGGCCACCGTTGTCCCCATCGCAGTCAGCTCCGGGTTGTTCGACGCCGCCGCGTACACCGCGCGGTTGCACGCGCTCAGTGCATCATGGACCGCCTGCTCGCTGTCCAGAGACGGGCCGATCTGCGCGAGCTGGCGGACCACCACGGCGCTTGCCACCTCACCCCCGGGGTGACCGCCGAGCCCGTCGGCGACAGCGACCACAAGCGGAGTGCCGAGCGGGAAGAACAGCGTCTGCGGATTCTCCGTGACGGTCGCGCACAGCGTCCAGGGCCCGGCGACCAGGCTGTCCTCGTTGTGGTCACGCACCGCCCCGGTGTGGCTCAACGCGGTGACGGCGATGTAGCTCATGGCCTCCTCCCAAAGGTCAGGCTGGACCGAGCATCCGCGCGACGCTTGCCGTCAGCAGTACTGTACGGTCTAGTACCTGACATGCTCGTGACAATCTCCCATGACGCTGCCACACGCCGGGTCGAGCCGGGTATGGCTCGCAAAATATGAGGAAAGAAAGAATCCGATGAGATTCCGCAGCGTCGTAGTGAACGAGCTGCGGCTTGGCATGCAAAGCGCTGAGGCATAAGAGGAGGTGGGCACTTGGGATGCGGTTCGTGACGTGGAACCTATGGTGGCGCTACGGACCGTGGAAGCAGCGCCGCGAGGCGATCGCGGCGACGCTGGCTCAGATCGGGCCCGACCTTTGCGGTTTGCAGGAGGTGTGGGGCAGCCATGGCCGGAACCTCGCCGCCGATCTCGCCGACCGGCTGGGCCTGCACTGGTGCTGGGTGGAGGCGTCCCGCGCAAGGGACACCGCCGGCGGGCACGACGATGAGATGTCCATCGGCAACGCGATCCTCAGCCGCTGGCCGATCACGGCGCGCGCGGAGGTTCGTCTGCCCACCGGCGATCTCCACGAGGGCAGGGCGGCTCTGCACGCCCGCATCGACACGCCAGCCGGTTCGCTGCCCATGTTCACCACCCACCTGAGCTACCAGCCTGGCGGCTCGCAGGTACGCGTCGCACAGGTCCGGCGGCTGGCGGAATTTGTCGCAGAACACGTCACAGGCTGTGCCTACCCGCCGGTGATCACCGGCGATCTCAACGCCGAACCTGGCTCGGACGAACTGCGCCTACTCGGTGGCTTGCTCACCGCTCCGGCGGCACCTGGGCTGGTGCTACTCGACGCCTGGCGCTACGCCAACCCGGCTGACCCGGGCTTCACCTGGGACCTCCGCAACGGCTACCAGGCCGCCAGCGTGATCCCTGACTCACGCATCGACTACATCCTGGTCGGTTTGCCGTGGCGCGGCCGGGGACGTGTCCGGTCAGCACAGCTCGCGGGTACCGCCCCGGTCGACGGCGTCTGGCCATCGGATCATTTCGCTGTCGTCGCCGACCTCCAGGCGTAGCAACTGGCCGGTCCGTCCGTGCGGGACGCCGCCTCGACAGTGCAGGCTCGATGAGGGACCTTGCGCACACGCGGCCCAGACCTTCGTCACCTCTTCGCCGCCAAGGGTCCTGTCTTGGCCTGCCAGCGGTACACCTGCGGCGTTTCGGATGGTAGAGCTGGGATTGTCGTCTCATTCAGCACGTGATGAAACCCGGGATGGGGCGCGAGACGGGAAGGGGAGCAAACGATGACATTGGCGCAGGAACTGCGGCCCGAGCACGAACATGGTCTCGTCCGTGGCCGGGTGGCCCTTGTCACCGGCGGGACACGCGGCATAGGGGCGGCCATTTGCAGGCGCCTGGCCGCTGAGGGCGCGTCCATTGCGGCCGGTTTTCGTCGGCAAGAGGAACAGGCACAGAAGTTCCTTGCCAGCATGACAGCGGACTTCCCCGATGCGCGCATCACGCTTCACGAAGGCAACATCGGTTCCGCCGATGACTGCCGGCGTGTCGTACGGGAGGTCATACAGCAGCACGGCAGCCTCGACATCCTGGTCAACAACGCCGGGATCACCATCGACCGTACGGTCGCCAAGATGACAGACGAGGACTGGCAGAAGGTGATCGCGGTCAACCTCTCCGGCGCCTTCTTCATCGCCCAATCTGCACTGGATCACATGCTCAAGCGCGGCACCGGCCGGATCATCAGCGTCTCTTCGGTCATCGGCGAGACCGGCAACATCGGTCAGGCCAACTACGCCGCATCCAAGTCCGGCCTCTTCGGCTTGACGAAATCTCTGGCAAGAGAGGCCGTGTTCCAGCTTCAGCGCGCTGACCGGCCAGTCGGCGACGGCGTCGGGCTGACTGTGAACGCCGTCACGCCTGGCTTTATCGCGACCGACATGCTGGCCACAATCTCGGAGAAGCTTCTCGACCGGATTCGGGGACAGATCCCGGTCGGTCGGCTCGGCCGGCCCGAGGAGATCGCCCGGGTGGTTTCCTTCCTCGCCGCGGACGATTCCGCGTACATCACAGGTCAAATCTGGGCCGTCAACGGCGGCCTGGACATGTGAGGAGATGAGCTATGAGCACCCGCCCCGAGGTCCTTGTCCTGTCCGCGGTACGGACCGCGATCGGCAAGTACGGTGGAGGTCTGTCGAGCGTGCCTCCGTGCGATCTTGCCGCCCAGGTGGTCCGTGACGCTGTCGCCCGGGCGGGCGTGGATCCGGCCGACGTCGGCCATGCGGTCCTCGGCAATGTGATCCACACAGAGGTCAGGGACATGTACCTGAGCCGGGTCGCCGCCGTGAACGCAGGCTTGCCCGTCGAGACGCCTGCGTTCACCGTAAACCGGCTGTGCGGCAGCGGGTTGCAGGCGATCGTCTCCGCGGCGCAGGCGATTCAGCTGGGCGACACGCAGGTCGCGGTGGCAGGCGGTGCCGAGTCGATGAGCCGCGCTCAGTACTGGCTCCCGAGCCTGCGGTGGGGCCAGCGAATGCGTGACGGTGTTGCGATCGACGCGATGGTTGGCGCGCTCACCGACCCATTCGACAGTTGCCACATGGGAGTCACCGCAGAGAACGTGGCGGCTGAATTCCACGTGTCCCGCGCTGACCAGGACGCGCTTGCCGTGGAGAGCCACCGGCGCGCGGCTGCGGCCGCGAAAGCGGGCTACTTCGACGAACAGATCACGCCCGTGCAGGTACGAACGAAGAAGGGCACGGTGGCGGTCGCCGCCGACGAGCATGTCCGGCCCAGCGTGACCGTCGACGATCTCGCGAAACTGCGGCCCGCGTTCGCTGATAACGGCACGGTAACGGCAGGAAACGCGTCCGGCGTCAACGACGCGGCGGCCGCGGTCGTGCTCGCGGACGAGGCGTTCGCCAGCGGCCGAGGTCTACGTCCGCTCGGACGGCTTGTCGCCTACAGCCACGCCGGTGTCGAGCCCAGAATCATGGGCATGGGCCCGGTGCCCGCCGTGCGGAAGGTTCTCGACCGGGCCGGGCTCAAGCTCGACGAAATCGACGTATTCGAGGTCAATGAGGCATTCGCCGCACAGGCGCTCGCCGTGATCCGCGAACTCGACCTGCCGCCCGAGCGGACCAACCCCAATGGCAGCGGCGTTTCGCTCGGTCACCCAATCGGCGCAACCGGTGCCATCCTCACCGTCAAGGCGCTCTACGAGCTGCGACGGGTTGGCGGCAGGTACGCGCTGACGACCATGTGCATCGGCGGCGGGCAAGGCATCGCGGCAATCTTCGAGCGGATGTAGGCCTGGTGCGCCCGGCGGGCGCACCGGTGTGTTCGGCCCGGTGCGCCCGGCGGGCGCACCGGTGTGTTCGGCCCGCTGCCCACGGGGGGAAGCCGCCGCTACCCCGGTGCTCTCGCCGAAGCTCCCGGCGACTACGTCCGGGGTGACGCGCCTCACACGAAGCTCAGCCAGCCACGATTGGCAAATCAAGCAGTGCTTGATATAGTAAGCACATAGACATCCGTAGGAGGAGAAATGACTGACACCCGTACCATCGGCCAGGAGGTGCAGGGCCAGATTCTGGACACGGTCCGCAAAAGCCAAGAGGCAGTTATCGACGCGCTGAAGATGTGGGCTGACGCAGTCCAGTCGATCACGCCGTCGCTGCCGAGGCTGAGCCCCGCCGTTACCGACAAGCTGCCCAAGCCGGAAGATCTCGTGGCGAACGCCTACGACTTCGCCGAGCAGCTGCTTGCCGGCCAGCGGAAGTTCGCCGAGGAAGTGCTTCAGGTGACAGGCTCGGTGGTAGCCAAGAAGAATGACTCAGCGAAGAAGTGACGCCCTCGTTCGCGGCGAACCCGGCTTGAACGGGTCCGCCGCGAACGCGCGTGCGCTCACGCGTTTCGAATCTGGCCTACCGGGGCACCCGTGACCGATCCGTGGGACGCGCACATGGAGGCTCTCGGCGCCTTCCTCCGCAGCCAGCGTAAGCTCGCCAACCTGTCGCTCCGCCAGCTCGCCGAGATGACGAGCCTTTCCAACCCGTACCTGAGCCAGATCGAGCGCGGGCTGCACCAGCCCTCCGTGCGGGTGCTGAAATTGCTATCAGATGCCCTCAACGTTTCCGCGGAGACGCTGCTGGCACAGGCGGGCCTGCTGAACCCGGATGATTCCGGCGGCGCTGAGGCCGAGACCGCGGCGCCGGTCGAGAGCGCCATCCGCGCCGATCAGCGGCTGAGCGAAGAGCAGAAGACCGCTCTCGTCGCCGTGTACCACAGCATGCTGCGGTCCTAGTCTGGGCAGCAAGGAGAGGGTGAGCATGGTTAGTACGGTCAGTTCCATCATCGGCGGCCGGCCGGTCGAGGGCGCGCAGGCAGGCACGATGGCCTCGCTTAACCCGTCCAGGCTCGCGGACGTCGTAGCCGAGGTGCGGCTCGCCGACGCGGCGACCTTTGCCGCGGCGTGCGCGGCGGCCAAGCGTGCGCAACCGTTGTGGGCGGAGATCCCCGCACCGGTCCGTGGCCGGACGGTCGCGGCGATGGGCCGCATTGTCGAGGCCAACAAGGAGTCCCTCGCCCGGCTGGTCACACGCGAGCTGGGTAAGCCCTTGCAGGAGGCGCGGGGCGAGGTTCAAGAGATCATCGACACCTGCGACTTCTTCCTCGGCGAGGGCCGGCGCCTTTACGGCCAGACCGTGACGAGCGAAATGCCGGACAAGCAGTTGTTCACTTTTCGGGTCCCGGTCGGGGTTGCCGCGGTTGTGACGGCTGGTAACTTCCCGGTCGCGGTCCCGTCCTGGTATCTGGTCCCGGCCCTGCTGACAGGCAACACGGTCGTCTGGAAGCCGGCTGAATACGCTGCTGCCTCGGCCATGGCGCTGTTCGAGCTGCTCCAGGCCGCAGGGCTGCCCGACGGCGTGCTCAATGTCGTGCTCGCCGAGGGCGCGGAGACCTTCGCAGGCCTGGAGCAGGGCCTGCAAGCCGGCACGATCGACAAGATCGGGTTCACCGGGTCCACCGCTGTGGGCGGGCGCATTGGCGAGCTTGCTGGCCGTCACCTGCAGAGCCCTTGCCTGGAGCTTGGCGGCAAGAACCCGATGGTGGTGACGCCAAGCGCCGACATCGAGCTGGCCGTGCAGGGCGCGCTCTTCTCTGGTTTTGGCACCGCCGGGCAGCGCTGTACATCGCTCGGCACGCTCATCGTCCACGAGTCCGTCCACGGCGAGTTCCTCGCCCAGATGGCGGCCACCGTGTCAGCCGCCGCCATCGGCGACCCAGCTCGAGACGTGCTCTATGGGCCGATGCTCGACCAGAAGTTCGCCGACCGCTTTGAGGAGTACCTGGCCTGGATCCAGCCGCAGCACAAGGTTCTCGGATCCAGCGGGGTCGGCAGGATCGGCCGCGCCAACCCCCGCGCCGGCTTCGTCGGCGACCCCGAGGCGGGGCTTTTCTATCACCCGACGATCGTTGATGGGTTGCATGCGGGTGACGCGCTGTTCTCTGAGGAGACATTTGGCCCGATCGTGGGTGTCACCAGCTACACGAGCCTGGAGAACGCGATCGAGCTTGCCAACGCCCCCGGTTATGGCCTGTCATCGTGCATCTACTCGGGCGACCCGCGGGAGGTGTTCCAGTTCCGCAAGGGTGTCAGCGCCGGCATGGTCAGCGTCAACAACTCCACGTCAGGGGCCGAGGCGCATCTGCCGTTCGGCGGGAACGGCAAGTCGGGCAATGGCAGCCGCCAGTCCGGCATGTGGGTCCTCGACCAGTTCACCCGCTGGCAGGCAATGAACTGGGACTACTCGGGTCACCTGCAACGCGCCCAAATGGACGTCGCCACAGTCGCCGCGGACCTCGACTTCAGGCTTGAGGGCTGACCCGGCCAGGCCGGCTCCTGGCGCCTTGTCTCGGGCAGTCGCGGGCGGGACGATTGCGACGTGACTGGTCCGGGGGTCCGTACGATCTTGTTGCTGACGCTGGGTTATGCGGACCTGCCCATGTCGGTGTCGGTGTACGGAGCCTCAGACGGCGAGCGCATTGTCGAGCCCGTGCCTGGCGTGCTTTTGCAGTGCGACGGTGGCTGGCTGCTGCTTGACACCGGGTACAACGTCTCGCTGATCAACGATCCCGCGCTGCGGCGCCGCTTTTACCCGGATCCGCACGTGCGGCCTGTTCTGCAGGGGCCGGGGGAGCCGCTGGAGGAGGTCCTGGACAAGGCGGGCGTCGACATTGGTGATGTCCATGCGGTGGCGGTCAGCCATCTGCACCTCGATCACGCGGGTGGCCTGAAAGCCGACCTGACCGAGAACATCGAGCAGGAACTGCCAGTTGGCACGACCATCGGTGTCCAGCCCAGCGCCACGGTTGAGCCGATACGGCGACTCAAACGGATCGCGGCCGAGCGTGGGTACCCCCTCGTCCCAGGCCACGATCCGGTCGCCTGGCCGAAGCTCACTCAGGAACTTGCGGCCCGCTGGCCAGACCGGCCATAGCCGTTGGCCACTGGTCCTCCTCGAACAGGGGCGTCGGGGACGCCGCCGCCGCCGCGGCCGACGCTGCGGCTGGCGGCGCCGTGGCCGGCGACACGGCGGCAGGGGCCAGTGCGCCGTCGATGTAGGTGACCGAGTTCGTCGGCAGCGCAGTGACACGCGGACCGGGCAGCACGATGCCGACAAGATTGAGCGGGTCGGCGGCCGATAGGGTAACTCGCTCGCCGTCGCGCCGCAGCTTCCGCACCGAGCGAAGAGCGTCGACCGCCTCGGCGAGCGCGAACTGTTCCCCGCTGAAGCCGTTGACGAACCGGCCGCCACGGATCGTCCCGCGCGCTTCCATGCGCCTGAACGCCCACAGGACGTCACGCCAGGGCACAGCGAGGTTCTCGCGGACCACGAGGTCGCGGAAGACCACACCCCATCGGGCGGCCAGCTGCTCCGCGACAGCCTCGGCCAGCTCGTCGGGGTCGCCCGCGGTCATCGCATCGGGAAGCAGCGACCACCGGCCGGCCGACCCGGCGGTGAGTGCGGCTCTGCCGCGTCGCAGCCTCCGCCGCTCCGGTGTCCTGGCATGGCTGCGGCGGCGCAGCAAGGACCGGACCGCACGGAAACCATCGGCCGTCACGAGGCCCCGGGCCACGCAGTCCCACAAAGCTTCCTCGACCTCGCTGGGCAGCCGGCCGGTCAGAGTGGCAAGATCTGCCTGGAAGAGCGCGCCATGCTGGCCGAGCGCGTCGAGCACGTCGCGCGTGCGGCCAGGGCCGGGCTCGGCAGGCCTGCGATCACCGCGGGCCGCCCTGAGCAGCCAGGGCTGGTCATCCCGGATCATCAAGGTGATCGGAGTCACCCTGGATGGGGTCAGCCCGCTGCGCCGTGGAACCTCGTCGAGATCGCCGGCTCGCACCGACAGCCGCCCCCAGCTGACCTGGCCAGAAAGGCACAGGTCATCAAGCCATTCGCGGCGGTATCCGGGCACGCGGGCACCGAGGATGGCCTCTTCCCAGGCGCCTGCGGCTAGCTCGAAGCCCTGTAGTTGCTCGACCACCGCGAGTACGCCGAAGCGGCCCTCCCGCCCCGTGCCAGCGGCCAGGTGCTGCCATCGCAACAGGAATCGCATGAAATCCTGGGCGGTCACCGGCTCGATCTCCCGCCGCAGACGCTGCTGGGTGTACGCGTGAATTCGGGCAAGCAGACGGCGGGCGCAGAATTCCTCTTCCCTGTCAGATGCTGTCCTGTCAGATGCTGTCCTGTCAGATGCACCGCTGTCAGCTCTGGCGCCGTCAGACGCGGTAAAGCGGCCCCGGATCGCGAAGCCTTCCTGCTCGAGCAGGGCGAGCCCACGCTGCGCCTGCGATGCCGAGAGCCCGGTCGCCAGCGACAAGTCGGCGACCGTCGAGGGCCCCCGGCAGTCGAGGTGGCCTCGCAACATCTCGGCCGCCACCGCGTCCGCCTCCTCATCGGCCACCGCCGCGTCCGCTTCCTCCCCGGTGGCGGTGGCGACCTTCGGCATGCGGTAGTCGGGCATCACCGACGCGCCTGGGAACAGCGTCTCGAGTGCGGACCGGCGTTCCACGGCACACCACAGGGCACCGCCAGGCGCGTGCACGGTGACCGCGCGGCGGTCCTTGACGAGCGAGTCGAACCACGGCCGCCAGTCGTGCACCGGACGCAGGCCAAGCAGCATCATCAGCAGGTCGTGCAGCTCGTCCGCGTCCCGCGGGTCCGGCCGGACCTGTGCACGCACGCGCTCGATCGCGGCGGGGTCCAGCCTGGCCAGATCGCGCGCCTCCACCGGCAGGCCCCGCCGTAGCTGAACCGCACGGCTGCGGCGTTCCTCGAGCGGTGCGTCATCCAGGTAGGTGAACGGTCGGCCGTTCAAGATCTCGTGCGCGAGCACAGAGGGCTCAGTAGTGTCACGCACGACGACGGTGACCCGGCCGGACTCGATGGCCGCCACGAGATCTGCGAGGCCGTCGATGTCCATTGCCTCGCGCAGGCAATCTTCGAGCGTCTGGCGGACGATCGGATGATCCGGAATCTCAAGCGGGCCGGGAGCGACGTTCTCCTGGCACGCGGCCAGCGACGGGAAGACCGCGGCCATGAGGTCGTCCGCCTCCATGCGCTGGATCGCCGGCGGGTTCTTCCTGCCGCCCCGCATCCGGAGCACGGCGAGCGAGCGGTTCAGGTTCCACCGCCACCGCGCCTGAAACATCGGCGAGGTGAGCACCGCCTGCCTGACCACGCTCTCCACCGTGGCGGAGGCGAGGAACTTGGGCACCCGCTCGAGTGGGAAGCTATGCTGCGGCCCGAGCGAAAGAAGGACAGCGTCATCGCTCGCCGCAGCCTGGAGTTCGAAGTCGAAGGTCACGCAGAATCGCTTGCGCAGCGCCAGCCCGAGTGCGCGGTTAAGCCGGGCACCGAAGGGGGTGTGCCCGACGAGCTGCATCCCGCCGCTTTCGTCGAAGAAGCGCTCGAGCACGATCGTGTCCATTGTCGGCAGCGTCCCGAGCGCGGCCAGCCCTGCCCCCAGGTAGCGCACGATGGTATCGGCTGCGGCCTGGCCGATACCGCATTGTTCCGCGAGCCAGCCCGTGGCGGCGTCCTGCTTACCTGCAGCAAGCCGCTCGCCGACGGCCTGGCGCAGGGCCGAGACTTCTTCGGACAGTTCGCGCGTGCGCCCAGGCGCCTCCCCGAGCCAGAACGGGACAGATGGCGGCGCTCCATTTGCGTCCACCACACGGACGATGCCGGGCTCCACCCGGCGGATGCGCCATGACGTGGTGCCGAGCAGGAACACGTCGCCTGCCATGCTTTCGATTGCCCAGTCCTCGTTCACGGTCCCGACGGGCGTCGAATCAGGCTCGGCAAGCACACGGTAGTCGCCGAGTTCGGGTATGGCCCCGCCGGAGGTGAGCGCTGCCATGCGGGCACCCCTGCGGCCACGGAGCCGCCCGGTCACGCGGTCTCGGTGCAGGTAGGCGGCCCGGCGGCCACGGCCGGTCCTGATCCCCTCGGAGATGAGGTCAACCACGTCCTCGTAGTCCCGCGACGACAGGTCGCTAAACGGTGCCGCCCGCCTGACCAGATCAAGCAGCCCCTCTTCCGGCCAGTCGGTTGCCGCGCACTCGGCCACCACCTGCTGGGCAAGTATGTCCAGCGGATGGGCAGGGACTACGAGCGCATCGAGCCGTCCGGAGCGCACGCCGCGCAGCAGGGCCGCACATTCAACCAGCTCGTCCCGCGACGTCGGGTACAGCCGCCCCGCAGGCGTTCCCGTGCGGGTGTGGTTCGAGCGGCCTACCCGCTGCAGGAACGTGGCGAAGCTGCGCGGCGAGCCGATCTGGCATACCAGCTGCACGGGCCCGACGTCGATGCCGAGTTCGAGCGAAGCGGTTGCGACCAGGGCCTTCAGGTCGCCGTGGCGCAGCCGGGACTCGACCCGGTGGCGCCGGTCCTTGGACAGGCTCCCGTGGTGAGCGGCCACCTGATCCTCACCGAGCCGTTCGCCAAGCTGGTGTGCCACGCGTTCGGCCATCCGGCGGGTGTTCACGAACACAAGCGTCGTCCGGCGCTTGCTCACCTGCGCGGCGATGAGATCGAGGATCTGGGCCATCTGCTCGGCAGAGGGCACCGCGCCAAGCTCGTCGTCGGGGAGTTCGAGGACCAGGTCCAGCGCACGGCGGTGCCCCACGTCGACGATCGCGCAGTTGGCGGAGCCGTCGGCGGCTGACCTACCGGGCCCCGCCCCCACCAAGAGGCGGGCTACCGTCTCGATCGGGCGCTGCGTCGCCGAGAGGCCGACCCGCTGCACCGGCGGGGCGGTGCCGTCCACGATGTGTTCGAGGCGTTCCAGCGTGAGGGCAAGATGTGACCCCCGTTTGTTCCCCGCGACCGCATGGATCTCATCGACGATCACCGTCCGGGTCCGCTGTAGCATGGTGCGGCTGCGGTCCGCGGTCACCAAGAGATACAGCGACTCCGGGGTCGTGATGAGGAAGTTCGGCGGGTGCCTGAGCATCGCCGAACGCTCGGATGGGGTCGTGTCCCCGGTCCGGACCGCGACACCAATGGTGGGTGCGCCGAGCCCAAGCTCGGTGGCGACTTGGGCGATTTCGCCGAGCGGTATCTCGAGATTTTGGTGGATATCGACGGCCAGAGCCTTCAGCGGCGAGACGTAGACGACCTGCGGCCCGTGGGCGTCAGAGCCAAGATCTGTGCCCGCCTCGTGCGCCCTGTACAGCCGGTCGATGCAAACCAGGAAGGCCGCGAGCGTCTTACCAGAACCGGTCGGCGCCGCGATCAGCGTGTGTTTACCTGCCGCGATCTCATGCCAACCGGCGGCCTGTGGCTCGGTTGGCCCGGAAGGAAAGCGGCGCTCGAACCAGGTCCGCACGGCGGGGTGGAACGACTCAAGCACTACGTCACAGTACCTGCGGCCACTGACAAATTTCCCGCCGTCGCCAGCTCCGGGGGTGTGAGACAAGAATGTAGGTGACTGGCGGGTAACTTGGTCTGGCCTCGATGGTCTGAGTGCGTGCCGTTGTCAGATGCCTGATCAGGCTGCGCCTGTCTGGTTTTGCGGTTGTGGCCAGA
>Ga0137380_10001145_pt1 | contig 21247 bp, 19 predicted proteins | sample SagtaG_17_FD_104809 | JGI IMG/M metagenome (GOLD analysis project Ga0137380, IMG submission 104809) | Vadose zone soil microbial communities from Sagehorn Ranch, Mendocino, California, USA - Sage2_L_100_16 metaG | ecosystem: Environmental > Terrestrial > Soil > Vadose zone | place: USA...
ACCTCGACGCCCATCTACGGTCAGGTCGCCATGCTCGTCTTCGCGATCGTCCTCCTCCGGCTCCTTCCCCAGGGCATCTCCGGCTTCTGGCGCCGAGGCGTCTAGTGACGTCGTGGGCGCTGTGGGCGGTCGCGGTCGTCATCGTGTCGGCGCTACCGACCGTGCTCTCGCTCTTCCAGATTGTCCAGCTCACCGTGTTCATGATCTACAGCCTGCTCGCGCTGAGCCTCGACCTGATCTGGGGCTTTGGCGGGATCCTTTCATTCGGACAGGCGGCGTTCTTCGGCGTTGGCGGCTACGTCTACGGGATCGTGGGCATCAACTCGGGCAGCACGACGCTGGCGCTGGCGGCGGGGGTCGCTGGCGCCGCGGGGTTCGCGGGGCTACTCGGGTACTTCACGTTCTACGGCCGGGTCGGCTCGATGTATTTCGCGGTCATCACGCTCACGGTGACACTGATTCTGCACCAGGTGATGGGCACGACGGCCGACCCCAGGTATGCGGTGGGCCAGGCCCGCCTCGGGGGCTACAATGGAATGACGAACATCCCGTCACTGGCGCTGGAAGTCCCCGGACGCGCCCCGCTCACGCTAGACCCCATCCCGTTCTTTTACGTTGTGGGCAGCCTGCTTCTTCTCGTCCTCGCCCTGACCCGCGCCCTGGTCCAGGCGTCGTTCGGTCGCATCCTCGCCGCGGTTCGCGAGGACGAGCTGCGGACGGAGCTGCTCGGTTACGACGCCCGCGGGCGCAAGCTCGTGACGTTTGTGCTCTCGGGCGGCATCGCCGGCCTCGCGGGGGGCCTCTTCGCGGGCTGGGGCAACTTCATGAACCCGCAGGTCTTCAGCATGTTCCAGTCGGCGCTGGTGGTCATCTGGGTGATGGTCGGCGGGCGGGGCACGCTGTACGGGGCCGTGGTCGGGACGCTCGTCGTTCAGTTCCTCACGAATTACCTCGGCACTGCGTCGGTCACCTACACGACCGTCGCGCTCGGCACGGTCCTCGTGATGATCGTCCTGCTCTTTCCCCGGGGCCTGGTGCCGGCCATCGAAGGCGCGATCCGGCGAGCCGCCAGACGGCGGGCCCCAGCGCCGGAGTTCGCGGATGAATGACGTCGTGCTCCAGGCGCGTGGTCTCGTGAAGGAGTTCGGTGGACTGCGGGCGGTCAACTCCGTCGACTTCACTCTGAGGCGCGGCGAGCTGCGCTGCGTGATCGGTCCCAACGGCGGCGGCAAGAGCACGCTCTTCAAGCTCCTCACGGGCCAGCTCAAGCCGACGGCGGGGACGATCCAGTTCAAGGGTCTCGACGTCACGCGCCTCCACCCCCACGAGATCGCGCGAGCTGGAATCGGGATCAAGTTCCAGGTACCGCGGGTCTACGATGCCCTCTCCGTGGCCGAGAACCTCTGGCTCTCTGCGCGCTTCCGCCATGGGGCCACCGGCGCCGGCCCGATCGTCGACCGGGTCCTCGCCGAGATCAGCCTGGCCGAGCGCCGGGCCAGCCTGGTGGGGTACCTCTCGCACGGCGACCGGCAGTGGGTGGAGATCGGCATGGTTCTGGCGTCCGAGCCCGACCTGATCTTGCTGGACGAACCCACCGCCGGCATGACCCACGCCGAGGCGCGACGCACGGCCGACCTCGTGCGCGAGATCAACCGGCGGGCGACGCTGATCGTGGTCGAGCACGACATGGATTTCGTGCGAAGCATCGCGGGATACGTCACCGTGCTCCACCGGGGGGCGGTGCTTGCCGAAGGGACCATGGAGCAGATCCGCGCGAATGACGTCGTCCGCGACGTCTACCTGGGGAAACGCCAGCATGCTCGAGGTTGAAGGCCTCCACGCGCGGTACGGGCAGGTGCCGGTTCTGAACGGCGTGTCGCTCCGGGTCGGGGTGGCCGAGCGCGTCGTGATCATCGGACGGAATGGCGTAGGAAAGACGACCCTGCTGCGCGCGCTCATGGGCTTCCTCCGCTGTCGCCAGGGGTGCATCCGCTGGCGGGGCGGCGACATCACCCACCTGCCGCCCTACGGGCGCGCCAGGCTCGGCCTCGGGTACGTTCCCCAGGGGCGTGAGATCTTTCCCGGGCTCACCGTGCGCGAAAATCTCCGGATGGGGGCTCTCTGGGGGGGAGACGAATCGCGCTTCGAGGAGCTGCTGCGGATCTTCCCGCGGTTGGGCGAGCGTCTCGGGCAGCGAGGCGGTAGCCTCTCGGGGGGCGAGCAGCAAATCCTCGCCATCGCTCGCGCGCTCATGGGCGACCCGAAGCTCCTGTTGCTCGACGAGCCGACCGAGGGTATCCAGCCCTCGATCGTCGACGAGATCCTCGAGCAGCTCCTCGGGATCAACGCCCGATTCGGGGTGACGATGATCCTCGTCGAGCAGAATTTGGATTTCGCCTGCGCGTTCGCGGGACGCGCCTATACGATGCTGAAGGGACAGATCACCGAGGAGCTGAGGCCCGAGGCCCTTTACGACCCGCGCGTCATCGCTGAGTACCTTGGCGTCTGAGGGCGGTCCCATACTCGCCGGGAGGGGAGGACCATGAAGAGCGAAGAATCCGTCACCAAGGAAACCGTTGAGCGCCTCTGCGCGCAGGCCGAGCTGGCGCTGGCGCCCGAACGTCGGACCAGGCTCGTCCCCATGCTCGCCGGCCTCATCGGGGCCGCCAACGAGCTGAGCCGAAAAATGGCGGCCGCGGCGCACCGGTCGATCCTGCCGATCCTGCGATTCCCCGAGCGATAGGAGGCCGTCATGGCACAGGGAAACCTGCTGGACCTGACGATCATCGAGGCTGCGGCACAGCTCGAGAGGCGCCGGCTCTCCCCAGTGGAACTGACGGAGGCGATGCTTCAGCGCATCGGCAACGTTGACAAGCAGATCCGCGCGTACATCACCGTCTGTGACGAACAGGCGCGCGAGGTGGCGGGAGCCACGGAACGCATGATCCGGGCGGGGTACTACCTCGGCCCGCTTCACGGGATTCCGGTTGCGCTCAAGGACAACATCTACACTCGCGGCGTCCGCACGACGGCCGGGTCGAAGATTCTGGCGGACTTCATTCCGACCGAGGACGCGACGGTGGCGGCGCGGCTCAAGCGCGCGGGCGCCATTATCGTCGGCAAGACCAACATGCACGAATTCGCCTGGGGCGGCACGACCGATAACCCGCATCACGGTACCTGCCGCAACCCCTGGAACCCCGAGCGCTTCCCCGCTGGCTCGAGCGGCGGCTCGGGCGCGGCGGTAGCGGCGCGCACCTGCCTCGGCGCGCTCGGAACGGATACGGGCGGCTCGATACGGCTGCCGTCGTCGGTGAACGGCATCGTCGGGATCCGCCCGACGATCGGCCGCGTGAGCAACTACAACGTCGTGCCCCTGGCGTGGACGATGGACACCGTCTCGCCGATGACACGCACGGTGGAGGACTGTGTGGTCATGTTCGAGGCGATCGCGGGCTACGACCCTTTCGACGAGCATTCCGCGCACGCTCCGATGGCGGACTACCGTGCGGAGCTCCCCCGCCCCGTGCGTGGCCTCCGCGTCGGGCTCGTCCGGGACTACTCGCTGACCCACGTGCAGAAGGCGGTCGGCGACGCGGTCCGAGCCGCGCTGAAGAGGCTCGAAGAGCTCGGCGCCCAGGTCGAGGAGATCGCCATGCCGTCCATCCACGGCAACATCTCGGCTCAGCTCACGATCGAGTCTTGCGAGCCGAGCGCGTACCACCAGCAGTGGCTCCGCACGCGCGCCGCCGACTACGGCGAAGACGTGCGGACCTTGCTGGAGCTGGGCGAGATGTATCTGGCCACGCACTATATCCAGGCCCAGCGGTATCGGAGCCTGCTGCGGAAGGAGTTCCTCGAAGGGTTCAAGCGCGTGGACGTCTTCCTCACGCCGACCCTTCCGTTCACCGCCACACCCTGCGGCGCCACCGAGGTCGTGATCGAGGGCAACCGCAAAGAGGACATGCTCTCGGCCATCATGCAGTTCACCGGGGTGCCGAGTCTCGCGGGTCTGCCCGCGCTGTCGCTCCCGATCGGCTTCGATCCCGATGGCCTGCCCGTCGGAATGCAGGTCATCGGACGGCCCTTTGACGAGGGGACGCTGTTCCGGGTCGGTCACGCCTATCAGCAGGCCACCGACTGGCACACGAGGTCGCCGAGACTCTAAAACGGCGTCTGGTCCACGAAGTCGATGTCAACGAGCTGGCCCAGCCCGACGGCGACGGCGCGGTCAGACCCAGCCGGCCTCCGCGGACAGTTGACTTGGCCGGCACGCCCTGCCCTATTCGAAGGGGCGATGCAGCCGGACTTCGCCGCGGCCTTCCTACGCGGCGTGATCCAGGGTGTCGCTGGGTTGCTCACCCAGCCGCCCGTCGTCGTCGTCTCGATCGCCGTCATCGGCGTCACCATTCTGGCGTGGCTGCGACGGCGATGAACGAGGGGAGCGAGCGACCCGGCAGCAAGGAATGAATCTCAACTGGATAGGATCGCGTGCTGTAACACCGCCGTGATCATCGATCAGCGCTCGGGGAAAACTAATCGCCGCCCAGCCAGTGGCGGTAGGCGTCGATCCATTCCGCTCCAGCCGGTCGCGGGGACGGCAAGGGCAGGTCGATGATCGGGACGGTCTGGCGCACGCCAGCGCGCCAACAAACCGCGACGATCTCCTCCCGTTGTGTCAGGTCGACGCGCTCCACAGTAACCGGCACTCCGAGGACCGTCGTCTCGAACGGCAGCGCAAGGTGGTCCTCGATCATCGTGTACAGGCCCGTGACTTGTTCGGATTCGTTGTAGCAGTCGACGATTGCCTCTTCGACCAACCGATCGAGCCGCGCTTTGCTGAGTCGCGTGCGGCTGCGCTTGGCCTTCCGCTTCCGTGTTCTTGTCATTCAGCGGCAGCTGGCGTTTCGAAGGGCTCGAGGGCGTCGCCATCCTCTGCCTTGCGCGTGAGTGATGCCGAGCCGCGGGCATAGCCGATCGCGCGAGATCCACGCAGGCGCTTCGCGAACATGCGGGCGAGCAGGGGCACGTTGCTGTACGTAGGAAGTGACCAAGGCGCTGGGGCGGAGGATAATCGCGGCTCGCGCCCTCCAACGTTCGCGCGCGGGCGCAGGTGCTTCCAGCGTCGAGAACGTACGGGCTCGTGGCGCTGGTGTGAAAGGGAATACCTTATGCGTCCGGAGCGGCAAGGCAGCGTTTGAGCTTACGCTCTCAAGACTCTCACCTTGCAGCCCAACCGTGAAAGACTTACGATTTGCATGAGGAAAGTCTGGCCGTTGCTGATTCGGGCACAGAAGAGGGAGGGCGTCATGCTAACACGACGAGAATTCGCGGGTATTGCGTCGTGCGCGATCTGCGGAATTACGGCGTTTGCCTCCCAAGCGTCGGCCCAAGGCGCTCCGCCGGCAGCGACGGCCGGCGTCACGCGAAAGATTTTATCGCAGATGGACGGTCCGGCGCCGGGCTATGTGACGCTGCTTGTCGAAGCGACAATAGAGGCAGCAGTGGCGGTCGGGCGACACACGCATCCGGGAATCGAATCCGCCTATGTCTTGGAAGGCGGCTTCGAGCTTCCCATACAAGGTCAGCCGACCCGCACAATCAAAGCAGGCGATGCCTTCCAAATACCGCCCGAAACGCCGCATGCGGGTGGTAAGCCTGGCGAGGCCAAGTCCCGACTTCTTATCACCTATGTCGTGGAGAAGGGAAAGCCGCTCGCATCTCCAGCTTAGGCACTTGTGACGCCGGCGCTCGTTTGCTGGCCGCGTCGTGCTCGCGGGTCCTCCTCTATGCTGACCTGATCCGACGGCCGCGCGACCCAAGCACCGCGCCAGGCGCAGACCGCAGCGCCCGTCACGGGCTTGGAACGGTCGCCCGGCCGAGCAACGTACGGGTGGCGCTCCGCGCGATCCGGATCAGGCTCGCTGTCGTCCCCTCCTGTCTTGGGTGCGAGGGGGGCTCCAGAGAAGGTTCTTTCAGGCTCGGGCACGGAGGAAGGCGCGGTGTCGGCGGGCGGCGGCGCCACGAGCTCTGCTGGAAGGCTCCGTGACGACGCCTTCGAATTGAGCACCTCACTCGTCGTTGCTGATTCTTTCGCCACGTCAATCCAGCCAGCAAACAGGGGGCGCGCTCCTAAGGCGCTGGTTTTGAGGAGTTTTCGAGGGCCGCACCTTGCCAGGGATCTGGCACGCCGCTTGAGTCGTGAGGTTCGCGTGCTCTAAGAGTCCGATGTCGGACTCTGAGAGAGGCAAGGGTGCCTTTCTCCTCAAGGGGGAGGGGCGCCTTTTTTGTGTTCACGCGCCGTCGGCGGGAAGGGAGATCGCTCGTGAATAAGATCGAGCAGATCAAAGCGGAGAAGGGCGGCCTCGAGGTCGGTCGAGACATTCCCCGCTACGCGGAGCTTGGGGTCGACGCGATCGAGGAAGGCAACCTCGAGCGGCTGAAGTGGTGGGGGATCTTCTTCCGCAAGCACACGCCCGGTCATTTCATGATGCGCATCCGCATCCCGAACGGGATCAGCAGCGCTGCGCAGCTCCGCACGATCGGCCGCATCGCCAACCGCGTCGGGCGCGGGATCGCCGACATCACCACGCGACAGCAAATCCAGCTCCGCTGGATCCGGATCAACGACGTGCCGCAGATCCTCGATGAGCTCCGCGAGGTCGGGCTCGTGACGCTCCAGACGGGGATGGACAACATCCGCAACGTCGTCGGCTGCGCCGTCGCCGGGCTCACGCCCAACGAGCTGTTCGACGCCTCGCCCGTCGCGCGGGCCTTCACCGACACGTTCGTGGGCGACGTGGCGTACACGAACCTCCCCCGGAAGTTCAACGTGACGATCACGGGCTGCCGCGAGAACTGCACGCACGCCGAGACGCAGGACGTCGCCCTTGTGCCAGCGACGAAATCGCTCGGCGGCGAGACCGTCTCCGGCTTCAACGTGCTCGTCGGCGGCAAGAACGGCTCCGGCGGCTACCGGATCGCGACGCCGCTCGACATCTTCGTGCCCCCCGAGGAGGCGCCCGAGCTCTGCAGCGCCATCGTCCTCCTCTTCCGCGACCACGGCTCGCGCGAGGCGCGCAACAAGGTCCGCCTCGCGTTCCTGGTCGAGGAGTGGGGGGAGGCGAAGTTCCACGACGCTCTCGAGGGGCGGCTGGGGCGGCCGCTCGAGCGGGCGGGCGTCGACGAGCGCGGACCGAAGGCGACCGACCACATCGGCGTCTTCCGCCAGAAGCAGACGACGCTGAGCTGGGTCGGCCTCGTCGTTCCGGTGGGGCGTATCGTCGGCGATCAGCTCAAGGAGGTTGCGCGGCTCGCCGAGGCCTACGGCACCGGCGAGGTGCGGCTCACGCCAGACCAGAATGTGATCATCCCCAACGTCCCGGACGCCAAGCTCGGCAATCTGACCGCCGAGCCGCTCCTGAAGGTGCTCCGCTACGACCCCTCGGAGATCATGCGGGGGCTGGTGAGCTGCACCGGCATCGAGTTCTGCAACCTGGCGGTGATTGAGACCAAGGCCCGCGCGCTCCAGATCGCGCGGACGCTCGAGACCAAGGTCCATCGCGGCAAGCCGATCAGGATCCACTGGTCCGGCTGCCCCGCCGGCTGCGGCAATCACACGGTGGCTGACATCGGCCTCCTCGGGGTCAAGGCGAAGGTCGATGGCCAGGCCGTGGACGCGGTCGACGTCTTCGTCGGCGGGTCCTCGGGCCCGCACGCCATCCAGGGCATCAGGATCCTCGAAGGCGTCCCCTGCGACACGCTGCCCGAGACGCTCGAAGGGTTGATCCGCCACCTGGAGCCCGACAAGGTGCGCCGCCAGCGGCGCGCGCTATCTGAATCAACGCCCGCGCCCAAGCACGAGAACGCCGCCAAGCCAGTCATGGTCGTGGACGACCTCCAGGAAGGGACGAGCAAGGCGCTCACGATGAATGGCACGGAGGTCGCCGTCTTCCGCTGCGGCAACCAGCTCTACGCGCTCCAGAACCGCTGCCCACACGCCGGCGGCTCGCTCGCCGACGGCACCGTGGAAGGCGACGAGGTGATCTGCCCGCTCCACGGCTATCGCTTCAACATCAGGACCGGCGCCTGCGTCACCGATCCGGCGCTCCGCGCGAAGCCCGTCGCGCTCGTGCCCCACGCCGACGGGTTCACTGGCGCGCCTTGAACTCAGAACGGAGGAAGGACATGCCCTACGTCAAGCCCGATGCGGTCGTCGAACAGATGGTCCAGGCCGGCGCGGCGAAGAGCCGGCTCGCCGTGAACGACCTGCTGATCCGCGGCTTCCTCTCGGGAGCCCTGCTCGGGTTCGCCACCACCCTGGCCTTGACGGGCACGCTGCAGACGAAGGCTGGGATCGTCGGCGCACTGATCTTCCCGGTCGGCTTCGTGATGATTGTGCTCCTCGGTCTCGAGCTGGTGACCGGGAACTTCGCGCTCATCCCGCTGGCCGTACGCGAGGGGAAAACGACCCTCGGCGCGCTCGCGACAAACTGGAGCTGGGTCTTCGTAGGCAACCTGCTCGGCAGCCTTTTCTACGCGCTGCTCTTCGTCCTCACGCTGGCGCCGGAGTCCGAGATGGCCAAGCAGCTCATCGCCGTGAGCGAGGCCAAGACTCTCGCGTACGCGCACCTCGGCGCCGGCGGCCTCACAGTCGTCGTGAGCAAGGCGATCCTCTGCAACTGGATGGTGACGCTCGGCGTCGCGATGGCGCTCACCTCGCAGTCCACGATCGGCAAGATCGCGGCGATGTGGCTGCCCATCCTGACGTTCTTTGCCCAGGGCTTCGAGCACTCGGTGGTCAACATGTTCGTGATCCCCGCCGGGATGCTCCTGGGCGCGCGCGTTTCCCTCGGTGACTGGTGGATGTGGAATCAGATCCCGGTCACGCTCGGCAATATCGCGGGCGGTATGCTCTTCACCGGGCTCGCGCTGCACCTCACTCATGCGAAAGTGCCCGCCGGCGGGGCGTCCCGCGCCGTGGCGACCGGCGTCCGCACCGAGGCCGCCGCGGAGCGCTGAGGATGGGCTTCTACCCGATCGCCCTCGAGCTGGAGGGCCGTCCGTGCCTGGTCGTGGGCGGCGGCGCCGTGGCCGAACGCAAGGTCGAGGCACTGCTTGAGGCGGGGGCGCGCGTGACGGTCGTGAGCCCGACCGTGACTCCCCACCTCGCGAGCTGGGCGCACGAGGGCAAGATCCATCGCGTCGCTCGAGCCTGGGAGCGCGGGGACCTCGCGGGGCACGCGCTGGTGTTCGTCGCCACGGACGACGGCGCGGTGAACGCCGAGGTGGCGAGCGAAGGGCGCCGCGGGGGCGTGTGGGTCAACGCGGCCGACGATCCCGACCACTGCGATTTCATTCTGCCGTCGGTGCTCCGGCGCGGCGCGCTGACCGTCACTGTCTCGACGGGCGGCACGAGCCCGGCGCTCGCGCGCGCGATCCGGGAGGAGCTCGAGACCTACTTCACCGATGACTATCGCGTGCTGGCTCGCCTGGCCGGCGAGGCGCGATGCGCGCTTCGCGGGAGCGGAGCCGCGGCCGACGCCGACGCGTGGCGCCGCGCGCTCGATCCCGCGCTCAGACGACTCATCGTCGAGGGCCGCGAGGACGAGGCGAGGGCTCGGCTCCTCGGCCGACTGCGGGCAGCCGCATGCGCGTAGGCCACGTCTGGCTGGTCGGCGCTGGCCCTGGCGATCCCGGACTCATGACGGTGCGCGGCCTCGAGGCGCTGCGCGGCGCCGACGTGGTCGTCTACGATCGGCTCATCAACCCAACGCTTCTCGACGAGGCGCCCGCCGATGCGATCCGGATCTACGCCGGCAAGCTCACGGAGAGCCACGGCCTGTCCCAGGAAGACATCAACGTGCTCCTCATCGCTCACGCGCGTCGCGGTCGTAGCGTGGTGCGGCTCAAGGGCGGCGATCCCTTCGTCTTTGGACGGGGCGGCGAGGAAGCCGAGGCTCTCGCGACGTCGGCGATCCCCTTCGAGGTGGTCCCCGGCGTCAGTGCTGCCGTCGCCGTCCCCGCGTACGCCGGCATTCCGCTCACGCACCGAAGGCTCGCCTCTTCGTTCGCCGTCGTGACCGGCCACGAAGACGCGACGAGGGGCGGGCCGCACGTCGACTGGTCGCGCCTGGCGACGGCGGTCGACACCCTGGTGATCCTCATGGGCGCGCGGAGCCTGCCGCGGATCGCCGCCACGCTTGTCTCCTGTGGCCGCGCGCCGAGCACCCCCGTGGCGCTGATCCGCTGGGGCACAACGGAGGCTCAGGAAACGATGACTTGCACGCTCGGCGACCTCGCCGACCCACAGGCGTCCCTCGACCTCAGGCCACCGCTGGTCACCGTCATCGGAGACGTCGTCTCGCTCCGGGACCAGCTTCGCTGGTTCGACGTACCGCCCGCGCTCGAGGCGGCGATGGCGACGGTGTCCTTCGCCAAAACCGCGTCCGACTCGCTTGGCGAGCGTCCATGCTCTTGTGACAGGCCAAGACGCGCGAGACTGGTAGGGGGCAGGGCTGTTCAAGCCATCGGCCGTGGCACGGAAAGACGTGGTTCCCAGTGGGGGAGTGAGGGGCAGTCAGAAGGAAGGAGAGGGGCGGGTGGCGCGCGTTGGTGGCGGTGAGGACCGGCCGGGCGGTTCTGGACTACGCCGCCCGGCAGACGTAGCGATGGTGCAGGTCGACCTGCTCGTCGGTGCCTCCCTCGGCCCGGAGGGAGGTCGAGTGGAACTTCACTCGGAAGATCTCGCGGACACGATCGGTTACGTCGCCCGGACTGATCAGCGCGATTCTCGCCAGCGTCTCCTCACCCGCCCACTCGAGGGGCCCGTCGTGCGCGTTCTTGCGGTCGTGGTGCAGTGCGGGAATGCGTAGGTGCCGCCAATCGCGTCTCGCCCCCTCCCTCGCGAGCCATAGCGTCAGGCTTTCGAGCCGCCCCGGGCAGGCGTGCTGATCAGCGCGGCCCAGTCCACCGACTGCTGATACGTGTGGGCGGCGCGGAAGAGCACATCCTCCCTGAAGTGCGGAGCCACGAGCATCAAGCCGATGGGCAACCCCTCCGACTTCCCGCAGGGGATGCTGATGGCGGGATGCCCCGTGTAGTTGAAGGGGCACGTGTTGGCGATCACCGGCCCCAGGTCCATGCCGAGCTTGCCGCCGAACAGCGTGTGCTCGATCGCCTCTTCGTGGTTCATGGGTTCGCGCCAGCGGGGAGCGCGCAGGGGCACGGTGGGCATCGCCAGAAGATCGACGCCGACCAGGACCCGATCGTACTGCGCGACGAAGGTGGGACGGACGTTCTGCGCCTTCGCGTAGAGGCGCCCGCCGTAGTGCTGCTGCAAGTAGTGGCCTTGCATCAGGTTGAGCTTGAGATTTGGCGAGAACTCTCGCCCGTGGCTTTGCTTGAGGCGACCGAAGATCGAGATGAAGGAGCTCGGGTAGTAGGTCCTGGCGAATGTGCCCCCGAAGTTCGTGTCGTACATCCGCTTGCCGCCCTCGAGGTAGATGGGCAGGAGGGCGAGCGACGCCCTCGCGTGCAGCGGCACGGAGACGCGCTCGGCCCGCGCGCCCTTCCGCTCGAGCACGTGGATCGCTTCGCGCACGCACGCATCCACGCTCGGGTCGCCCCCTTCGACGCCGAACCCTTCCGCCAGAATCCCGATCTTCAGCCCGCCGACCCCGCGGGACAGGGCCTCGGTGTACGCGGGGACGCTCGCAGGAACGTGAGCCTGGCGCGGGTCGTATCCATCGCGCCCGGCGACGCACGCGAGCGCCGTCGCCACATCCTCCACGGTGCGGGCCATGGGCCCCACGTAGTCGATGGTCGGCTCCAATCCGAACACGCCGGAGTGGGACACGAGGCCGTGCGTGGGCATCAGGCCCACGACCCCGCACCAGGCGGCGGGGATGCGGATCGAGCCGCCCTGATCGCCGCCGAAGGCGACGTCCACTTCTCCGCCGGCGACGGCCGCGGCGGAGCCGGAGGACGACCCGCCCGTCACATGATCCCTGTTGTGGGGGTTCAGGGGGCGCCCGTAGTCGCCGACACCGCTCAGGCCCGGCCCGCCCCAGGAGAACTCCTCCATCTTGAGCTTGCCGACGATCGTCCCGCCGGCGTCGAGAATGCGTGTCACGATGGTGGCATCGAAGTCCGGAACGTAGCCGTCCATGAGATGCGAGCCGAACGTCAGGGGCACCCCGGCGACGCTGATGTGGTCCTTGAGTCCGATGGTCTTGCCCCGCAGTGGGCCATGGTCCGCGCCCGCGACGCGGCACTTCCTGATGAAGACATTCAAGGGATCCTCGTGCTCCGTCGGCCGGTAGCCCGGATCACGATCGGTGAACCGGAGCGGCGGGCGATGCTCCTCGAGGCGCAGCTCGTTGAACACCTCGAGCGCGTCGATGGTGGCCGTCATCCGCGAGTGCATGATCCGCGCCTCGATGGACGTGAGATCGAGGCCGAGGGCCTCGCCGTACGCCTTCACCTCGTCGACGTCGGGTCGCCTGAGCATCCGTGTCCTCCCGTCATGCGTGCAGGGCGTGGGCCGCCGATGCGGTCAATCCTAATCCCATCGCACGGGTTGCGTGCGTTCGACGCGGTGGACTATAGTCGGCCGGCGGTGTGGTGAGGACGTCCCGAGGAGCTATGGTGACCGTCAGCGTGCAGACTCCACTGTCAGCCGTCCTGGAGGACGCGCGGACGGCGCTCGGCCGGCGGGTGTCCTACCTTTGCTTCCCCGGGCTCTCGCCCGGCGCCGACGCAAATGGGTCATCCAACCGTCGGGCATTGTGCCACGACCTCGACTTGCCCATCGTCGGGCATCGGCGGCAGAGCGTGACGCTGTCGGTTGGCCGGGAAGGCCGTGATGGGCGCCGGTTCGCCGTGCGGGGCGCGCTGCTGTCGATCACGGGGCACTGGCGACTCGAGCCCTGCGCGGCTGGCGTGCTGGCCCACCTGACGCTCGACTACGACGTCGGCGCGGCCCTCAAGGAGCAAGCGGTCAACGAGCTCCGCAGCCGGAGTCCGCTGCCGATACGGACCGACGCCGACGCCATCCTCGGACGGGCGGTCGACGACTTCTTCGAGAGGCGGTTCGCCGAGGACGCCGCCGCCTACTGCGATCGCCTGCGGGCCCGGCTCGAAGGGCACGCCTCGTGACCTCCTACGTCGCCCAGCGACTGTTCGGACTCGTGCCCGTGCTCTTCGGCATCTCGGTGGTGATCTTCCTCGGGATGAAGCTCATCCCAGGCGACGTGGCGCGGGCGTTGCTCGGTCCGATGGGGACCGCCGAGTCGCTGGCCCAGCTCCGCGGGGCACTCGGACTCGACCAGCCCCTTCACATGCAGTACGCGAAGTGGCTCTGGCGCGCGCTGCACGGCGACCTCGGCCTCTCGCCCATCGTGCACCAGCCGGTCGTCGAGCTGCTGCTGCCGAAGTTCGGCAACACGTTGATCCTGGCCGGCGCGAGCTTCGTCCTCGCGGCCACCGCCGGCATCGCCGCTGGCGTCCTGGCCGCGGCGCGGGAGAGGACGGCGATCGATCGGGTGACCATGAGCGCCTCGCTCGTCGTCGGCAACATGCCGCCCTTCTGGCTCGGCCTGGTCCTCATCGTCGTCTTCGCCATCGACCTGCGCTGGCTTCCGAGCCTGGGGATGTACTCGACGCGTGGGGCCGGCGGCCTCGCCGATCTGCTCTCCCACCTGGTGCTGCCGGCGGTGACGACCGCGGCCGCCCCCGGGGCCATCATCGCGCGGATGACGCGGGCGTCGGTGCTCGAGATCCTCGGGCACGAATACATCATGGTGGCGCGCGCCAAGGGGCTGGCCGAGCGGGTCGTCATCAGCGCCCACGCGTTGCGGGTGGCCTGGCCGCCGATCCTCACGATCGCCGGGCTGCAGCTCGGTTATCTGCTCGGCGGGGCGGTGTTCACCGAGGAGGTCTTCGGCTGGCCGGGGCTTGGCCGCCAGCTCGTCAGCTCGGTCATCGCGCGCGACGTGCAGGTGGTGCAGGGGGCCGCGCTCTTCATTGCGCTCTCGTTCGTCGTCGTCAACCTCGCCGTCGACCTGCTGAACCTGTACCTCGACCCGCGGGCCCGGCCCGCGTAGGCCTAGCGATGGCGACCGTCTTGGCGATGGAGGGGACCCGGCCGCGGCCTCGGCGCGGCGCCGGGCGCTTCACCGCGTTCCTGCGCGCGTTCATCCGGGACCGCCAGGCCCTCGCCGGCCTCGTGATCGTCGCCATCGCCGGCGGCGCGGCCGCCGCGGCGCCGCTGATCAGCCCCTGGGATCCGCTCAAGTCTGTGGAGGTCGACCGACTCTCCCCGCCCGGCACGCCCGGATATCTCCTCGGGACGGACGAGCAGGGACGGGACATCCTGAGCCGCCTGATCTGGGGCGGGCGGATCTCGCTCCTCGTCGGCATCGTGCCCACCGTGACCGCGGGCCTCGTCGCACTGTTCCTCGGGCTCGTGGCCGGCCACCGCGAGGGCATGCTCGATCACCTGATCATGCGCGTGCTCGACGTGTTCTTCGCGTTCCCGCTCGTGCTTCTGGCCATCGCCATCGTGGGCGTCATCGGCCCGGGCGTCGGCAACCAGATGTTCGCCCTCGCCGTCGTGCTCGTGCCCTACAGCACGCGCGTCGTGCGCACCGCGACGCTCTCCGTCAAGAATCTGGAATACATCGAAGCCGTTCGCGCCCTCGGAGCGGGGAACGGTCGCGTGCTCTGGCGGCATCTCGTGCCGAACGTCCTGCCGCCGCTGCTCGTCTACACCAGCACCCTCGTCGGCCTGATGATCGTGGCGTCATCCGGCCTGAGCTTTCTCGGCCTCGGAGTCCAGCCTCCCACGCCCGACTGGGGCGTGATGGTCGGCAGCGGCCGCCTCGTGATCTACCGCGCCGCCCACGTGGCCACCATTCCGGGCGTTATCATCGTCGTCGTCGCACTCGGGTTCAATTTCATCGGGGACGGGCTGCGCGAGGCCCTCGACCCTCGCGCGCGCCAGTGAGTGAGAAGGAACGGATCGACAAGGAGGGGCGCCATGGACGCTGAGAAGATCGGTCGCATGTTGCGGATGCTCGGGCCCGGGGTCAGTCGTCGCGACTTCATCCGGACGACGGCTGTGGGGGCGGCGGGCACGCTCGCCGCGCCCCGCGCCGCGCGGGCCCAGGGCACGCCGAAGAAGGGCGGGACGCTCGTGTACGGCATGGAGGGTCCGTCCGACATCCTCGATCCCCAGGCCACGGGCTGCTGGCTCACCTACCGGGTGACCTTTCAGATGTTCGAAGGTCTCCTGGCCGAGGACCTGACGAAGGCGGACGTCGCCGTGCCTCCGCTGATTCCCCGGCTTGCCGAGTCCTGGCAGGTCGGGAAGGACGGGCTCACACGCACCTTCAAGCTCCGCAAGGGCGTCAAGTTCCACGACGGGACCCCGTTCAACGCCCAGGCCGCGGTCTTCAGCTGGGAGCGCATGTTCAAGAAGGACGCGCCCCACTTCTACCCGCGGGCCAACAGCTACACGTCCTACGTCGTCGAGTACGTCACGGGCGCCGAGGCGGTCGACGAATACACGCTCAAGCTGACCTTCAGCAAGCCCTACGCCGAGTGGGAACGGATGACCCTGCAGAGCTGGGGCGAGCCGATGATGGTGAGCCCGACCCAGGTGAAGAAGCTCGGCAACGAGAAGTTCGCGAACGGCCCGGTCGGCACGGGGCCGTTCAAGTTCGTGGAGAACGTGCCGGGCGACCGGATCGTCCTCGAGCGCTTCAAGGGCTACTGGGGCCCGCAGGCCAACGTCGACAAGCTCGTCTTCCGACGCCTCGACGATCCCGCGGCGCGCGTGGCGGCGCTGCGCACGGGCGAGGTGGACTTCATCCTGGCGCCGTCGCCCGACGAGGTCGACGCGCTGCGGAAGGACAAGTTCACGGTGCTGCAGAGCAACGCGCCCCACATCTGGTACTGGCACCTCAACATGAAGGACGAGTATTTCAAGGACGTCCGCGTGCGCAAGGCCGTCCAGATGGCCGTCGACAAGGAGAAGATGTGCAAGGACCTGCTCCGCGGGACGGCCAAGCCCGCCTGGAGCATGGTGCCGCCGGCGACCATCGCCTACGATCCGAAGTACAAGCCGTACTCCTACAATCCTGAGCGCGCCAAGCAGTTCCTCAAGGAGGCAGGACACGCCAACGGGTTCGAGACCGTGTTCTGGACGTCGACCTCGGGCTCGGGCCAGATGATTCCCGTGGCGATGGCGGAGTGGATCCAGCGCGACCTCGCCAAGGTGGGCATCCGGGTGAAGCTCGAGACGTTCGACTGGATCACGTATCTGTCGAAGATGTTCCAGGGCCTCCGCCCGGGCCACGGGGCCTACCAGCTCTCCTGGGGCATGACGACCAACTTCTGGATCGACATCGTCGCCCGCTCCACGCGGCAGCCGGACAAGGGCGTGAACGTCGGCTGGTACGCGAACCCCCGGGTGGACGCGCTCCTCGACACCGCGCGCGGCGAGCTCGACGAGAGCAAGCGGGTGGCGATCTATCGGCAGATCGACCGCATCCTCATGGAGGACGACGCGTCGTTCCTGCCCATCTGCAACGACCTCAACCTCGTCGTCCTGAACCCGAAGGTGAAAGGATTCGTGAACCCGCCCGAGGAATGGTTCCAGCTCTGGACGCCGTGGGTGGAGGCGTAACGACTGCGACTGAGCGCTCAGTCTGTATCGGCCAGTATCGGCGAACGTCAGGGACCGGAAGCTCGGCCACGAGCGGCGGCGCCGGCTCGTCCGGCGCTCGGCAGACCTCGCGCCTGAGTTCGGCCGATTGGCCTTGAGACGCTTGAGGACCTCGACCTCCGGTTTATCCACCGCGAGAAGTCTCCAAAGCACGTCAAGAAGTCCAGCCTCGCGTCTGTTCTCCGTTAGCATTCCCGCAAGCTCCCCAAAGGGTGCGGCCCTGCCAGGCGCCGTAGACCACTCGGCTGCTGCGCCCCTGGCAGGGCCGCGGTTTGCTACCACGCTGCGATCAAACCATTCCGAACCTCGCCGATCCATACTGAACAGCCTTAGTCCCAACTCGTCGAATCTTCGAGGTTTAAATCGTCATCGATCCCCGCCCAGGTATTTCCCCTCTTCTGTTTGAGGGGTTCCCCTAGTTTCCGAGACATCTGCCGGGGGCCTAAACGAGGGGTTGTGTGTGTGCGTGGATCCCCCTCGGCCTGGCGTCCGAAATACGTCGTCCCTCGCCGAAGCGTCGAAACTCGGAGGAAGCCATGCGAAAGAACACATTGCCGAGTGGGTCAGCTGGTGCTCACTCGAGCACCCTGACCTTGTCGCTGCTCATCATCGCGGCGATCGGAGTCCTCGCGGCGGTCCCATGCTCGGCCGCGGACGCTGACGACACCACAGCTTCGGCGGAGCGGAGCCTCTCGCTGGGTACCACGTCCAAGCCGGATGATGCTGTCCGGGTCCGCGGAAGCGAGGCCTACGGCAAGCTGCCGTTGTACTTTGAGGCGAACCGCGGACAGACCGACGCCCAGGTCAAGTTCCTCTCCCGCGGCGGCCGCCACGTCCTCTTCCTCACGCCGACCGAGGCGGTCCTCGTCTTGACCACGCCGCCGCAAGCGGCGGACGAGAAATCTCCAACGAGGGGCGGTAAGCCGGGCCGGCTAGAGGAGGGGACTCGGACCGTTCTGCGCATGACTTTCGCCGGCGGCAACCCGATGCCGCGCTTGGCAGGGTTGGACGAACTGCCCGGCAAGGCCAACTACTTCATCGGCAACGACGCCGCCAAGTGGCGGACCAATGTGCCCACCTATGCCAGGGTCCACTACCAAGACCTCTACCCCGGCATCGACCTCATCTACTACGGCAACCCGCGCCAACTGGAGTACGACCTCGTCGTGCGCCCGGGCGCGGACCCCGGCCGCATCGTGCTGGGCTTCCAGGGCGCCGACAAACTCGAAGTGGACGCCGATGGCGACCTCGTGTTCCACACCGGTGGCGCCGCGATCCGCCAGCGAAAGCCGGTCATCTATCAGGAGGTCGACGGCCTCCGGCGCGACATCGCGGGCGGCTACGTGCTGAGAGAAACGCGAACGGTCGGCTTCAAGGTGGACACGTACGACCCCAGCCGGCCGCTCATCATTGATCCGGTGCTCTTCTACTCCACGTACCTCGGGGGGATGGGCACTGATGCCGGGAGAGCGATCGCGGTCGACCCCTCCGGAAATGCCTACGTGACGGGCGAGACCCTTTCGAGTAACTTCCCGACGATCGCTGGCGCCTTCGACACGAGTTTCAACGGCGGCGGCGTCTTTGGCGATGCCTTCGTGACGAAGGTGAATCCGACAGGGTCGGGGCTCGTTTACTCCACGTATCTCGGCGGCATCGGCGATGACCAGGGCCTCGGCATCGCCGTCGACGGCTCCGGCAACGCGTACGTGACAGGCCGGACCAGTTCGACAGACTTCCCGGTGACTCGTGGGGCCTTCCAGACGAGTTACGGCGGTGGCACCGACGACGTCTTCGTTACCAAGCTGAATTCGACTGGCTCCGCCCTTCTTTATTCCACGTACCTCGGGGGCAGCGCTCAGGATATCGGGAACGGCATCGCTGTGGATACATCTGGGAGCGCCTACGTCACGGGCGTGACGAGCTCGGGCCTAGCCGCAACGACCAGCTTCCCCACTACCCCCGGGACGTTGGCGCCGAGCTACATCGGCGGCAGCAGCGACGCCTTCGTGACGAAGCTCACTACCACCGGCTCCGCCCTCGTCTACTCCACCTACCTCGGCGGCAGTGGCAGCGATTTCGGCTTCGGCATCGCCGTAGATGGCTCGGGCCGCGCCTACGTGACGGGCCAGACGAATTCGCCAGGGATCGCGACCGCTTTGGCCTTCCAGACCAGCTTCGGCGGCGTGATCGACGCCTTCGTGGCAAGGCTGAATACCGCGGGCGCTGCGCTCGACTACCTGACCTACCTGGGTGGCACCAACGCCGACGAAGGCTTTGCCATCACCCTGGATAGCTTGGGCAATGCCTATGTGACAGGTCAGACCGAATCGGCCAACTTCCCGACGACCACTGGAGCCTTCGATACGAGCTTGGGCGGGGCCCTGGACGCCTTCGTCACGAAGGTAGGTCCCACCGGTTCCGCGCTCGGTTATTCGACGTACCTTGGCGGCAGTAGCAATGATGCCGGTACCGGCATCGCGGTGGATGCATCCTTCAACGCCTACGTTTCGGGCGTAACCTCATCGATCGACTTCCCGACCGTGAATCCGATCCAGGCCTCCTCCGGCGGCAGCTTTGACGTCTTCGTGACCAAGGTGAACCCTGCCGGCTCCGGGCTCGTCTACTCCACCTACCTCGGCGGCAGTGGCTTCGACGAGGGCACCGGCATCGCGGTAGACTCGTTGCCGACCCCTAACGCCTACGTTGTTGGTTTCACGAGTTCGACCAACTTCCCGACGACCATGGGGGCGTTCCAAACGACGTTCGGCGGTGGGACCAGCGACGCCTTCGTCGCGAAGATCACCGAGGCCGCGCTTCCCCCGCCACCGACCGTGGGCAAGGTGACCGGCGGCGGCACCGTCGACGTTCCGGGGCCGGGGATTGCGAACTTTGGCTTCATTGTGCAGGCGCGGTCGACGAGTGGCCCGATCGGTGGCGATCTGCAGTACGTGAACCACGCGAGGGGGGCCAAGGTGCACAGCGTGATGTTCGACTCCTTCGTGATCACCGGCAACACGGCCACCTTCGGTGGCACCTGCACCAACAACGGGGTGCCGTGCACCTTCGAGGTGCACGTGACGGACAACGGTGAGCCCGGCACTAATGATTCCTTCAACATCACAGTCGACGCCGGACCAACGGAGGGTGCGAACGAGACGCTCCGCAGCGGCAACGTTCTGATCCACTAGTAGCCGCAGAGTCAGCGCAGGAGATCCCGGGCCCCGGCGGCGGCCGGAGGCCTCGCCGGGCACCCCGGGGTCGGGGCAACTCGAGGGGCGGCGTGGGCAAGGCGAGCCGGAAGAACCGTTTAGGCGCGATCAGCCTCCGACCAGAGGTGTGTCGCGACATTTGCCTGACCCAGTGTCACTCATGAAAGAGGCGAGACGGCCGCCAGGTCTCCATGCGCCAGATCTTCGTCAATCCCGTCTGTACCAGGGGCCGATCCGGGCCGCGGTTGAGAGAATTCAGGATCAGCGCGCTGAGACGTCCCCTTACGTGGGGTTCTCTCCTGATGCCCCGTGGACGATTGATGGCATCTCATCTCAAGTCGTGCCGGTGTCGAGTTCACCGCACCGCCGATGCTCCGCGATGAAACTGTCGGTCCGCCACGAGGAGGTCATTTCATCCGGTCGCGACTGGCGGTGCTTTCAGAACATCGAGCGAGCGGACCCCAGCAGAGGGGTCACCAGTTCGAGAATCCGTGTCGTGACGCGGACTTCGACGACATGTGCCCGCGTCGAGCCTCGCTACCACGTCGCCCTACCATTCCAAGACGGATTCGATGGGTAGACAGGTTCGAAGAAGGAGGGACGGGCACGGTCCGCCTTCTCTCTTGACAACGCAGCGGAGCGGACTATCTTTGACGCGCGACGTTGACGTTCTTCCCGTTTTTTCCGTCTCGGCCGAAGGAGGATCCTCCCCATGGTCATCCGAAAGCACGACGAGGCTGACCTTCGCCCCATTCCTCCGATTCCGACGCAGGTCGTTACGAACGGGGAGTTCGTCCCACTGCCGAAGACGCAAAAGCAGCGGGAGGTGGACTTGCGCCTCATGGAGTACGCGGACCGCTATGGGACGTCGCGCGGGCTCTCACGCCGGCGCTTTCTCATGACGGCGAGCGGCTTCGCTGCCGCCATGCTCGCCATGAACAAGGTCTACGGGCGAGAGTTCTTCAGGGTGGCTGAGGTCGAGGCGGCCGACGAGGCGGCCGCGATCGAGGCGCAGCTCAAGACCCGCAAGGGCAGCCAATTCGTCTTCGACGACCAGACCCACTGGCTCAACGCGGCGAAGCTCGAGCACGCGAAGACCGAGCGGGGCAAGATCGCGCGGGACTTCCTGATGGGGTTCCGCAACAGCGTGCTCCCCAACAGCAAGATCCAGGACATCGGCACCGAAGAGGCCTACGTCAAGCAGATGTTCCTGGAGAGCGAGACCACGATGTCGATCATCAGCGGCGTGCCGGCCGCGGCCGGTGACGACGAGATTCTGCTCCCGATCGAGAGCATGGTGGGCACGCGC
>Ga0137380_10001150_pt1 | contig 21199 bp, 13 predicted proteins | sample SagtaG_17_FD_104809 | JGI IMG/M metagenome (GOLD analysis project Ga0137380, IMG submission 104809) | Vadose zone soil microbial communities from Sagehorn Ranch, Mendocino, California, USA - Sage2_L_100_16 metaG | ecosystem: Environmental > Terrestrial > Soil > Vadose zone | place: USA...
CGATGCGACCGGCGTGATCCTGCGCGACACCGTCCCCGCCGGCACGACCTTCGTCTCCGCCACGGCGGGCGGGACGCTGTCCGGCGGGGTCGTGACCTGGAGCATCGGGAACCTGAACTCCGGGGTCTCGGGCACGGTGCAGATGGTGGTGTCGGTCAACACGCCGGTGGCGAGCGGGACGACGATCACCAACTCGACCTACAGCATCACCTCGAACGAGGCCGGCCCGGTGAACGGCGCGGCGGACACGACCACGGTCCTGTCGAGCGTGCGGTTCAGCCTGGGCAAGACGCCGGCCCCGAACCCGGTCGCCGCAGGGGCGAACATCACCTACACGCTCTCCTACCAGAACACCGGGACGAGCAACGCCACCGGCGTCATCCTGCGCGACCCGATCCCGTCGAACACCGCCTTCGTCTCGGCGACCGCCGGCGGGACGCTGTCGGGCGGCGTCGTCACCTGGAACATCGGGGCAGTGAACGCCGGCGTCTCGGGCTCGGTGCAGCTCGTCGTGCGGGTCAACGCGCCGCTCGCGAACGGCACGGTCGTCACCAACACCGGCTGGACCCTCGCCAGCAACGAATCGCTGGCCCAGACCGGCCCCGACGCCGCCGTCACGGTGACGTCGGCGCCCGTGCTCGCGGTCTCCAAGACCGACTCGCCCGACCCGGTGACCGCCGGGAGCAACATCACCTACACGATCTCCTACTCCAACACCGGCAACGCCAATGCCACGGGGGTGGCTCTCACCGACGCCCTGCCGACGAACACGACGTTCGTCTCGGCGACGGGCGGCGGGACACTGGCGGGCAGCGTGGTCACCTGGACGATCGGCGCCCTGAACACCGGCGCGTCCGGATCGGTGCAGCTGGTCGTGAAGGTGAACGCGCCGCTGGCGAACGGCACGGTGATCTCCAACGGCTCGTACCAGATCACCTCCAACGAGACGTCGCCGGTGGCGGGCGGGGCGGTGACGACGACGGTCTCCTCCGCGCCGGCGCTGAGCATCTCGAAGACCGACGCGCCCGACCCCGTGAACGCGGGGAGCGACATCACCTACACGATCACCTACGCCAATACCGGCACCGACGCCGCGACCGGCGTGGTCGTCTCGGACACGGTGCCGGCGAACACGACGTTCGTGTCGGCGACCGGTGGCGGGACGCTCGCGGGCGGCATCGTCACCTGGAACCTCGGGGCGCTCGCGGCGGGCGCCTCCGGCACGCAGCAGCTCGTCGTCCGGGTCAACACGCCGCTCGCGAACGGGACGGTCATCACCAACGGGACCTACTCGATCCGCTGCAACGAGACCGGCACGACGTCGGGCGCCGCCGATACGACGACGGTCAACTCGGTGCCGGTGGTGAGCATCACCAAGGTCGGCGCGCCCGATCCGGTCGCCGCCGGCGCGAACCTGACCTACACGCTCGCCTGGACCAACAGCGGCACCGCCGACGCCACGGGGGCCGTGGTCTCCGACACCCTGCCCGCGAACACCTCCTTCGTCAGCGCCACGGGAGGCGGGACGCTGTCCGGCGGGGTCGTCACCTGGAACGTCGGCACGGTGGCGGCCGGCGCCACCGGCAGCGTCCAGCTGGTGGTGAAGGTCGCGAGCCCGCTGGCGAACGGGACCACCATCATCAACGGCACCTACTCGATCCGCAGCACCGAGACCGGCACGATCGCCGGGCCGCAGGTGTCCAACACCGTGACGTCGTCGGTGAGCCTGAGCGCGACCAAGGCGTTCACCGACGTCAACGGCGGGTCGCTGGTGCCCGGGGACGTCGTCACCTACACGATCACGGTGAGGAACACCGGGAACGCCGACGCGACGAACGTCATTCTGTCGGACGCCATCCCGGCGAACACGGTTCTGGTGCCCGGCAGCCTGACGTCGGATGATCCGACCGACGTCCTGACGCCGGGTAACCCGCTCACCGTCGCCATCGGCACCCTGAACGGCGCCGGCGGAGCCGACCAGGACGTCGTCGTCACCTTCCAGGTGCGGCTCAACGCCTCGATCCCGAACGGGACCGCGATCGGCAACCAGGCGACGATCACCGCGGCCGGCGGCATCAGCATCGTCACGGACGACCCGTCGACGCCGGCGCCCAACGACGTGACGTCCAGAACGGTCGTCTCCGCGCCGATCCTGACGGCGACCAAGACCGCGGTCGACGACAACGCCGGGTCGCTGATCCAAGGCGACACCGTCACCTACACCATCATGGTCACCAACACCGGCAACGCCGACGCGTCGAGCGTCAACCTCTCGGACCCGATCCCGACCAACGCGACGCTCGTCGCCGGCAGCCTCACCTCGAGCGACCCGACCGACGTCCTCACCGAGGCGAATCCGCTCACGGTCGCGATCGGCACGCTGCCCGGAGGCGGCGTCCCCAGCGGGAGCGTCACCATCTCCTTCAAGGTCAGGCTGAACAGTCCGCTCGCTGGCGGCGTGGTGATCAGCAACCAGGGCAGCGTGACCGCCGCCGGCGGGATCAGCCTGGTCACGGACGACCCGGGGACGCCGGCGCCCAACGACGCCACCAACATGACGACCACCGCCGCGGCGCCGATCCTGGTGATGGACGAGACGGTCGGCGACGTCAACGGCGGCAGCCTGAATCCGGGCGACACCCTCCTGTACACGATCACCGTGACCAACAGCGGCACGGTCGACGCGGCCTCGGTGGTCGTCAGCGACCCCGTCCCGGCGAACACCACCTTCGTCTCGGCGACGGCCGGCGGCGTCCTCTCCGGCGGCACCGTGACCTGGAACGTCGGCGCCGTCCCCGTCGGTGCGACGATCACGCTCACCTACACGGTGACGGTCGACCCGGCGGCTCCGGGCGGGACGATCATCACCAACCAGGCGAGCCTGACGGCGGCCGGGCCGATCAGCCGCATCTCGGACGACCCGACGCGCAACGACGGCATCGAGACCGGGAACGATCCGGCCGACCCGAACGACGACGATCCGACGGTGTCGGCACCGGTCTTCCTCGGGGACATCCTGCGCGTGGCGATCGCCGCCGACGCGGTGGCCGTCCGCCGCGGCGACTTCGTCCTGTACACCGTCACCATCACGAACCCGACGGCGCTCGCGGTCGGCAACGTCACCCTGAACGACCGGCTGCCGGTCGGCGCGAGCCTCGTGCCCGGCACCTTCACGCTCACCGACCCGGTCACCGGCCTGCCGGTGGCTCAGCCTGACCCGGCGAAGGCGATCCCGTTCCTCACCCCGATCGGCACGGTGAATCCCGGCCAGACGCGGACCCTGACCTACCGGGCCGTGGTCAACGCCGGGGCGCTGGTCGGCGATCTCGAGACCCGCGCCTTCGCCCAGGATGCCGCGGCGCAGCGGCTCTCGCCGGAGGCGACGAACACCGTCGCCGTGTTGGAGGACCCCGAGTTCGACCTCGGCACCATCGTCGGCAAGGTGTTCGACGACAAGGACGGCAACGGGGTCCAGGGGATCGGCGAGAAGGGGATCGGCGGCGTCATGGTGGCGATGGAGGACGGGGTCTACGCGATCACCGACGGGAACGGCCTGTACCACGTCGCCGCGGTGCGGCCCGGCAACCGGCTGGTCAAGATCAACACCCATACCCTGCCGCCGAACGACGGGCTGACGCTCCCCGAGGCGCAGACCATCACCCTGACCCCGGGCCTCCTGACCAAGGTGAACTTCGGCGTCAAGATGCGTCCGCCGGTCGTCATCCGTCAGGGCCGTCCGGGAACCTACGGCGTGGCGATCGACAGCGAGAAGGCCGAGTCGCAGGCCGAGGTGATCGGCAACCTGGAGGACATGACCGCGGTCGTGAACGGCGTCCACGCCCGCCTGCCGAGGGCGCGCGTGAAGATGGACGTCATGAGCCTGGAGAGAAATCTGAGGATCGTGAACGGCCGCCTCGAGAAGCCCGCGGTCTTCCGCCTCTCGTACCCCGCCGGCCGGCCGCTCAAGGAGTGGACGTTCGAGATCTTCGACGCCCAGAACCGGCGCATCCGCGGCTTCCGCGGCAGCGATCTCAAGACGGCCGAGATCACCTGGGATGGCCTGGACGCCTCGGGCGCCCTGGTGCGCGGCGGCGGCATCTACCAGTACCAGTTCACGATCCAGTTCGCCGACGGATCGCTCTCCAAGAGCCCGCTCCGGATGTTCGGGGTCAACCGGACGAACGCCATCTCGTTCGAGCTGACCGGCGCGTCGTTCGAGACCAACACCGCCACGCTCAAGGCCTCGGCGAGGCCGGTGCTGGATCAGATCGCGGCGACGCTCAACAAGTATCCCGACGAGAAGGTGGTCGTCCGCGGCCACACCGACAGCACCGGCACGTCGGAGTGGAACCGCAAGCTGTCGCTCATGCGCGCCCAGGCGGTGAAGGACTATCTGGTGGCGGCCGGGACCGACGCGGACCGCCTGATCGTCGAAGGGGCGGGCGCGGCCGACCCGGTGGCGCCCAACACCACGCCGCAGGGGCGCGCCCGCAACCGGCGCGTCGAGATCAAGGCGCTCCTCGAGGAGAACGAGCTGGCGCGGACCTACGCCTCGACCGCCGCGTCGGGCGAGCAGCAGGTGATCGTCAACGGCCAGACCGTGCCGACCGAGGCGGACGGGTCGTTCCGGACCGTGGTCGATCCCCTGAAGGACCAGGGGCGCGTGTACGTCGGCATCAAGACCGACGACGGCGGCCTGGCGGCGACCACCGTCAACCTGCCCAGCCTCACGATCCTCGAGCCGACCACCGACGTCAAGGTCGAGATCGGCAAGCGCGAGGACCTGATCAAGCTGATGCAGCCGACCGCCTCAGGCGGGGGGCTCCAGTACCCGACCGTCCAGATCCCGGTGCGCGGCCGCACCGAGCCGGGGAACCAGGTCTTCATCGACGGGACGGCGGTCGAGGTCAAGGGGAGCGGCGTCTTCGAGACGAAGCTCCCGCTGGCGGTCGGCGAGAACACCTTCGGCATCGTGGCCACCTCCCCTGGCGGCTACACCAGCCTCGTGAACCTGGCGGTGAATCTGAGCGGCGTCGACAAGAAGCACGACCTGGTCCTGGTCCGCAAGCCGGTGCCGCAGTTCAGCATCGAGTTGCCGCCCCGCGGCGCGGTGCTCTCGAGCCCCAGCCTCTTCGTGCGCGGCACGGCGCCCAAGAATGCGACGGTGACCATCAACAAGTGGCGGATCCCGGTGCAGGGGAACGGCGCCTTCTCCGGGACCGTGCGCTTGGCCGAGGGTCCGTCGATCATCGACGTGGTCGTGAACATGCCGGGCGGGACCGAGGGTCGGGTCGGTGTCCCGGTGACGGTGCAGAGCAACTACTTCTTCCTGGCGGCGCTGGGTGACGCCACCGTCAACAAGATCAAGACCGACGGCTCGGTCCCCGACCAGTTCAAGGACGACCTGTACGTCGACGGCCGCGTGGCCCTTTACCTCAAGGGGAGGATCCAGGGCAAGTACCTGATCACCGCCGGCCTCGACACCGGCGACGGCCGCATCGAGGACATCGGATCGCGCCTGAAGGAGCGGAACAACAGCCAGTTCTACCGCAACCTCGATCCGGACGCCTTCTATCCGGTCTACGGCGACGCCAGCCGGACGGTGCAGGACACCAACAGCCAGGGACGCTTCTACGTCCTGGTCGAGGCCCCCTACGGCAGCGCCGAGTGGGGGAACTTCAACTCCGGGATCACCGGCAACGAGTTCTCCTCGTTCAACCGGACGCTGTACGGCGGCAAGGCGACCTGGAGGAGCCTGACCAAGGGGAAGACCGGCGAGCCTCTGGGCCGGGCGCTCGTCTTCGCGGCGCTGCCGGAGACCCGCGCCGCGCACGACGAGTTCGCCGGCACCGGCGGCTCGCTCTATTTCCTCCGAAACAAAGAGGTTGTGCCCGGCTCCGAGAAGATCCGCCTGGAGGCACGGGACAAGATCACCAACATCCCGGTTGCGAACGTAACCCGCCGGAATTACGTTGATTACGAGATCGACTATGCGCAGGGGCGGATCCTTTTCCGCTCGCCGGTCGCGTCGGTCGCCGACAGCGCGACGCTCATCAGCGACTCGCTGCTGAACGGGAACCCTGTCTTCGTGGTGGTCGACTACGAGTTCAACGACGCCACGACGACGTCGCTGAGCGACACCACCTACGGGGCGCGCGTGAAGGAGACGGTCGGAGGCAACGTCACGGTCGGGGCGACCTACGTCGAGGAGCAGCGCGCGACCGGGACCTACACCCTGGAGGGAGGCGACGTGACGCTCCGGGCCGGCGCGGCCACGCAGGCGACGGCGGAGTTCAGCCAGAGCGAGAACGAGGCGCTCTCGCAGTGGGTCTCGGACGACGGCGGGCTCAGCTTCCGGCAGAAGGCGGTCGCCGCGTCGCCGCAGGCCGCGCAGGCCTACCGCTTCGAGTTCGCTACCGGCGGCGGCCCGGCGAAGATGACCGGCTACTACCGGCACATCGACGCCGGCTTCTCCTCGTCCTTCACCGCCGGCGTGAACCAGACCAGCCAGCTCGGCGCCACGCTGTCGCTGGCGATCGGCAAGACCGCCTCGCTGAACCTGCTGTTCGACACCCTGGAGACCCAGGGGGTCTCGACCGTCGACACCGGCACGCTGCAGTATCGACAGACGATCGGCAAGTTCGGGATCACCGCCGAGGGGCGCTACCGCGCGACCAACAATCCTACCGGCACGCCCGACACGCGCGAGGGGATCGGCGCGCTGCGGCTCGATTACCGCGCGACCCCCAGGCTCGACTTCTACACGCGCTACCAGGACGACTTCCTGCAGAGCGTCAGCACCGGCCCCGCGCCTGTGACCGGCCTGAAGCGCCAGACCACCGTCGGCCTCGAGGCCCAGGTGACCCCGAAGGTGAGCGCCAAGGCGGAGGTGACCTCGGCCGAGGCGGGCGACGCGGCGCTGGTCGGCGTCACCACCAAGGTCGACGAGAAGACGGTGCTGTACGGCACCTACGCCATGTCGCCCGACCAGACCGGGACCACGACCGGCGCCCTGACGCTGGGCGCCACGACCGGCGTGGGCGACCGGAGCCGGCTGTACACCGAGGAGCAGTTCAAGACCAGCGACCTCCAGTCGACGACGAGCAACGTCGTCGGCCTGAGCACGAAGGTGAGCGACCGGCTGACCACCTCCGTCGCCTTCGAGCGCACCAAGATCAATGGGTCGGGGACGAACCCCGACACGCTGCGCCAGGCCGGATCGGTCAGCGCCTCCTACGCCGCCACCTGGCTCAAGATCTTCTCGAAATTCGAGCTGCGCAACGACCAGAACGCCGGCCCCGGCGTCGACCGCCGGCAGTACGTCTACAGCAACGCGGTCGAGCTCAAGCTGTCGCGCGACCTGACCCTCCTCGGCCGCTACAACTACGGGACCACGGGCTACACCATCCCGGCCCCCGGCTTCAGCGACACCGTCTTCCAGGAGCAGAGCTTCGGCGTCGCCTTCCGGCCGGTGGCGGTCGACTGGGTGAACTTCCTGGCGCGCTACACGCGGGTGCGCAACCTGCCGCCCGACCGCCTGCCGCAGCCGCAGGACGCGGCGAAGGTCGACGAGGTCTTCTCCTTCCAGACGGTGGTCGACCTGCACCGCCGGCTGTCGCTGACCGAGAAGTACGCCGTGCGCAATCGCGCGGTCGACCAGGCGCTGCTCCAGGATCTGAAGAGCCAGCTGCGGCTCTGGATCAACCGCTTCAACTACCACCTGAGCGACACCTGGGACGCGGCGCTCGAGTACCGCACCCTGACGATGCTGCAGGCGGGCGACAACGCCTCGAAGGGCTTCCTCCTCGAGGTCAACCGGCTGTTCATGCAGCACCTGAGGATCGGCGTGGGCTACAACTTCACGGACTTCACGGACAACGAGTTCTCCGCGAACGACTACTCCGCAAAGGGCTACTTCTTCCGCATCCAGGGCAAGTACTGATCGGGGGCGGGACACTGACGAGGGCATCGCGATGAGGAGAGGGATCGGGATCCTGGCGTTGTTCCTGTTCTTGGGCGTTCTCGGAGTCGGCGGGTTCCACGTCATGCGCGGGCGGTGGCCGTGGGAGCCGCCGGCCGCGCCTCCCGCCCCGCCCCCGGTCGTGGCGATCCCGCAGGCGACCCCGCCCCCCGCGGAATTGCCACCGCCGACGCTGACCGGCGAGGCGCCGGCGCCACCGGCGCCGGCCGAGGCGATCGCCCGGCTCGTCAACTTCGAGCATTCCGTCAAGGCGAAGAAGGCGTCGGACCTCGCCTGGGAGGACGCCCGCGCGGAGATGCCGCTCTACGAGAACGACGCCGTCCGGACCTTCGAGAAGGCCTCGGCCACGATCGCCTTCGGGCCTCAGGATCTGGTCGACGTCGACCAGAACGCCCTGGTGATCATCAAGCCGCGCAGCCCCAAGGCCGAAGGAAACGAGATCTCCCTCGCCCTCCTGTCGGCGGATCTCCTGAAAGATCTGGAGGCGAAGCCGCCCGCCGAGCAAACGCGGGCGATCGCCGCGGCCGCCGCGAAAGGCGGGCTGACGATCCGGCCGGTCCCCGGGCCGGGGAAGGGTGGAGGAAAGACCCGCGTGGCGGTGCGAACGCTGCCCGATCGGTCGACCACGGTCGCGGCGCTGTCCGGCAGCCTCAAGGTCGTCGGGCCGAAGGGGACCGAGGTCGTCCTCAAGGAGAAGATGGTGACCCGGATCTCCGAGGCGGGCCTCCTGGCGGTGCCGCGGGTCCTGCCGGTCGCCCCCGAGCTGGCCTCGCCGAGGGACGGCGAGACCTACGCCTTCCTGCGCAAGGCGCCGAAGGTCGAGATGAGCTGGAAGCAGGTCGATCGCGCCCGTGCCTACCGCGTGGTGATGGCGAACGACCCCTCGTTCAGGAAGATCACGGCCGACGAGCGGGTGCAGGGGACGTCGTTCACCGCCCTCAACCTCCAGCCGGGGACCTACTACTGGCGCGTGCGGGCCCAGGACCCCGAGGGGTTCGAGGGGCCTTACAGCGCCGTGCGCTCGGTGAAGACGGTCTTCGACGACGTCCCGCCGCAGCTCGCGATCACGGCGCCGCCCGAGATGTTCGTGTCGCCCCTCCCCACCGTCGAGATCAAGGGGAAGACCGAGCGCGACGCCCGCGTCAAGGTGAACGGGCAGAAGGTCGCCGTCGGGCCGGACGGCACCTTCTCCTTCCCGCTCCCCCTGAAGGAGGGGGTGAACCTGGTCACCATCGAGGCGGTCGATCCGGCCGGCAATGCCGAGTACGGCAAGCGCTTCATCACCTACAAGGGGGCGAAGAGGTCGGCCACGGCCTCCGTCTCGGGAAATCGATGACCAGGCTCGGCCTGCGGGCGAAGCTGCTGATCGGGATGTTCGTCATCCTGTGCGTCTCGATCGGCCTCGTCGCGAGCCAGGCCGTCCTCCTCTTCCAGGAGGACAAGTCGTCCTACGTCTTCGACCTGAACGCCTCGCAGGCGATCAAGATCGCCGACGAGATCCAGACGAACGCGCGGCACCTGACCGAGAAGATGCGGATCCTGTTCGACGCGGTCCGGCTGCCGGTGCCGGCCGGACCGGACCGCACCGCGGTCCTGGTGTCGATGCTCCGCCAGTATCCGGAGTTCCTCCTCCTGAGCGCCCGCGGCGAGGACGGCACGCTGCGCAACCTGTCTCTCTCCCAGGCTCTCGGCACGTTCGGCCTCACCATAGACGCGGCCCACGCCGCCTACGTCAAGGGCGTGCCGTTCGACGCCGTGACCGTCGAGAAGCCGTACGTCGGGCGCCTGGGCCTCTCGTCGTCGGCGACGTTCACGCTGGCGGTGCGCGCGCTTCCGGGGTCGGACGGCAAGCCCGGTCCGATCCTGGTGGCCGAGATCCCGCTCGACCGCCTCTACGCCACGGGCGGCGAGTCGCGGCTGTTCGAGGTCTACGTCACCGACGGCGCCGGGAAACCGCTCGTCGCCCTGGCCCAGGGCGCGGCCGCCTCGGCGCAGGCCGCCTTTTCCGCCCAGGCGGCCCCCTTCGCCGATCTCCTGCCGAAGAGCGCGCGCACGGCGGGCACGCGCGAGTATGCTCCGGGCGGCGTGCCGATGCTGGCGGCCTACGCACCCGTCGGCGACCTCGGCCTGTGGGCGGTGGTGCAGATCCCGAAGGCGCGCGCCTTCGAGGCGGCGCGCAGGCTCGTCACCCGCTCGCTGATCCTCGCCGGCGTCGTCTGCCTCGCCGCCCTGGGTCTCGTCCTGCTCTTCTCGTCCTCGATCACCCGCCCGCTCGTCGCGCTGACGCGCGCCACGGAGCAGATCGGGCGGGGGCAGTTCGACGTCCAGATCCCGATCGGCAAGAGCGACGAGATCGGCGCCCTCGGCCAGCGCTTCAAGCGGATGACCGAGGAGCTGACGCAGCGCGAGGCGGCGCTCAAGGAGGCCAACAAGCGGCTCGTCGAGTCCGAGAAGATGACGGCCCTCGGCCAGCTCGGCGCCGGGATCGCGCACGAGGTCAAGAACCCGATGACCTCGATCCGCGGCTACGCGCAGATGGGGCTGCGCAAGGTCCCCGAGGGGAACCCTCTGCACGAGTATTTCAGGACGATCGAGAAGGAGACCGGGCGATCGCTCGAGATCCTGAAGAATCTTCTCAAGTTCTCCCGCCAGGAAACGGCGGAGATGAGCCTGATCGACGTGAACGGCGTGGTGGCCGACACGGTGAAGCTGGTCTCCCACCAGCTGGAGATGAAGAAGGTCAGCGTCGCCTGCGAGCCGTGCGAGGAGTCGCTTCAGGTGATCGGCAACGCGAACCAGCTCGAGCAGGTCCTGCTGAACCTCTGCATGAACGCGGGCGACGCCATGGAGAAAACGGGCGGAACGCTCACGATCGCGACCGAGGCGGTCGGCAACGGCGCCACGGCGCACGTCCGCGTGTCCGACACCGGGAGCGGCATCCCCCCCGAGGTGCTCGGGAGGATCTTCGATCCCTTCTTCACGACGAAACCGATCGGCAAGGGGACCGGCCTGGGGCTGTCGGTCTCCTACGGGATCGTCAAGGACCACAAGGGGGAGATCAACGTCCAGAGCAAGGTGGGGCAGGGGACGACGTTCAACATCCTGATCCCGATCGTGCAGCCGGGGGCCGAGGCGGCTTCCCGGGCGGCCGCGGGCGGAGAGAAGCGCGTGCGGGTGATCAATCTACGCTGAGGGAGAGGCGTGCGGGCCATCAACGTCCTGATCATCGACGACGACCCGAACATCCGGAAGCTGCTCCTCGAGCTCCTCTCCGGACGGCCGGAGTACAGGGTCCTGGTCGCCGCCGATGGCAAGGCGGCGGTGAAATGCTTCGTCGAGGAGAAGATCGACGTCGTCCTGACCGACATCCACATGCCCGGCTTCACCGGGCTCGAGCTGATGGCCGACATGCAGAAGGTCAAGTTCAAGCCGGAGATCCTGGTGATGACCGCGAACGCCACTCCGGAGAACGTGGAGACCGCCCGCAAGATCGGGGCCCGCAGCGTGATCCTGAAGCCGTTCGACAACCTCGACGTCGTCGAGGCCGAGATCGAGAAGGCGGCGCGCGCGGTCGGCGAGGGCTCGGGCCGCGAAGGCCACGGCGCGGCGCCCCAGAAGGAGGCCGCTCCGCCCGCGGCGCACGCGGCCTCCGCGCGCGCCGCGGCCCCGGCGCCCCGCCCCGCGCCGCCCGCCGCGAGGCCCGCCGCGGCGACGCGCCCGGCCGCCCCAACGCCGCCCAGGGCGGCTCCGCCGGATGCCGCGCCGGACGACACGGAGACCCCCGACGTCGACGCCTGGAAGGCCGAGCTCGTCGGCAACGTCACCCCGGCACCTACCGGCACGCCGGGCCCCGCGCGATCGGCCCGGCCGGCCGTCGCGCCGCAGCCGGCTCCTCCGGCCCGGCCGGCGACAGGACCCGCGCAGCCTGCCGCGCCGGCCGCCGCGAAGGTCCCCCCGCCGGCACCGGCCCGCCGCCCCGCCCCGCCGATCCAGGCCGTCGTCCAGCCGGCACCCGCGGACACCGAGCAGGGCCTGCCGGAGGCCGAGATCCTCTCTGGGGAGGAGTCGCGGGAGGGCGGCCCCGGAAGCGAGGCCGTCGCGGAGCTCCCCGCCGAGCTGGACGACATCTTCGGCATGGTCGCGAGCCTCGACGTCGGCAAGATGAAGATCCAGGTCCCGATCGTCTGCCTGCAGACCTGGGAGGAGAAGGAGGCGATCGCCGCCCTCCGTCAGAAGGCTGCGGCGCTCGCGCGCGAGTTCTTCACCTGGTCGGCGGCGCGGGGGATCGTGAAGGGCGACGGGCAGACCCTGGGAGAGATGTACCGCGACCCGGCGCGGGCGCTGGAGTTCATCCGGCGGCAGAAGGGCAGCGGCCTCTACGTCCTGGCCGACTCCCGGCAGTGCCTGGAGGATCGGATGGTGGTGCGCATGCTGCGCGAGATGGTGATGGAGATGGAGACCGCGCGCGCCTTCCTGGTGCTGACCGCGCCGCGGCTGCCGGTCCCGCCCGAGCTCCAGCCGGCCTGCGCCTCGTTCGACTGGCCGGCCGGCGGCGAGGCCGATCCGGGATCCCTGTACGAGGAGGTCCTGGCGGAGGTCACGGCGTCGTCGGGACGCCCGGTGCGCCTCGACAGGGCGTCCCGCGATGCGCTCCTGGCGCGGGTCCGGGAGATGCCGGCCGGCCGCGCGCGCTTCGAGATCGCCCGCGCCCTGATAGCCCTCACCAAGCGCGCCTCCTGAGACGGCGGCCGGCACGCGGCTCCCCCGATCCCGGCGGGCCGCGTCCTCTCAGGGATCGAAGGCCAGGACCTGCACCCGGATCACCCCCGCCGACAGCAGCGCGTAGAGCGCCTGCAGGCAGTCGAACTCGCCGCGCCCGGCGAGGATGACGATCTCCCGCACGGTCCGCCGCCCGTCGACCAGGCTCAGCACGGTCGCCTCGAGCTCGGAGACCCGCGCCGCCTTCGCGACTTCCTCCAGCGACTTGACGGGCGAGAGGATCATCCTGTCGCTCTGGATCTTCTCCTTGAACCGCGACAGCTCGTCCGTGCGGCGCGCCCCCTCCATGATGACGTTCATCACGGTGCTGTTGAGGACGATCTTCTCCTCCGAACGGCTCCCTTCGACGAAGTCGAACCGTCCCTCCTTCCAGTGGAACAGGGAGAAGACGACCTGGATCACCTGGTCGCGCACGGCGGCGAGAAGATCGCCCGGGCTCAGGAGGCCGAGGCGGACGAGGACGCCGCCCAGACGCTCCTTGCCGGTCACCCCGCGCGACGCCTCGTCGAGCTGCGCCTGCGTGATCCTCCCGCGGGCGATCAGGTAGGCGCCGAGCCGATCCTCGGGGCGCGAGGAGCGGGCGAAGACGATCTCCCCCTTCTCCCAATCGATCGTCTTCGCGACCTCGCCGTGCGAGCAGGTGAGCGATCCGGTCTTCCGGTTGTTGTTGAGCATCAGGAGGATCTCGGCGAGAGGGAAGGCCCGCATGTCTCCCGAGAGGACGGGCGCGCTCATCGTGATCTCCGCGCGAAGTGCGCCATGACGAAGGACCTCGACCGATGAGGCGGCGACGCGGCCCGATCCTAGCACGGACAAGCGGCCGGGCAGGCGCCACCCCGCCACGAGGAGGCGCGTGGTGGTCCTGGGTGGGTCCGCTCGTCGGGCTGCCGTCTGCTCAGCCTCGCGCGGATCGCAAGCGGGCGGACCCGGCGCGCGTCGCCCTGAGAAGCTTCAGCAGCTCCGCCACCGCGGTACGCCCGATCGTCACGCTTCGAGTCTCGAGGCGACGATAGAGTCGCACGACCCTCTTGCCTTCCGGCGTCAACCATGCGCCCTCTCCGCGCCACTTCGACGTGGCCACCAGCGGTCGGAGGAAGGACCGGTTCATCGTGTCCACGAGAAGCCAGGCACGCCTGTAAGACATCCGCATCGCCCGGGCGCCGGCCGAGATCGATCCCGCCCGGTCGATGGCCTCCAGGAGATCGGCCTTCCCGGGCCCCAGGGCAATCGTCTCCCCGCGGCTGAGCCGCCAGCGCGGCCGCGCCTCCCAGGCGTCCTGTCGCCTAGCCATCCTTCCATCGTTCCACGATATCGTGTTCCGTGATATACAATGCGCCTCCCGGGCCGTCGAGAGAGGAGTCTACCTCAAAGACCGGAGGACCGGACATGTGGGTCGTCCATCGCTTGGGGACGGCGACCGCCGCCCTGATGGCGCTTCAGACGGTGCTCGCGGGGGCTCCCGCGGCGAGGCCCGTCTCCCCGGAGATCAACGTCTACGCCGCCGCGAGCCTTCGCGATGTCCTCCAGCAACTCGCACCGGCCTGTGAAGAAGCCGTCGGTGCGCATCTGGTCTTCAACTTCGGCGCTTCGAACGACCTCGCCCGGCAGATCGAAGCGGGGAACAAGGCCGACGTGTTCTTCTCGGCCGATGAGGCCTGGATGGATCATGTCGCCCAGGCTGGTCTCGTGGACGCCGAGTCGCGGCGTTCATTGCTCTCCAACCGGCTCGTCGTCGTCGGGCTCAAGGCGACACCGCTGAACGTCCGGTCGGCCCGGGATCTCGTCGGGCCGGACGTACGGCGGATCTCACTGGCCAACCCGGAGGCGGTTCCCGCAGGCAAATACGCGAGGGCATGGCTCCAGAAGGCCGGGCTCTGGGAGGGCCTCCAGGATCGCGTTCTGCCGGGGCTCGACGTGCGCGCCGCGCTGGCGGCGGTCGAGTCCGGCGGCGCCGAAATAGGAGTGGTCTACAGGACCGACGCGGCCATGTCGAAGAAGGTGCGCGTCGTCTATGAGGTCCCGGAAGGCGAGGGACCGCACATCTCCTATCCTGTCGCCGCGATGCGTGACCGGCCTCGGCTCGACGTGGCCCGGCGGGTCGTGGCCTGGCTCTCGGACCCCACGGTCGCGACCACGTTCGAACAGTACGGCTTCATCGTGCAGGGCCGGCCCCATTGATCTCACCCTCTCTCGTCGCGCTGCTGATCAGCTTGAAAGTCGCCTTCTGGGCGACGGCCGTGATTCTTCCGCCGGGGATCCTGTTGGGCCTGCTCCTTGCTCGCAGCGAATTCCGCGGCAAGACGTTCGTCGAGACCGTCACGTCGCTCCCGCTCGTCCTTCCCCCCACCGCCGTCGGCTACCTGTTGCTGCTCCTGCTGGCACGAAGCGGTCCGCTGGGGGAGGGGACTCTGGGCTTCGACCTCGACCTGTTGTTTACCTGGAAGGGGGCGGCGCTGGCCTCCTCGATCATGGCCCTGCCTCTCGTGGCGCGGACGGCCAGGGTCGCCTTCGAGGAGGTCGATCGGCGCCTCGAGGCGGTCGCCCGCACGCTGGGCCTCGGCCCGGCCAGAACCTTCATCGAGATCACCCTTCCGCTGGCGCGGCGGGGCCTTCTCGCGGCGGCCGTCCTCGGGTTCAGCAGGGCTCTGGGGGAATTCGGCGCGACGATCATCGTGGCGGGCAACATTCCCGGCAGGACCCAGACCCTCGCGCTGGCGATCTTCAGCGAGATGCAGATCGGCCACGATCGGAAGGCGCTCGCCCTGGTCGCCATGACCGTGATGCTGGCGTTCGCCGCCCTGTGGACGGTCGAGATCCTCCTGCGCAGGCGCAGACGCACCTCATGAGCCACGGGATCGTCCTCGACATCGCTCTTCCTCTGGATCGATTCACTCTGTCGGTCCGGTGGGAGACCGTGGAAAGCTCTCTCGGGATCTTCGGCCCCTCCGGTGCCGGCAAGACGACGATCCTGGAGGCGGTGGCCGGTCTGCGCAAGGCCGCGCGAGGCGTCATCCGGGTCAATGGCGTGGCCTGGCTCGATTCGGCTCGAGGTCTCTGCCTTCCGCCGGAACATCGCGGCGTCGGCTACGTTCCCCAGGATGCTCTCCTGTTCCCGCATCGCAACGTGATGGAAAACATAATGTCGGGGAGGAGGCGGGCCGAGAAGGCCGCCAAGAAGGGTGTGGCCCCCGAGAGGGTCCTCGAGGTCCTGGAGCTGACGGATCTCGCCAGGAGGGACGTCGTGTCGCTGTCAGGGGGCGAGCGACAGCGAGTAGCGCTGGGACGAGCCCTCTGCTCGGCCCCCGATCTCCTCCTGCTGGATGAGCCGCTGGCCAGCCTGGACCTGCCGCTGCGGCGGCGGATCCTCCCTTACCTCTTCAGAGTGCGCGAGGAGTTCGCCCTCCCGACCCTCCATGTCTCTCACGACGCCACCGAGATCAAGACGCTGAGCAGCGAGGTCATCGTCCTCGACGCCGGGAAGGTCAGAGCACACGGGCGTCCCGATGAAGTCTTCACGGACCCCTCCATCCTCCCGATGACGCTCACGGAAGGGTTCGAGAATGTCCTGCGCGGGACGGTCGCCGAGGCCTCGGATTCCGCGGCCACGGTGGAGCTGGGAGCCGGACTGCGGATCGCCATCGCTGCGAGAGATCTCGTCGTCGGGCACGAAGCGGTCCTTGCCGTGCGGGCGGAGGACCTGATCCTCGCGACGCAGCCGCCGGCGGGGCTCTCGGCGCAGAACACCCTGCCGGGTGAGATACGGGAGATTCGCGAAGCGACTCGGTCCGAAGAGATGGGCGGGCAGATCCTGGTCGCCGTGACCCTGGGCCGGCTTCGGACGTCCCTGTTCGCGACGATCACGGCGCAGGCCTACCATAGACTGGCACTCCGGGCGGGGATGCCGGTCTTCGTCGTCTGCAAGGCGCACTCGTTCCGGGTCCTGGCGACGGGTTGACCAACCACGAGGAGGTGCTGCTTGAAGCTCAGATTCTGCAAGTGGGTGGTGATCGCGATACTCCTGCTCTCGCCCGGAAGCCCCGGTCATGCCTGGGTCACGCTGGTGGATCAAGAAGACCGCAAGCTGGAGCTCGAAACCCGACTCATGTTCTGGGGCGTCTCCGCGGGTCCTGAGGACGTCCCCTCCGGACCCGTTCAGAGCGAAGACATCGATGATTTCTCCGTGCGCCGGGCTCGATTCCTCTTGCGCGCCAAGGCTTCGCCGAGGCTCGAGATCTATCTCCAGCTAGGGCAAGACAACGATGGCGGCAAGGTCCTCAAACCCGACGCCGGATTCCGGATCAAGGACTTCTACCTGAACTACAAGAGGGCTGAAGGGCTTCAGGTCCTGGTCGGCCAGTTCAAGGTCCCCTTCCTGCGTCAGAACCTCGAGTCGGGATTCAACCAGCTCCTGGTCGACCGGGCGACGCTCCCCTCGTTGCGCCCGGCTCTCGAAGGACAGCGCGATGTGGGGGGCATGATCTGGGGGAATCACGGAGGCTTCCAATACCGTGTCGCGGTCTTCGACGGCTCCGACCAGGACGCCACGAACACCCGAAGCAGCTTCCGGGCCGCAACGCGTCTGTCGTACAACTGGTTCACCCCGGAGCCCGGCGCCGGCTACACGGGCACGACCCTCGGCGAGAAACGAATTCTCCAGGTGGGCCTCCAGGGCGATGCGCAGGAGCACAGGATGGATCCCAAGGATGACGCTGGCTTCACCACCCTGAATCGAGACTATCGGGCGTGGGCGGCTGACGTCTATTTCGACCAGCCCTTCGGAGGCCGCTGGGCACTGACCTTCGAAGGTGCGTGGCTCGACCGTCGGGATGACTACGACAGTCCCGGTGTGAGCACGAGAAGCATCAAGGGGTCCTATGCCCAGGGTGGACTTCTCCTTCCCGGCCAGGTGGGTCCAGGAAGGCTTCAACTGGTCGCGCGCTACGAGGATCTTGATACCGAGCGAGGTGTCGTGGAGAGCGGCACGATCAACCGGGGGGTTGGCATCAACTATTTCGGGAAGGGACACGATCGCAAGATCCAGTTCGACTACACCAGGCGCCGGGAATCGCCGGTCGACCTCGAGAACGATGAGTACAGGCTGTCCGTGGTGGCTGTCTTCTGACACCGCCTCGAACGTCTGGACGAGCGGCGATCGAGCCGCTGGAGAGCGGCCGCCGGCGTGGTAGAGTCTTGGCGTCATGCGGATTCGCCTGGCTGCCACGAGATCGTTCGTCGCGGGGGTCGTCCTGCTGGCGCTGGCGGCGCCCGGCCCGGGCGCCCTGGCCGCGGCGGGATCGTCCGCCCCCGGCGGCTGCGCGATGTGCGCCACGAAATGCCGCTGCGCGCCGAAGGCGAGCGCCGCGTCCTGCCGCATCGAGCGGCCCTGCGATCGCGAGACGTCGAGCGATCCGGCGGGGCCGACCCCTCTCGGCAAGCCGGCGATCCGCGTCGAGATCTTCGAGATCTCGCCCCCCGGAAGCCCCGGCGCCTCGACCTGGGGTCGCGCGCCCCGCCTCCTCGAGGCGGCCATTCTCCCGCCGGATCGTCCGCCCCGACCGAGCCTCTGAGTCTGCCGGCCCAGGGATCGTCCTTTCATCCGCAGGATCGTCCAGCGTCCGCCGCAGAACCACCTCAGGTGCTCCCTGGCGGACGCGCTCGGGAGAAACATCGGTGCTTGGCTCAAGGTTTCGTCGTCGTGGTCTGGACTCTGCCCGATCGCCTTTCATCGTCGCCGGAATTCTCGCCGGTCTCGGCGGCATCTCCGCCCCGGCCCGCGCCACCTGCGGCTCGGCCAACTGCTTCCTGGTGACCGGCACGCAGGAGGGGGTCGCCGGATCGGGGATCCTGACCGTCGACCTCTCCTTCAGGTACGTCGACATGGACCGGAAGCTCTCGGGATCTCACAGGACCGACGACGTCCTGACGCCGAAGGTCGACTTCGAGAACGGCGTTCTCGATCCGGACCACCACCGCGAGATCAGGACGCAGAACTCGCTCGTCGAGATCGACCTGGCCTACGGACTGACGCCCAGGCTGACGCTCGCCGCCGCTCTGCCGATCATCAATCAGCGCGACCACGAGCACTTCGACGACGCCAACACGCCCACGCCCATCTTCACGAATCAGGACGGCAGCTCGGGGTTCGGCGATGTCCGGCTCGGGGCCCGCTACGCGTTCCTGGTGAGAAGCAAGAACATCCTGGTCGGCGGGCTCGGCGTCAAGCTGGCGACCGGCCAGTACCGCCTGCTCGACGGCGAAGGGAACATCAACGAGCCGACGATCCAGCCGGGGACCGGATCGACCGACGCCGTCGCCTCGCTCTACTTCGCGCACCAAGTGGCGCCGATGCGGATCGAGTGGTTCCTCTCCGGCGCTTCTCGGAAGAACGGCGAGAACGGACTGGATTACAGGTTTGGCGACGAGACGGTCCTGAGCGTCGGCTTCGATCAGAAGACCGGCGAGCGCGCCACCTGGTCGGTGCAGGTCAACGGCCGCAGGACCCTGCACGACACCTTCCTGGGGCGGAGCGTCCCTTCGACCGGATCCACCTTCATCAACCTGACGCCGGGCGTCCGCCTGTCGGCCGGGAGCGGCGCCTCGATCTACGGCTTCGTGCAGGTCCCGGTCTACCAGGAGGTCAACGAGGTCAACCTGGCCCCCGGGATCGGCCTCCAGATCGGCGTGTCGAAGGCGTTCTGACGCGCAGAGGAGACGGTCGTGAGAGCGGGTGACGGCGGGGCGCGGGGCGTGGGCCTGGCCATGAAGGGAGTTCTCTGCCTGCTGGTCGTCCTGGGGGCGCTCGCGGCGCCGGTGCTGGCGCGGCGGACGCCGGGCGCCGGAGATGAGGCGCCGCCCTTCAGCCTCCCGGACCTCGAGGGGAGGCCGGTGTCGCTGGCGTCGTTCAAGGGACGCCTGGTGATCCTGCACTTCTGGGCCACGTGGTGCCCGGTCTGCCGCGACGAGATGCCGATCCTCGAGGAGGCGGCTCGGGCGCGCGCCACCGCCGTCGTCGTCCTCGGCGTCAATCTCGGAGAGAAGCGCGAGAAGGTCGCGGCCTACGTGCGCGACGCAGCGATCACCTTCCCGATCCTGCTCGATGCCCGCGGCAGGGTCGCCTCGGCCTACGGCGTCCTCGCCCTCCCGATCACGATCATCGTCGGTCGCGACGGCCGGATCGCCGACGCCGTCCGGATGGGGTCGCTCGACCGCGCATCCCTCGACGAGCGCCTGACCCGCCTCCTGCGCGCGGGGCCGGATTAGTGCGAGCCCGAGAGGCGCGTCCAGTGACGATCGATCCTCCCCGGCAGGATGTAGAAGACGGGGACCAGGAGGTAGATCAGGACGCTGACGATCGGGTGGAAGGTCGAGAAGCCGATCGCGAAGAGGTAGAGCGCCGGCGCGGTCAGGATCCGGAGGCTCGCCAGGCGGACGATGCGCGCCGGCAGATCGCGGTCGACGAGCCTCCGCCCGCGCGTCGCGTGCCACCACTGGGCGTAGAGGCAGAGCCCGGCCGCCAGCTGGTTGTAGCCGAAGATACGGACGGCGAGCGGCTGCCGCCCGTAGGCGCTGAACAGGGCCGCCGAGAACGGCACGAAGGCGACCGCCATCAGGAAGAACATGTTGCTCCAGAGGAGCACGCGGTCGGATCGCCGGATGTAGTGGTACACGGCGTGGTGCCCGACCCAGTAGACGCCGAGGATGACGAAGCTGATGACGTAGCCGAGGATCTTCGGCCAGAGCAGGAACAGGCTCGTCATCAGCTCCTCCGAGACCTTCGCCGGCGGGATCTCCGGCACCTTGATGTCGAGCACCAGGAGGGTCAGGACGATCGCGAAGACGCCGTCGGTCAGCGCCTCGAGCCGCCCCTTCGTCAGGCCCCCCTCGCTCCAGGCGCCCTCGGTGCTCATCGGTCCCTTTTTCGATCGAGTCGATCGGCTCGCAAGGTCCTTCCTCCTCGCTCAAGTATGGAACGCCCACCCGTGCCCGGATAGTCCCCTCGAAGGAAGCGCCGACGCGCGGGCCGGCCGGGATCTTCACACAAACGACACCCGACCGCCACCGGGCGGATCCCCCGTCGCCACCGAGAATCGGCCCGTCCGAGGGAGTGGGCGACGGTCCCGCACTATAATCGGGCCGCCTCGCCCGGCTCGGCAGCCGGTGGAGGGACGGCCGTGCCGCAGACGGTGCTTGTGGTCGACGACGAGCGGGACATCGTCGAGCTGGTGCGCTACAACCTCGTCCAGGCGGGCTACCGGGTCGTGTCGGCCGCGGACGGCCGGCAGGCGATCGACCTGGCCCGTCGCGAGCGGCCCGATCTCATCGTCCTCGATCTGATGCTTCCGGCCCTTCCGGGCGCGGAGGTCGCCCGGATCCGAAAGCAGGACGGAAAGACCCGCGGCACCCCGATCCTAAGGTTAAGGCGGGGCGGGGGGAGGGCGA
>Ga0137380_10001154_pt1 | contig 21158 bp, 24 predicted proteins | sample SagtaG_17_FD_104809 | JGI IMG/M metagenome (GOLD analysis project Ga0137380, IMG submission 104809) | Vadose zone soil microbial communities from Sagehorn Ranch, Mendocino, California, USA - Sage2_L_100_16 metaG | ecosystem: Environmental > Terrestrial > Soil > Vadose zone | place: USA...
GCAATCGGCAATCGGCCGAGGTCAAGCTTGCGGAGCTCAGGCGCCGCCTGCTCGAAATCAACGACCTCGGCGCCGCGGGGGCGCTGCTCGCGTGGGATCACGCCACCTACATGCCCGCGGGCGGCGCGCCGGCGCGGGCCCGCCAGGGCGCGACGCTGCGCCGGCTGGCGCATGAAAAATCCGTCGATCCGGCGCTGGGCCGGCTCATCGACGAACTGCAGCCCCGTGCCGACAGCCTGGCGCACGGCGCAGCGAGCCTGATCCGCGTCGCGCGCCGCGACTTCGAGAAAGCCGTCAAGGTCCCGCCCGATTACGTCGCGCGCGCGAACACGCTGGGCTCCGCCTCCTACGACGCCTGGACGCGCGCCCGGCCGGCGAACGATTTTCCGGCGATGGTGCCGTACCTCGAAGAGATGCTCGACCTCAGTCGCGAATACGCCGGTTTCTTCGCGCCCTATGAACACGTCGCCGACCCGCTGATCGACGATGCCGACGAAGGGATGACGACGGCCTCGGTCCGCCGGCTGTTCGGCGCGCTCGCGCGCGAGCTGGTGCCGATCGTGCGCGCCATATCCGAACAGCCGCCCGCGGACGACCGCTGCCTGCGCGGAAAATTTGCCGAGGCGGCACAACTCGATTTCAGCCGCGCGGTGGTCGAGCGCATGGGATATGACTTCACGCGCGGGCGCCTCGACACGACGCACCATCCGTTCTGCACGAAATTTTCCGCCGGCGACGTGCGCATCACTACCCGCGTCTATGCGGGCGACATCGGTCAGGCGCTGTTCTCGACGCTGCACGAGGCGGGCCATGCGCTCTACGAGCAGGGCGTCGGTGCGGCGCTCGAGGGCACGCCGCTCGGAAGCGGGGTCTCGGCGGGCGTGCACGAGAGCCAATCGCGGCTGTGGGAGAACCAGATCGGGCGCAGCGCCGGCTTCTGGCGGCATTTCTACCCGCGGCTGCAGCGCGCCTTTCCGGACCAATTCGCCGGCGTGACGCTCGATGCTTTTTATCGCGCCATCAACAAGGTCGAGCACTCGCTGATCCGCACCGACGCCGACGAGGTGACCTACAATCTTCACATCATGCTGCGCTTCGAGCTGGAGCTGGAACTGCTGGAAAGCCGGCTGGCGGTCAAACATCTCCCCGAGGCCTGGCGCGAGGCCATGCAAGCGCATCTCGGCCTGGTGCCGCCCGACGACCGCGACGGCTGCCTGCAGGACGTGCATTGGTATGCCGGCGGCATCGGCGGCGCCTTTCACAGCTACACCCTCGGCAACATTTTGAACGCGCAGTTCCATGCCGCCGCCGTCAAGGCGCATCCGCAAATCCCGCAGGAGATCGAGAGAGGAGAATTCGGCATGCTGCGCGCTTGGCTCACCGAGCGCGTCTATCAACACGGGCGCACATACACGCCGAACGAGTTGATCGAGCGGGCGACCGGCGAGCCGATGAGCATGCGCCCCTACATCGCCTATCTGCGCGCCAAGTACGGCGAGCTCTATCGCCTGCCGCCGGCGCCGCGAGGATGAGGATTTTTTCGATCGTTGAATCTAAAGGGGAATTTCGGCAGTTCGTTCTGCGCAATTATAATCTTTGGTTATACGAGGCGCGTGGCCCTACGGCAGCGCTCACTCCCGCCGCTGCTGCGCGTTCCAGTGCCGTTCGAGATTGGCTATCAGCGCCGGGCTGAAGTGGCAATAGGCCTGTTCGCGCACATAGGCGGCCATGTAGCGGCGGAACAGATCGAGCGGCTCCTGGCCGACCCGGAAGGCGCGGCGGTTGCCGCAGGCACTGACCACGCCGGAGCTGGTCATCCCGTCGATGACGCGCGCGAGCGCGGCGTCCATCTCGTGCGGCGGCACGACCTCGTCGCAGATGAGCCGCCCTTCCGGGCTGTCGCAGTCGAGGCGGCGGCCGTACATGATCGCCTGGCGGGCGATGCGGTCGCCGACGAAACGCGGCAGCCGCAGGTTGGCGCAGCCCGGGATGATCCCCTCCTTGCGCGCCGGCAGGGTCATGTAGGCGTCGCTCGCCGCCAGCACGTAGTCGACCGCCAGCAGGATCTGACAGCCGCCGCCGATGGCGAACCCGTCGACCGCGGCGATCCACGGCTTCTCGATGCTGCCGCCGGCCGGATCCTCGGGCGCGAGGTCGGGCTTGGCCACCCCGCGCATCAGCTTGTTGACGAAGCCCATGTCGCGCGTGATGTACCAGACGAACGGAATCTTGCCGCGATAGAGGTGCGTCAGGTTGAGGCCCGCGGAAAACAGGCGCCGGCCGCGATAGTTCGGATGCTCGACCACGTCGCCGCGCAGCACCGCGATGTCGCTTGCCGGGTCGAGAATGGCGAGATCGGCCGCGGTTTCCTGGTCGGCGATCGTGCCGGTGTCCTCGGCGTTGAGGAAGCGCGGATTGCGCAAGGTGACGATCGCCGCCTTGCCGCGCCGCTCGACCGAGGCCGCGCCGAGATCGATCCTGCCGCGCTCGCGCAAACGCGCGAGGAGGTCCCAGGCTTCCGGGCGGGGCAGCAGCATGGCGTGGCACAGATGGACGCCGGCCGGCTCGTGCGCGAACACGCGGGAGAGCAGGATGCCCTGGTCGATCTCGCGCCCTTCCTTGGCGCTCTGATCGAGGAGGCTTTCGCGCTCCACCTCCGCGCGCGTCGGCACGAGGCCTGGCACCTGGATCGCGGCGTCGTAAACCAGATTTTCCACGCGCACGAAGGCGGCCAAATTTTTGGTCAGCGCGCGATAGAGCGCCTCCACGTGGGCGATGAGGAACGCGTCGCGCGCGGCGCGGTCCATCCGGTGGATCAGCGCCGCGGCGCTCGCCTGCGCGGCGTTGCGGCTCGGTTTGTTTGGCAGCGCCGCCAGGAGATCGAGCCCGAGGCGCCAGGTCCGGCCGAATGCGGCAACGTCCGTGCGATAGTCGCCGCTCGCGGCCGGGCGGTTCGCCAGCCAGGCCGCCGATGCCTCGCCGGACAGCCCCGCAGCGGCGAGAGCGGCGGCCGCCCCGGCGTCATGCGCGGGATCGGATTCCGCGGCCGCCGCTGCTCTGGCCGTGCTTGCTGGGTTCATCGGGGCGTCCTCCGGGCCGACATCGACGCGGCCTTGGCCGGCATGATGTTGCGGCGCGCATTGCTGTCAATCTTTTCGCCGACGCTCCGGCCGCGGCAAAATTCGCGCGTCTACTCAGCCCGCCCGCCGCGTGTGATTGGCGATGGTGGCGTGCGCCATGCGCACGAACCGCGCGCCCGGCCCCTCCGGCCCGACGCTCTGTACGCTGACCAGCGCGCCCTCGAGCAGCAGGAACAGTTCGTCGGCCAGCTGCTCCGCCCGCGGCGCGCCGGCCGCGCGGCACAGGCGGACCAGGTGCTCGCGCTGGGCGGTCTTGCACGCCTCGATGACCCGCCGCCCGGGGTGATCCTTTTCCGGCAGCTCGACCGCCGCGTTGCACAGGGGACAGCCGCGCGCTTCCACGTTGGCGATGTGCTCGCCCGCCGCCTTGGCCCAGGCGCGAAGCTGCGCGCGCGGATCGCCCGGATGGGCGGCCTCGAGCTGGCTCCATTTGGCTTCGGCCTCGGCGGCGAACCGGCGCAGGCATTCCGCCACCAGCTCGTCCTTCGAGGCAAAATGCCGGTAGAGCGTCATCTTGTTGGTGGCGGCGGCCTCGGCGATGGCCTCGACCCCGACCGCGCGAATCCCGTGCCGATAGAACAGGTTGCGGGCCGCCGCCAGGATGCGCTCGCGCGGCGGAAGGCGTGGCTCGGCGGCCGTGTTCACGAAATCGGGATTCATCGTCCCTTGACGCGGGTGTTACCGGTAAGTACCGTAGCGCTAGTGTTACCGGTCAGTACCACAGGCGGTCGACCAAGTCACGCGCTTTGTTCGCGAACCGGCCCGGAGCGTCCGATGCCCAAGCTCAACCCGCGCGCCCTCCTCAACTCGCGGCGCTGCGCGCTGCCGCTGCTCGCCCTTGCGCTCATCGCGGCGCTGGCGGTCGGGTCATCGGCGCACAGCCGTTCCGAGCGCCCGACGTGCGGACCAACGGTCGCCGTGCGCGACCCGGGACTGCGCGCGAGCTTTGCCCGGTTCGACCGCGAGCAATCCGCCGCGGCGGGCAAGGTCTGCACGCTCTACCGCGATTTGAACTCAGCTGCGCCGTTATCGGGCGCGGGGCCGGCGGCCGGCTGACAGGAGGATGATGCGATGAACCCGTGCGGATGCGAGCCGACCTTGGCGGAAATCCTGTCCGATCCGGTGATCCATGCCGTGATGCACGCGGACGGCATCCATCCGCCGACGCTCGAGGCCGAGCTCAAGGCCATGGCCCGCACCCTGAACCTCTTCGGCCCGCCGCACGTAACTACGGCCGCAGCGCAAGGCCGCAGGCCTGCACGACACTCTCGCCTTTGACGTGGCGCTCGTCCCCCTCGCCACGTCCGCGCCGGACGGCTTTCTCCCCTTCCCTGCGAAGCCGTCCGGCGCATTTCTTATTCCTCCCCTTCAGGGCAGGGATTTCCCCGGCGTCCCCTTCTCCCCCAGGTCCCAGTAGATCCCCGCCATCAGGCCGAGCGCGTCGCGCGCGATGTTCACCGGCAGGTGCTCGTTGGGCGCGTGCTGCGAGCAGCCGCGATAGGAATGGGGAATCCAGATCGTCGGAACGCCGAGCCCTTCGGTGAAAATGTCGTTCGGCAGCGAGCCGCCGGAGTTGGGAATGATCGCAGGCGACTGGTTGGTCGTGCGGGCGATCGACGCCGCCGTCCACTTCACCCAGGGATGGTCGGGATCGACCCGCGTCGCGCGGAAAATTTCGTCGCGCGCCTTGCCGATCGCCACCATGGGGAAGCCGTGGCGGTCAAGGTGGCGCCGCAGCGCAGGCAAAATATTGTCCGGATCGACGCCGACCACGTAGCGCACTTGGCCGCGTGCCCAGGCGCGCGGCGGCACCGCGTTGACCGGGCTCTCCGGGTTGCCGGCGCTCATCGCCAGGATCTCGAAGGTGCACCAGGCGTAGACCTTCTCGGCCGGCGTAAGCCCCGGCTCGCCCCAGCCGGGATCGATCTGCGGATCGCCGGGCCCGCTGGCGATCTCGCAATCGGCGAGCACGCGGCGCACCGGCTCCGGGATCGTCTGCGGCACCCGTTCGGGAATGCGCACCTGGCCGGTCGGCCCGGCGATCGTCGCGAGCGCGTGCGCCAGCTGGATCGCCGGGTTCGACAGGAGCCCGCCCCAGTTGCCGGAATGGTGCCCGCCCGCGCGCGCCTCGATGGTCAGATCGATCGGATAGGCGCCGCGGCAGCCGAGCGACAGCGTCGCCCGGTCGGCGGCGAGGCGCGGACCGTCCGAGCCGATGAGCACGTCGGCGGCGAACAGACCGCGGTTCTCGGCGCACAGCTCGCGCAGGCCCGGCGAGCCGGTCTCCTCGCCCATCTCGATCAGCCATTTCGCGTTGAAGCCGAGCCGGCCGCGCGCGGCGAGCACGGCGCCGAGCGCCGCCACGTTGATCGTGTGCTGCCCCTTGTTGTCGACGACCCCGCGGCCCCAGTAGCGGCCGTCGCGCTCGACCAGCTGCCACGGCGAGAGCCCCTCGTGCCAGTCGCGATCGAGCCCGCGAATGACGTCGCCGTGGCCGTAGCCGAGCACGGTCGGCAGGCCCACGTCCTCGATGCGCTCGGCGTAGAGGAACGGCCCGCGCGCCTTGGCGTGGCGCATCACCCGGCAGGTGAAGCCGAGCGCTTCGAGCGCCGGCTTCATCTCGGTTTCGACGTAGCGGGCAAGCTCGCCGGCGCGCTCCGGATTCTGGCTCTCGGTCGCAATCGCGACGCGGCGCGCGAGGTCGGTCTTGAATTGGCCGCGGTCCAAATAATTTTGCGCGCCGGCGATGGCGGCTTCTCGGCTCATGGATCGCGTCCCCGGATTCAGAACGCGACTTTGAGCCTGCCGTCGTGCCGATGGCAAGCGAGCGTCGGCTTATAGGGAAAACGAGCACCCCGCGGCGCCAGCGCCGCGGGACGCTCATTGCATGCAGCCCGCGCTCAGGCGGCGCGCGAAATCGTGGCGGCGGCGGCGATCAGCACGATGATGAAGACGCTGAAGGCGGTCACTTTGACGTCCATCCGCCGCGGCCGGCCGACGGTGAGCATGAACGGCCGGTAGCCGTTGTCGTCGTAAGTGCGGCCCCCGTAGACCGGCATCGTAAACAGCGCGTGCCCGCCCGCCGCCTGCTGCCGGCAAAGACCCGCGTGTTCATCGAAGCGCTGGTCGACCACTTTCGCAACGACCGGGCGGCGTAGAGCATTTTCCGGAAAAGTGGACACCGGTTTTCCGCAGAAAATGCGGCAAAATCAAAAAGCTAGAGCGCGTTCCGATTCGATTGAATCGGAACGCGCTCTAAGCCCGCGCGCGTCTTAACCATCCCGGCGAAGGATGCCGCAAGCGCGCTCAACCGGCTGGCGCGCGCGCCCGCCCGCGCGCTAGGATCGGCGCGGATGCGGCGGGACTTGCTACGGGGAGTGGGTGATGCTCAGCCGAGTTGTCGCCGCCGCGTTCGCGGCCGCCTTTGCGCTTGGCGCGGCGGTCGCGCCGGTCGAGTCGGCCGCACGCGGCGGTGCGGTTGCGATCGGGCATGGCGGTTTTCATCATTCCGGACTGCGCCATTTCCATCGTCACGTCGGAATGCCGCACATCCGTCACATTCGCCCGGCGTTCGCGCACGGACGGCACGTGTTTCCGTTCGGCTCGAGCGGTGGGGCCGCGCTGCGGGTCCACTTGCCGCGCGCCTTCCATCATCGTCATTTCGTCGGGGCCGCCGGCCTTCCGATCACGGTATGGGGCGGCACCGCGTTCTACGGTTCGTACTACGACCCGTCGGACGACGAAGTGCTGCACACCCAGTCGGTCTTGGACGATCCGCCGGCGGACGCCGCCCCGGTCGCCGAGAGCCGCGCGCCGGTCGGCTTTGCCCGCCGCGGCTGCCGCTCGCAGGACGTGACCGTGCCGTCGGCGAGCGGCGGCGAGCGCATCGTCACCGTGACCAGGTGCTGATGGAGCATGTGACTCTCTTCACCTCTCCCCGGAGGCCCTACGGGGAGAGGGAGCCGTGGACGGCGCGGCCGCCGACCATCGTCAGCAGCGGCCGGATATCCTTGATCTCGTCCGCCGGCACGGTGAGATAGTCGCGGTCGAGCACCAACAGGTCGGCGTATTTGCCCGGCGCGAGCGCGCCGAGATTGCCCTCCTGGAACAGGAACGCAGCGTTCGCGCGCGTGTGCGCGATCAGCGCCTCCTCGCGGCCGATCGTCTCCTCGAGCACCTTCTGCCCGCCGAGCATCTTGCCGGTCACCGCCCACCACAGCGTATAGAACGGATTGACCGGCGTGACCGCGGTCGCGTCCGAGCCGAGGCCCCACGGCACGCCGCTGTCGCGGATCAGGCGCAGCGGCGGCATGTGGTAGGTGCGCTCGCCGTGGACCTTGAGCATCAGCGCGCCCTGGATGCTCGGGCGGCTGTGGATCTGCGCGTACATGTCGAGCCGCTTCATGCGCGCGAGGTCCGCCGCCTCGACCTGGTCGAGATGCGAGAACGTCCAGCGCAGCCCCTTGATGGGTTTTTGCTGGTTGATGGCCTCGATCTGCGTGAGAAACGCCCGGATGGTCCCGGTGAGCTGCGCGTGGATGTTGAAGTGCAGGCCGCGATCGGCGACCGCCTGGGCGACGCGCCGCCACTGCTCCATGTTGGGCGCGGACGGCGCTGCGGCCGCGACCAGCAGATTGTCGGTCACCGGCACGTAGACGTTCTCGCCGAAGCCGGTGAGGTCGAGCCAGTCGTCGCCCTGGAACGGCTTGAGCTCGCCGATGCGCGCCACGACGCGGTCGACGTCGGCCGGATTCATCGGCTCGACGAACACGTTGTAGAACACCCGCACGGTCATGTGCCGCTGCGCGGCTGCGGCGCGGAAGGCGTCGAGGTGCGCCGGCGTGGTGCCGCGGCCGCCCATGTCCTGATACGCGGTGATGCCGACCCGGTTGAGGTACCCCATCAGCGCGCGCGCATTGTCGACCATCTTGTCGGCCGCGACCTCGCCGAGCCGCGCCAGCACCACCCGCAGGGCTCCCGCGCCGTTGAGCACGCCGTTCGCCTGCCCGTTGGCCTCCTTCTCGATCTTGCCGCCGGCCGGATCGGGCGACGCCGCGTCGATGCCCAGCGCCGCCAGCGCCCGGCTGTTGGCGTAGATGCGGAAATAGATCAGCTGCAGCACGACCGGATTGTTCGGCGCGGCCGCGTCGAGCTCCTCCTTGGTGAAGCCGCGCTTCTCGTCGGTGAACTGCTCCTCCGACCAGCCGCCCAGCACCAGCACCCATTCGCCCGGCTGCGACGCGCGCGCCTTCTCGGCGATCATCTCGAGCGCCTGCTTGTGCGACGTGACGCCGTCGAGGCGCACCTCGCGGTGCCAATATTCGGCGGCACGCATGTAGTGCGCGTGATTGTCGATCAGGCCCGGGATGACCGTGCGGCCGCCGAGGTCGATCACCCGCGTGGCCGGCCCCTTGAGCTTCTCGATCTCGGCATTGCGCCCGACCGCTGTGACGCGCTCGCCGGCGACCGCCAGCGCCTCGGCGATGGTGAAGCGGTCGTCGACGGTCACGATCTTGCCGTTGATGAGCACGAGATCGGCGGTCTGCGCGCCGGCGATCGCCGAATAGACCGCGGCGACGGCCACGATGACGCAACGGATGATCGACCGCATGGTGCTCCTCACATTCCGGTTCTTGATGCGGACGAGCCTATCACGTCCGCGCGCGAATCGCGGCGACGCGCGACACCGGCCGGACCTGTTCCGCAACATCGGACAACGGGCATGAACCTTCCTGCGAACCGCGGCGACCAATGGCCCGGAAGCGAAGTCGAGCTTCGCGAACGAAGGAGAAATGACCCATGCCCCGCATGTCCGTCCTCGCCATTGCGGCGGTCGCCGCGCTTGGCATCACCGCTCTTGCGACGAGCGAAGCTTCCGCCCGCTTCGGCGGCGGCGGTGGCGGCCTCAGCCGCGCCAGCGGTCCCGTCGGCGGCGTCAGCCGCGCGGTCTACCATCCCGGCAACAGCCTGGCCGTGCGCCGCCCCGGCAACATCTACCGTCCCGGCGGCGGCCCGAAGATCTCGCATCTGCCGCGGCTGCCCTACCCGCCGAAACTCCATCCGCACCGGCACCCGCCGCACTGGGCGTGGCATTGGTGCCGGCATCACCACCACCATCACTGGTGCCACGGCTGGGGAATCGGCGTCATCGATCCGGTCGTCGTCTCCGATGCTCCGGCCTACGTCACGCCGGCCGCCGCGGTCTGCACCAACGATTGCGACTATCTGATCAACGACGGCACCGGCTGCTACATGGCCAAGCGCAAGTTCTCCACGCCGCAGGGCGACGAGTTGCGCTGCGTGAAGATCTGCGACGAGCCGCCCGAGGTGAAGTGACCGCCTTCCCGTCAAATCCCCGGCCTCGCGCGAGGCCGGGGATTTGTATCTCACGTTTGACGGGTGGGGCGCGGCGGAACCGAGGGAGTCGGCGGGCGTTGCCTTACGTGCGGGCGGAAGGCTTCGTGGAAGACACGCATGGCGTTCGACAATCACCATACAGTCGCCACGCGCCGGGCGGTCTTGCCGCCCAGCCAGCCGCCGGTGCGCAGCTCCTGGGCGTTCGTGAAAGGCATGGCGCTCGGCGTCGTGATCGCCGCCGTCAGCGCCGCCTTCGTTTTTCCGGCGATCTTTGCCGCCCCCAATGTCGTGCCGCCACCGCAGCGGTCGACGCCCAGCCGCGAGGCGGCCGCGACCCCGAGCCCGCCGGCGCCGGCGGCGGTCGAGCGCGGGGCCGCCAAGCCGAATGAGCAAGCCGCGCCGCCCGTATCCGCTGCGGCCGGCGATGCGGCCAAGGCTGATCCGCTTCCGTGCGATCAGCAAGCCTGGCCGAATATCGACCGCAAATGCCTGAAGGACGGCAGCGGCGGCCCCGTCGCCTCGCCCCCCGTGCGCGACGTGACGCCCCGCCGCGACGCGCCGGCGTCGCCGCCGGCCACGGCCAACATCACCCCTCCCGCGGACGCCAAGCCGACGGCGCCGCCCGGCTCGTTTGCCGGCGCGCCCCAGGACGCCAAGCCGCAGGTTCAGGATACCCGGCCGAGCCGCAGCGAGCGACGCAGCGCGCGGCGTGAGGATACGCGGCGTGGAGATACGCGGCGCGAGGAAGCGCGAGCCGAGGATGCGCAGCGCGAGACTGCGAAGAGCGAGGAGGTTTGGCCCGAGGAGACGCGGCCGGCCCGCAGCGAGCGCCGAAGCGCGCGGCGCGAGCGCGCCCGTCGGCCATCGCCCGATGATCGGCAGGGCGAGGAAATCATTATCGAGCGGGCGCCGCGCGAACGCGGCATCTTTGGGCTGTTCAGCGGAGACGGCCCGGCGACCCGCTATTACCGCGGGCGTCCCGAATGGGATTGGTAATCGCGTCGCGTTCCAAATGGCAGAGTTGGAGCTTGAGGCCGCTTCCGCGGCCTCATGCATTTTTCCGGAAAAGAGCCCGCCCCGGACTTGGTCCGGGGTGGACGCCGGTTTCCCACAAAGCGCGAAGCTCAAAAAGCTAGAGCGCGTTTCCGATTCGATCGAATCGGAAAGCGCGCTAGCCGAGGCAGATCGATCGCCCTTATTGCTTGGCGGGCGGCGCGATCGGACTGGGCGCCGGGGGCATGGTCGCCGGCGGCGTCGTCTTGGTGGCGGCCGGCGGCGTGGTGTTGATCTGACCGGTGCGATTGTCGCTGCTCGTGCCCGACAGGCCGTAGATGATCGCAATCACCACCACGATCACGGCGATGGCCGCCAGCAGTCCGCCGGCCGAGCTCATCCCATCGCCCCGATCCCGATAATCGCCGCCCGGAGCTACCCGCGGATCCAACCGGGGATCGTTCATGTCGCTCATGGCTCTCCTCCGTTCGTTGCCCTGCACGACAACGTTGAGGGGATGGTGCGGGTTCCGGTCGCACCCCGGCCATCGACGAGCGGACGCGAGCCGTGCGCCGATGGCGGAAAAAACTATGATTTACAGGGGCTTCGGCGAAAGGCGCGGGATCGGACCGATCTTTTTCGCAAGGCGCGCGACGGTCAGCCGGACCAGCACCATGATACCAAAGGCGCTTCCGGCCTGGCGCCGCCGGGAACCATTCGCTTTTTCCGTGGTTTAGCCCCGGAAGTCCCCATCTGCAAGAGGAAGGGTGATGCGCGCATCCGACGAATTCAGACAAAATGCCCGTGATTGCGTGCGTCTCGCCGAGAAGGCCGACACCCGGCAGAGCCGGGATCTGTTGCTGCAGCTGGCGCAAACGTGGATCCGCTTCGCCCAGCAGGCCGACCTGATCAAGGGGACGGACCAGCCCGAGCAGTGGCGCGGCGACGAGGCGTCCGTTCGCGCATCCCGGGCGGCGTAGGCACGGCCGGCTTCACACCTCGATCCGCAATCCATCCTGGGCAAGCTCGCGCCCGGTTTCGGCGGCGTGCGCGAGCATCTCCTCGTTCATGTGCGTGAGGATCAGCCGCTTCGCATCGATGCGCGCAAGGTTGGCGGCAAGCGTCACGTAATCGATGTGGAACGGGACCTTCTTGTCGAACGAGTAGCACTCCACGATGAACAGGTCGGCGCCGCGCGCGACCTCGACCAGGCTCTCGACCCATTCGGTGTCGCCGCTGAACGCGATGGTCTTGCCGTCCGCCGCGATCCGATAGGCGAAGAAGGGCCCGTCGACCGGGGCGTGGCGCACGCGCGCCGCGCGCAGCGACAGCTCTCCCAGGGGATGGTCGCGTCCGGGCGCCAGCTCGACCAGGTCGAGCGCGAACTTCTGCCGGCTCGACGAGGAGCCGGGAAACGCCGTCTCCATCGCCCGCACGTAATGCTCGCGCAGGCCCTCGGGTCCGGCGATCGTCAGCGGACGCGTGCGCCGGCTGTTGAACTGCGCATCGAGGATGAAGAACGGGATGCCGCCGAAATGGTCGGCATGGAAATGGGTGACCAGGATGGTGTCGATTGCGTTGCGGTCGATGCCGAAACGCCGCATGCCGATCAGCGCCGACGCGCCGCAATCGATCAGGAACGCGGTGCGCGCCGCCTGCACGTGGAAACAGGTGTTGAGCCGCCCGCCGCTGCCGAAGGCGTCGCCCGAGCCGAGGAAAGTGAGTTGCATGATTGGTAAGTACTTGCCGCTTGTTCTCGTTGAGGATGTATAGACGGTAACGCTGCCCCCCCGCCACCCATACCCGCACGGCGGCGTGCGTGGCAATGTGAAGAATCTCACACAGGGGCTGCGTCCGCCCGCCCGGATGGCGTGGGCGACGAGCCGGGCAAGGCGGTCCGACCCGGCCGCCGGCATGCGACGCATCCGTCCCCATGAGGAGCTGAAAAAAATTCCCCGGCCGACACTCGCGCGAGTCGACCGGGGCTGCATCGGGCGGGGCTGGGGACAGCGGGGGTTGCGAACCCACCCGATACGATGCGCTAAAGTCTAGCCGCGCGGCTTGTTCCCGCACTGCCGCTCTTTGTCGCGGGGGCGAGAACATCACCCGCGCACCGCCTCTCGGTAAACGCGAAATCGCTGCTTCCCGCATCTCGACCACGAGCCGTGCATACACCCCGATGCCGGCCCGAATGCAAACGCTTCAAATCAAACGCGGTTTGCCGCGACCTGGCCCATCCCGGAACTTTTCGGGCGGCCCGCCTATTGTCGGACCATGGCCGAGCGACCAAAGCCAGAAGACGCGACGCGGCGCAAGCTGATCGCGTTCGACGCGGAAACCTGGCATGCCCTCCATCTGCTCGCGCGCGACAATGCGTCGAGCCTGCAGGAGCTGGCGGACGAGGCGTTCCGCGACTTGCTCAAGAAACATGGTCGCCCCGCCGACCTTCGCGCCGCGCTCAAGGCGTCGGCAAACAGATGACAGATGTCAGAGATCAGATGTCAGAAGAGCCCTTCTGGACATCTGATCTCTGATCTCTGTCCTCTGATCTCAGGCCGCCCGGGCTTGCAGGCGATGCCGCTGGTCGTCGAGCGCGCCGTTCGCCGCCTCGCAGACGCGGGCGGTCGACGGATCGACCGGGTCCGACAGGCTGTGCCAGGCGACGACCCAGTTCTGCGCCTTGGTCAGGTGAAGCTCCACATAGGCGCGATCTCGCGGCGAGCCCTGCGGGGTCGCGCCCGCGGCCTCGTTGAGGGCGGCGGCGTAGGAAATGACCGCGGCCCTGGCCAAGTCCGCGCGCTCGCCCTCGGCCCGGTGCGAGTGGATCAGGGTATGCAGGCGCTTGATGAAGTGACGATGTTGTTCCGCTTCGTGCATGTCAGCTCCCATGCCGCAAGTTCGTAGGCAAAGTCGCGAGCGCGCAATTGGTTCCCGTGCGGCGGCGGTATCCCCTTCATCCGCCGGCCGCATCAGTAAATCCGCCACAAGCCGGGCGTCGCCAGTTCGAGGAGGTGGCCGTCCGGATCGCGGAAATAGATGCTGCGGCCGCCGCCCGCCCAGTCCGTGCGCCCCTCGATCGCGATGCCGCGGCTCGCCAGGCGCTCCTCCCATACGGGCAACTCATCCGCGGCAATGCCGAACGCGATGTGAAGCGGGCCGCTGCCGTCGTGCGGCGGGATGGTGCCGCCCGCCATCCTCACCGTCTCGCGCGAGGCGCCGCGCCGGAACAGCAGCAGCACGTTGCGGCCGCCCACCGCGAAGGCGCGCAGGCGCTCGTCCGCGTGGAGCGACGCGAGGTCGAGAACTTGCGCGTAGAACCGGGCGGCGCGGTCGAGGTCATCCACGTACAGCGCCGTTTCAAGGATGCGATCGAGCTGCATCAAGATGCGCGTTCTCCGCCTGCCCGCCGTCCGCGCGCCGCGGAATGATCGAAATGTGCCCGCTCGCCTCGAGGACGGCGAACTTGATCTGCTCGAGCCGCTCGAGCCCGTGCAGCCGCCCGGCCGTTCGATGCAAATCCGGCCAGCGTCGCCGCGATCAGCAGAAACCACAGCGCCCATGCGACGCGCTCGGCCGCCCAGGTCGCGCGCTGCACGCGCATGTTTTTATCGATGGGATGGTGCCGCTCCTCCTGCTCGCGCATCGGCCGCTCCGGACGCCAGCCGTTCAGGCGTGGCCGGCCGGATCCATGAAGGCGATCGCCGGCAGATTGCGGGTGCCGAGACCCCCCTGCCGCAGCGAGAGCAGGGCCGCGAGCACCAGGTGCGCGGCGTCGGCCGTGATGTAGAAGCTCGAGACGCGCTCGGGATGGTCTTCCGCGCCGTCCGCCATCTGCTCGAAGGCGGCGATCAGCTCGTCCGACAACTCGGCGACGTTCGCTTTGTCAATCATCGTCCGGCTCCCGCAATTTCGGTCGGCCGGTCGCGATCGGCAGTCGGGCGAAGGGCGCGAGGCTCAGCGAGTAGACGCCGAGCACGGCGCCCGCAGCGGCTATCCACAACAGCATGGTTCTTACCTCCGGTGCTGCCGGCGTCCCGTCCGCTGCGCGCGTCCAGCCGGCTTGTCGAGTAGAAAACGCCCGGCGGCCGGCAAAGTTCGGCGCGCCTCCGGCTGCGGCCGCAGGCGAGCCCTCGGAACAAAAAATCAGGCCGGGCGTTGGACCGAAGGTTGCGGGCGGCCGATTCAGCCGGCCATGGCGCATGCCGCGCGGCGAGGCCGTCGTCACAGGAATTTGACGGGCCCGGCGGCATCGGCCCCAGCGAGACTGGTGCTTTATTCTAGCGCTCTTTCGACATCCGGGAGATCAGCGTTCGGGAATGCCGGCGAGGCGCAGGCCTTTCAGGTACTGTCGCCGGTCAGCCTCTTTCTTGAATGGATAGACCTGTCCGTGCCGCTGGACCGTGAAACCCGGCTCGAGCGACAAAAGCTTGTCGATATAGGGCTTCGCTTCCGCCCGACGACCAAGATGACCGAGTGAGGTAATCAGCGGCTTGTAACCATTGACAAAGTCCGGAACAGCATTGACGGCGCGTTTACCGACGACTACGGCTCGTTCATAATCTCTCTTGAAGACGTATGCGATTGTATAACAGGTTTCGAAGAACGAAGAATAGGGATCAAGCGGCGCAAGTTCACGGTAACGTTCCAACCTTTGCAGCGCGACATCGGGTTGCCCGATGTAGGAGCAGGTCAAAGAACTTAGTGCCCAATTCGAGGCCAGACTGGGGTTAAGGCGCAGTGCGCGGTCGAAGTAGTAAAGAGCGGTGTCGAAATCCCGATCAGCAACCGCGGTGTAGTGTGCATAGATACCCAAAGCCTCGGCATTGTCAGGATCCAGCCTGATGGCCTTGAGGGCGTAGTCCTGTGCTTTCGCAAATCCCTCTTTGCTGTGCTCGCCCCAACCTTGTCCAATGTAGAAGTGATGCCAGTGAGCCGCCCAGGCCAGAACCCTGGCGTTATCGGACTCGATTTCCAGCGCACGATGGATCAATCGACCTGCTTCCTCGTATTTCCGGCGTTCCATGCTGATCATCAGCGGGATGGCCTGGAGCAGCAGCCCGGTCGCCCCGTACTTGTCCCTTCGCTTGCCCGGCTGCCCCTCGATCCACAGAATGACGGGATCGATTCGCCCGACGATGCGCACTGTCACCAGCTCGTTCAAATGATGTAACTCACCAACGGCAAGATTGAAGGATTCCGCCCAGACAGGCCGCGCATGTTCGGCAAGTTCAAGCAACTGCACGCTGATTTGCAGGCCCGTATTGTTGCTGGTGACCGTGCCGTCGACGATGTAATCCAGCCCCATGCGATGCAGTTCACGCTCGCCGATGAAGCCCGTCGACGGCGTGCGCCGCAGCGATATCGGCGCAATCACGTCGAACCAGCGAAACCGGGTCAGCGCGCCGGCGATTTCCTGACTGAGAGACAGCGCCAGATTTTCCAGGCGCTCGAGACCGTGCGACAGGAACGGCAGCACGCCGACACGAAGTCGATCCCGACCGGTGGCAGCTCGCTGCTTCGGTCGAGGCCGGCTAACGGGCGGAGCCCGAAGCGCCTCAAACGCGAGAACCGTTGCCGGCGAAAGCGTGCTCGGATGCCTTTCTGAGATTTCCGAGCGAAGAGTTCGCGTCCGCAGGAGCTTGGCGCGCTCCCGCACATCCTCAAGCGCGCGTTTCAATCCCCTGGAGACGGCGCTCTTCGGTTTCACTTGCCCTGCGGCGCTCGCGAGCAGCGGCTGCAGCCGCTCCGCGAATCGGATTCGTTCGTCCAGCAGCCACCGATCGAACGTCGCGCTCGCGCCGTCCAATCCTTCGAGCAGTTCTCCTTCGCATAGCGCCAACAAGTCACCGGGCAACGAATTGAGCGCCGACGCATCGAGGGCTACGGCCGCGAGTGCATCGATCCAGCATACTTTGACATTGAGCCTGATCGTGTCGCGATTGGCCGAAATCAATTCACTGGCGAAGGCGCCGAACGCCGCCGAAAGCTCGCGCAAGGACTGTTCGAGGCAATTCCGCGCATTGGGCATCCGATCCCACAGCAGCGCCGCCAAGCGCGCTCGCGGGACCGTCGCTCCGGGCGCCAGGCAGAGATAGCCAAGGACCGCCCTCGTCTCCTTCCCGTACGGGAGAATGTCGTCTCCCAGACACGTTGTCGCTCGCATCTGCCCGGTGAGATGAATGCGCACGACCGGATGATCGCCGAGCCGAACTCCCAGCTCGGCCAATTTTTGATGATTGACCACCGCGACATGGGCGCCTTCAGGCGCAGCGACCGTCTCGTTCATGTTCTCCCTCGTAGCCCGCTTAGCTCCGGCCTCGGAAATAGCTTGCGGACGGCCGCGCGCAAAGCCAGCCAAGGTAATCTAGCAGAAATTTTGCGACGATAAAGCGTATAGTTGCGATCACGCAATCTCCTGGACTAAATCGCATCAGCCGGCACTCGAAAATACACAGGTTTATGGGGCTTTGTCGCGCATCCGCTTTACAAGTTTGCGAATCTGCGCCTACCTCCAATTGTATCGCGTCAATCCAGGCGCGACGAACAGACGGAGACTTCCGTGATGACTATCGAGACACATGAGTCAGCGAAGTCGCCGCGTCCTGAAACCAAGGACCGCGGCCTCATTCGGATGGGCAGTTTGAGCCCGAGCTTTCCGGCTGTAGGCGGCACGCCGGCGAGCGTAGCGGATATCCACAAAATCCGGATAGGCAGTATGAGTCCGGACTTCCCGCCTGTACGGGGCACGCCGGCGAGCGTAGCGGATACCCGTAAAATCCGGATGGGCAGCATGAGTCCGGACTTCCCGCCCGTGCGCGATCGCTAAGCGGCGTCGATTACACGTCGGACCGGCCGGCGTTTTTCTTGCTGGCCGGCCCCGACCCGCAAACAATCGCCAAGCAATCTTGATCAGGGATATCCAGCTGGCGAAATCATCAAAAAATCGACTCCTGATTACTGACTTCCGCTCGCCGACTCCCTGGCCTGCCAATACTGCAGCAGATGCTGCGCGCTCGCGAGCGAGAGCCGGTTGAAGTCGTCGCAAGCCTCGGTCAATGCCTCCGGCGACGGCTTGGGCGCCGGCCGCGCGTGGATCACGGCGCGCACGGTCGGCCATTTGAACCGCGTCGCCTTGCACAGGATCAGCACCGGCTCGAGGCGCGCGCCGGTCATCAGCTTCTCGACCAGCTTGGCCGGAACCGATGCCATGAGCGCGAGCGCGGCGACGATCGGCACGAACTCGCGCGCCGCCGCCAGTTGCGCGACGTCGCGCTCGGCGAGCTTGCCGCCCGGGTACTGCGCGAGAAGTTTTTCGGCCGCCGCCGCGTAGTCGCGACCCGCGTCCTCGGCGATCTCGCCCGCGACCTTGTCGAGCACCCGGCGGATCTCGGCGCGCCGTTCCGGCTGCGCCGCCGCGAGGAGCCGCGCCCGCACCGCTTCGGTGGCCTGGCTCACCAGCACACGGAACCGGTCCGGCGGCACGTCGGCGCGGCGCACGATGCGCTCGGCGAGCGTCCCATCCTGTTTGGCGCTGGCGACCAGGGTGCCGTAGGCGGCGTCGGAAAAGCGAGCGGCCGGGTTGGCGGCGACGTTGCGCTTCACATAGGGGTTGCCGCGCGTCACCAGCACGTCGGTCACCGCCGGACCGAGCTGGCGCCGCCGCGAAATGGCGAGCAGGTGCGCCTGCCCCTTCGATCTCGCGACGTCGACGAGGTCCGGCTCGCCGAGCCGCGGCGAGGTCACCAGCACCGGCCCGGCCACCGCGATCGCGTCGTTGCGCGCGAGCTTGCGGATCACCTGCGCCGGGGCGTCGGCGGCGGGCGCGAGCCGGCGGCCGAGCTCGACCAGCGCCTCGCTCTCGATGTGCTCGATCAGGCGCGACATGACGTCGTCGAACAAGGCGACCTGCTCGGCGCTGAAGCGGCCGGATTGCCCGAGGAAGAGATCGGTGATGCGCCGCAACGTCTCGGCGCGGCGGGGGCCGGAGCCGCGCCGGATGGCCGCGTCGACCTCGACGATCAGTGAATGGCCCGCCGCCATGCGCTGCCCGCCCGGCGCGCGCGCCGGGGACCCTTCCCTAGGATTTGCACGAGGAAATGGTTACCGGCGAGTTATGAATAATTGGTGTTTCGATGCCGCCGGCGTTGCGCCGCCGCCCCTATCCCTCCAATTCGCCGAAGGCCTCGTTCACCGCCTTGAGCATCGCGTCCGCCGTGAACGGCTTGCGCAGCCAGCCGAACGGCCGCGCCACGTTGCCGCGCGCCTTGGTGGCCGGATCCGCATAGGCGGTGGCGAAGATGGAGCGGATGCCGGTGCGCACCAGGATCTCCGTCGCCGCGGCGATTCCGTCGCTGTCCTTGGCGAGGCGGATGTCCATGACCACTATCCCGGGCCGGTCGGCGGCCGCGACCGCGACCGCGTCGGCGGCGGTATGCACCACGTCGACCACGTCGAAGCCGGCGGCGAGGAGCCATTCCTCGATCTGGACGGCGAGAAAGAACTCGTCCTCGACCACCAGCACGCGCCGCGGGGCCCGCACCGCGTTGGCCGCGTGCCCCTGCCCCGTGTCCTGGTGTCGCGACGACTGTGGGTTCATGCGCGTGGGCGCCCCGTGCGCTGCGGACCCGGAGCCCCGCCCTCCTCCAGCCGGAACCGGTCGCTAGTGCCGCGAACCCGAAGTTCGCATCATATTGCGGCAAGTGCGGTTGCGAACTTCGGGTTCAAAAGTGGCACTAGAATCATAGACTTGCTAGTGTCCCTTTGATTCCGAAGTTCGCATCAGAGTGTGCCGCAAGGGTGTGCGAACTTCGGAAATCGGGACACTAGGCCCTGCCGCAACTCAGCACACAACGAAATGGGCCGACATTGGGTTCCGCATCGCAGCATGGCTTTTGCCGCACGCGGGAGCGAGCGCCCGATGCCGCCGTATTGCCATGCTCCCGACATCGATCCTGCATCAAGCGCCGCTATCCCGGCCATGGGACAGCGGACCTCAAGAGCTCGGATCAGCGCGGATCATGGACAAGCTCAGTGCGACGAACGGCGCCCTCGCCATCATGATGGGGTCCGGCGCCATTGCCGATTTCGAGGTGGTCAAAACGGGCAGCGAAATCTTCGTGCGCGTGTGGCCGCACCACCCGCGCGACGACACCCGCCTGCGCAAGCAAGTGGCCGCCCTGCTCCCGCGCGACGTCGAGGAGCGCCACGTGCTGGTCGTGGACTGAGGTCGGAGATCGGATGTCGGAGATCAGATCGAGATCATCTGACATCTGACATCCGACATCTGACATCTGAGAATCACAACGGTTTGAGCGTGCGCAGATAAGCGACGATCGCGTCGAGGTCGGCGGGCGCGATATTGCGGTAATACGGATAGGCCATCGGCGGCATCAGGCGCGACCCGTCCGGGCGCGTGCCCGTGGTGATCGCCTTCTTGATGTCGTCGTCGCTGTATTTGCCGATGCCGGCCGGCGTGACGTTCGGCGCGTGGCTGATGCCCCACGGCCCGTGGAACTGCAGGCCGCCGCCCCCGGTCTTGTTGACGAAGTCGGGCGGGCCGTTCGGGCTCGGCGTCGAGTGGCACTCGATGCAGTGGCCGAGCGGGCCGGCGAGATAGGTGCCGTAGGCGAGCTTGTCGCCGCGCGGCACCGCCGCGACGCTCGTCACCGGCGGGCCGTAGGTCGGCGACAGCGGGATCCTGTACTGCGATTTCTCGGCTTTGTTGACGACCGGCTTGACGGTGCGCAGATAGGCGACGATCGCCTTCGCGTCGTCGTCGGAAACGCCACGGTAGAGCGCGATCGGCATGGGCGGGCCGATGATGGTGCCGTCCGGCCGTCGGCCCTCGCGGATCGCCGCGATGATCTGCGCGTCCGTCCATTTGCCGATGCCGGTCTCCGGGTCGGGCGTGATGTTCGGCGCAATCGCGGTGAACATGTCCTCCTCGATCTTGAGGCCTCCCGCGAGCTCCATCCCGGGAAGCTCTCCCTGCGGTCCCTTGGGCGTGTGGCAATTGCCGCAGGCGACGATGCTGCGCATCAGGTAGGTGCCGCGCTCGAGCGGGGTTTCCGCGCGCGCCGCCGACACCGTCGCCGCGGCGATCGCCAAGGCCATGACGCCGCATGTCGCCGTCCATCCCGTCATGATGTCCCCTCCGTGCATGAGCGCCGGCACCATACGACGCCGGTTCCGCAAACGAAAAGCCCCGGGCCGCGGCCCGGGACTTCGTCGTTCTCTTGGCCGGCCGATCAGTAGGCGGCGCGCACCGGTCCGCCCCAATCGAACTTGTAATTGATGCCGGCGCGCGCGATCTGGACGGTGAGATTGCTCAGGTTGTTGGTGAAGGTGGCGCCGCAGGTGAAGGAGGTGGCGGTCCCGGGACAGCCGGGGCCCGAGCCGGCCGCATTGACCAATTGCCCGACCGCCGAATCCGCGTTGAACCGCGCGTACAGGTACTCGCCCTTGACCGTCCAGCCGCCGCCGAGCGCGTATTCGAGGCCGCCGCCGACGACCCAGCCCAGCTTCGTCGTGCTGAGCGTGGCCAATTCCGGCGTCGGCGTGAACGGCGGCTCGGCGAAGGCCTGATTGAATTTGAGATTGGTGACGGCGAGACCGCCGGTGACGAAGAGAAGGGCCCGATCAAACGCCACGCCGACGCGCGGGCGCACC
>Ga0137380_10001157_pt1 | contig 21140 bp, 18 predicted proteins | sample SagtaG_17_FD_104809 | JGI IMG/M metagenome (GOLD analysis project Ga0137380, IMG submission 104809) | Vadose zone soil microbial communities from Sagehorn Ranch, Mendocino, California, USA - Sage2_L_100_16 metaG | ecosystem: Environmental > Terrestrial > Soil > Vadose zone | place: USA...
GCGCGAGTACATGCTGGTCACCGAGTATTTCGCCGGCGCGGTCGAGATCGGCGAGGCCCACGTCGACGACGGGCTGATCGACCAGGGACTGACGCTGATCCGCACGCTATGGGACGCGGGGATCGCCCACCGCGACATCAAACCCGGCAACCTGATGGTCCGCGCCGGGGAGCTGCTGCTGATCGACGTGGCCTTCGTCCAGGTGCGCCCGTCACCGTGGCGCCAAGCGGTCGACCTGGGCAACATGATGCTGGTCCTGGCCGTGCGCACCGACCCGCAGCGGGTCTACCGGCGGGCGCTGGCTTACTTCACCGAAGCCGAGCTCGCCGAAGCGTTCGCCGCCACCCGCGGGGTCGCCAGCCCGACCCAGCTGCGCGCCTTCATGAAACGGGACCCGCGCGACCTGCTCGGCGAATTCCGCGCCCTCGCCCCCGAGCGACCGCCGATCGTGCTGCAACGCTGGAATATCCGGCGGGTCGCCCTGGCGGCCGCGATGCTCGCCGTCATCACCGCCGCCGTGGGGGAAACGGGGAATGCCTTCTTCCCGGCGGCCGAAAATCTGGGCACCTACGCCCCCAGCTGCGGCACCGGCCACTCGATGATCCTCAGCGCCCAGGCAGTCCCGACCGCCGCCCTGCTGCCCTGCATCGCCGCGCTCCCGGCGGGCTGGAGTATCGGCGGCACGGACATCGCCAGCGGGAAAGCCAGCCTCTGGCTGGACTCCGACCGCGCAGGGCCTCGAGCAGTCACCGTCACCCTGACCGCGACCTGCGACACTGCAGGCGCCCAGCAGATCCCCTCCGACCAGCCCGGCGCGCGGCGGTTCGAGCGGCCGCTGAGCCTGGCGCCGCAGTTCTCCGGCCTTCGCTTTTACACCTTCCCTGGCGGCTGCGTCACCTACCGGTTCAGTTTCGCGCCCGGCGCCTCCCCCGTGCTGGCCGTCGCCGTCGATAACGCGCTGGCGTTCCAGTCCCGGTCAACCCTCGTCAACTACGTTCGGCACACCGAAGGTCTCGTGCTCTGCGGGCGAGATGCCGCATGCCCGCGATGAGCAGGTAGCCGGGCCGGCGCTGCCCAGCTAGCCGCGCTTGGAGCTTCACCACCGCAGCCACGCAGGCGGCCCGGTGAGTTCATACCTGCGGCTAATGGCTAATTGCAGCATGATCAGATCATCGCCCAGAACGCCCTGATATGTGCTCAACCACGCTGCCAAGAACAAGCGGACACAGGAGCGAATAATCGGCAGGGAGCACGAATTAAACCCATTAGTCACTGGTTGTTCGTTACGTCCTGTTAGCGCCCCCGCCGAACAGGAGCAGTTGGACGCAGGAGGTCACCGTCACCAATCCCGTATTGGAGCCCCGCTCGCCGGTTCCTGATCGCGGACGGTTAAAACCGGCTGGCCGGATTGGCGACGTTGGCTCCCCGTTTGGCTCCCCCGGTGGCGGACCACCTCTGCGACACATATCCGGACCACGATTCTGCCTGGTGAGCGCGTACCCGCCTGCGCGTCCGCATGGCGATACATCAAATGAGAGTGATTGCCTGCGAGCAGTACGTCATTAGAACGATGATAGTTTCGATTACGGAGATCTACCAGCACTACTTGCGCCCCGACCGCGACTCGAACGCGGGACCTACTGCTTAGGAGGCATTTTCGAAGTGTCGCCGGACGGTGCCGGGTGTGGCCTGACGTGCCGCTTGGCTGTACTCGTAGTGGCTGGATGTGGCCTAGCGTAGCCCTGCATCTGCGGTCGTTGGCTCCCCGTCAGGCTCCCCGCGACCTCGTTAGCAACGCTAATGTTCGAATGCTCAGGGCCGGTGACGGCTACTGAATCGCGAGCCCCCCGGGCATCTCCGGCAGAGCCCGGCCGCTTATGCACCGGTTATGGACCCCACGCGGCGCTGAGCCCACCACCTACCAGCCCGGACTCGATGCGGTGAGCGGTGGGTCAGTTTGCATGGATATGCATCACGGCCGCGCCCGGGGAACGCGCTCACATGGCACTGATCGGGCTTCTGTCGATGCGTGCTGCGCCGGGAGCTTCATGGTTTGAGCACGATCTTGCCGATGTTCTGGCGTTGCAAGATCCGGCGGTGGGCTGCCGCTGCTTCGGTGAAGGGGTAGGACGAGTCGATGCGCGGCTTGATCTTGTCCTGCTCCCAGAGCGCGAGGACCGCCTGGAGTTCTGCGCGCAGGATAGCCATCTGCCCCCACAGGTGGCCGATGTTGACGCCGCTGATCGTCCGGTTCTGGTTCATCAGCTGCAGCGGCGTCAGCAGCGGGATGCCAGCCACCTGGGCGGCGAGGCGGGCGGGGCGGCGGCGCTGCCCGCTGGCCAGGTTGGCGAAACCGAACGCGACCATCCGGCCGCACGGCCGCAGCAATTTGAGCCCCTTCCGCCAGTCATTGCCGCCGAGCGGGTCCAGCACGATGTCCACGCCCTCGCCGCGGGTTAGCCGGCGGACCTCGGCGGCGTAGTCGGTGGCGTGGTAGTCGATCGGGTGCGCGCAGCCTTCGGCCCGCAGCACCCCGTGCTTGGCGGCTGAGGCCGTACCGAAGACCTCCAGGTTGTCCACCGTGCGGCAGAGCTGCAGTACCGCCGTCCCACCCCGCCTGCCGCCATATGCACGAGCACTCGCTCGCCCGGCCGGACCGCGGCGACACGGAACAGCATGTGGTAGGCGGTGAGATAGTTGACCGGGAGGGCAGCGGCTTCCTCGAAGCTCATCGCATCCGGAATCGGCAGCACCTGCTCCGCAGGCACGCACACCACATCCGCGTGTCCCCCGAAATGCGTCATGGCCAGCACCCGCTGGCCCGCCGCGAGGCCCGGGACGCGCTCGCCGAGCGCGTCGACCACTCCGGCCACCTCATAGCCGACCACGCACGGCGGCTTGGGAGCATCGGGATACAGTCCCTGTGCGGCCATCACCTCCGCGAAGTTCAGGCCGGCCGCGCGGACACCGATGCGCACCTGGCCCGGGCCGGGCTCGGGATCGGCCGTCTCCCGCACTTCCAGGGCCCCGGGGCCACCGGGCCTAGTGATCCAGACCGCTCGCATTGCCATCCTCCGCAGGAGACCAGGCATAAAAAGGGCCGACCCGTGCCCGCCCGCCGCCAGATCCCGCCTATCCTCCCAGGCACCGTACCGGCACAGCCAGACAGCCGCCATTCTCACACAGAAACATCCCGCATCATGCAGCCGACCGGGCGACGCCGAGACGACCGCTTGTGCCGCGAACCGGGCGGGGTTACTCGCGTCTCTGCTTATACGTGCTATGCCTGTGAAGGCGGCCTTCCGGGAGCATAGGTGGCAGGCGGTCAGGCGCCTGGGCGACCTTTACGAGGAGGATCCCTGGCTGGCGCACGCGGTGGTCGACTACGTTCCTGGCTGGCCAGCATGACCCAGAACCTGATCACCGGCATGCTGGTTCACAGCCAAAGGCATGGGGATGACCCATCGCGTTGCAGGGCCGGCGCCGCGGCGGGATCGCGCACCAACCCATGGACCTCGTGACCGGCAACGCCATCTTCGGGACCGGCGCGCATTCCTGGTCTGGCCGACCGAGTCGGGTCGGACGGCCAAGATTGAGGCAGTTGCCATCCTCGACGAGCAACAGCGCTGCTTCCTGGCCCCGCTGACGGCCGCCGAGCGACAACAACTCGGGGCTCTGCTGAAGCGACTGCAACGGCCGCCGAAGCGGTTACCTGGAGCGTGCCGAACGGGCCGAGGTTCACCGACCCGGCTAGCCCGGCTGCACCAGGCCGGTTTCGTAGGCCACCATGACCAGCTGCGCCCGGTCGCGGGCGCCGAGCTTGGCCAGCAGCCGCCCCACGTGGGTCTTGGCGGTGGCCATCGTGACGTGCAGGGCCTGCGCGATCTCGGCGTTGGACAGCCCGCGGGCGATCAGGGTCAGGACCTCGCGCTCCCGGTCGGTGATGCCCGCCAGGGTCGCGGCGGGCTGCTGGCCGGGTTCCGGTCGGCGGGCGAACTCGGCGATGAGCCGCCGGGTGACGGCCGGGGCGAGCAGCGCGTCGCCGGCCGCGATGACCCGGATCGCGGCGAGCAGGTCGGCGGGCGGGGTGTCCTTCAGCAGGAAGCCGCTGGCCCCGGCCCGCAGCGCGGCGTAGACATAGTCGTCGAGGTCGAACGTGGTGAGGATGAGCACCCTCGCGGCCCCGGCCTGCTCGGACCCGGTGATCCGCCGGGTGGCCTCGATGCCGTCCATGCCGGGCATCCGGATGTCCATCAGCAGCACGTCGGGCTTCTCCCGGATGGCGATCTCAACGGCCTCGGCGCCGGTCGCCGCCTCGCCGATCACATGCAGGTCGGGGGCGGTGTCGACGAGGAGCCGGAAGCTGCCCCGCACCAGGGCCTGGTCGTCGGCGACGAGCACGCGGATCATGCGATCGCCTGGCCCGGCGGTTCGGCTGGCGAGCTGTCCAGCGGCAGCCGCGCGGCGACGCGGAAGCCACGCCCCGGCAGCGGCCCGGCGTGGAACTCCCCGCCGAACAGGCTGGCCCGCTCGCGCATTCCGGCGATGCCGTGCCCCGCGCTGGCGGCCACGGCGTCGGCGGCGGCACCGTCGCCGACGTCGGTGATCTCCAGGAATATCGCGTCGTCGGTGTGCGTCACCAGGACACGGCTCGCGGTGGTCTGAGCGTGCTTGACCACGTTGGTCAGCGCCTCCTGGATGATCCGGTAGGCGGCCAGGTCGACGCCGGGCGGCACAGGGCGCTGGGTGCCGCGGATCTCCAGCTGAACCCTGACCCCGGCGTCCGCGGTGCCGGTGACGAGCTGGCCCACGTCGGCCAGGCCGTGTGCGGGCGCCATTTCCGTCCCCGCGCTGTCATCGCGCAAGACGCCGAGGAGCCGGCGCATCTCGCGCAGCGCGCCGCGGCTGGTGCTCTCGATCGAGGCCAGAGCCCGGGCCGCCTCCTCAGGGCGGGCGCTGGCCACGTAGTTGCCCACGCCTGCCTGGACGGCGATCAGGCTCAGGCTGTGCGCCACCACGTCATGGAGCTCGCGGGCGATCCGCAGCCGTTCCTCGGTGGCCGCGCTGCGGCCCTCGGCCAGCTGGGCCTGGACGCGCCGTTCGGCCTGCTCACGCAGTCCGGCGGTGTAGGCGCGCTGCTGGCGCACCGCTACCCCGATCACCCAGGCCGCGGTGAGCACCACGGCCGTGCCGACGAAGCGAGCCGTCACCGCGCTGGCCTGGTCGTGGTGCAACGCCGCCCCGCCCGCCACCGTCCCGGCCGCGGTCAGCGCGAGCACGCCCGCCAGGACGGCCGCCGACCTGCGGCGCGGATACCGCAACGCGACCAGGTAGAGCACGAACGCGACCACCCCAGATGGATCCTTCCCGGTCCCGATGGCCATCCCGGCGACCGACCCGGCCAGCACGACGCCCAGGACCGGCAGCGGCCAGAGTCGGCGGACGGCGGCGGGCAGCGAGCTGATGAGCGCCAGCAGGTAGGCCACCCACAGGGGGACGCCGTAGGCCGGGCGCGTGGAGCCCACCAGGAGCGCCGCGGCGAACAGCAGGGCGATCACGGCATCGATCGCGACCCAGTGCCAGGGCTGCAGCCGCTTGGTCAGCGGCGGGCGCAGCGCCTGACCGGCGTCGCTGCCGGTCTCGCCGCCTGGCGGGTGATTGGTCACGCCACGACGGTAACTCGCCGACCACGATCGCGCGTCAGGCTGCCGACCGACCGGTCCGTGTCATCCCCCGGGCTGACGGGTGGCCGCGCGGTGCTGCTGGGGCGCGGGACAGAAATCCAGTCCGTGGCCCGACGCGGATTCCGGCCCGTCCAGGCAGCCTGAATAGCACTGCTACCAGCCTGAAAGGCACAGACATGATCGAAGTTCACGAGCTGACCAAACGCTACGGCGGCGCCGTAGCGGTCGACGGGCTCAGCTTCGCCGTCCGTCCGGGCCGGGTCACCGGGTTCCTGGGCCCCAACGGCGCCGGCAAGTCCACCACCATGCGGGTCATCCTCGGCCTGGACTCCCCCACATCCGGGTGGGCGACCGTCAATGGGCAGCCCTACCAGCGGCTGTCCCGCCCGCTGCACCAGGCCGGGGCGCTGCTGGACGCCGGCGCCGTGCACGGCGGCCGCACCGCCCGTGATCACCTGCGGGCCGTGGCGGCCAGCAACGGGATCGGCGCCCGCCGCGTCACCGAGGTGCTCGGCCTGGTGGGCCTGGATGGCGTAGCCGGACGGCGCGTCCGCGGTTTCTCCCTGGGCATGAAGCAGCGGCTGGGCATCGCGGCGGCGCTGCTTGGCGACCCGCCGGTGCTGATGTTCGACGAGCCGGTCAACGGCCTGGATCCGGAGGGCATCCACTGGATCCGCGGCCTGCTCAAGTCGCTGGCCGCCGAGGGCCGCACCGTCTTCGTCTCCAGCCACCTGATGAGCGAGATGGCGCTGACCGCCGAGCACCTGATCGTGATCGGGCGCGGCCAGCTCGTCGCCGATGCTGCCATCGAGGAGTTCGTCCGGCAGAGCTCCAGGAGCGACGTCCTGGTGCGCTCGCCGGCGGGCGGTGCCCTGGCCGGCCTGCTGAGCCAGCAAGGCGGGGCGGTCACCGCGGAAACCGACGGCGGACTCGCCGTGACCGGCCTGGACGCCGCCGTGATCGGCGACCTGGCCCGCGCGCACGGCATCACCCTGCACGAGCTCACCCCCAGGCACGCCTCGCTGGAGGAGGCGTTCATGGAACTCACCCAGGACAGCGTGGACTACCGCGCCGACCTGCCCGCAGATACACGGAAGGCTGCCTGATCATGACCACTACCGCCATCGTTGCGGTCCCGGCGCGGGCCCGCGACGTCCTCGCGTCCGAATGGATCAAATTCCGCTCCGTCCGCTCCACCTACCTGACCCTGCTGCTGGCCGCGGTGGCGGCCGTGAGCATCGGGTACCTGGTGACCCACTCCGACGCCACCCACTGGTCCACCATGACCGCGCAGGCCAGGGCGGCCTTCGATCCGGTGGGCGACAGCTTCACCGGCCTGGGGATCGCGCAGCTGGCGTTCGGCGCACTGGGCGTGCTCGCGATCAGCTCCGAGTACACCACCGGACTGATCCGCACCACCTTCGCTTCGGCACCACGGCGTCGCGCGGTCATCGCGGGCAAGGCCGCGGTCGTCGGCGCCGTCAGCCTGCTGGCCGGGGAGCTGATCGCCTTCGCCACCTTCTTCACCGGCCAGCAGGCGCTGTCCGCCCAGCACCTGAACGTGGCCCTCGCCCACCCGGGGGCGCTGCGCGGCGTGCTGGCCGCCGGATTCTACCTGGCCGTGATGGCCTGGGTCGGGCTCGGGCTGGGCACGGTCATCCGGCACACGGCCGGCGCGATCATCGCCATGGTAGGGGTGGTCTTCCTGCTGCCCACGATCGTCGGGGCGCTGCCCGCGCCGTGGAACATCAATGTCGGCAAGTTCACCCTGAACCTCGCCGCCCAGCAGACGATCGCGCAGCATCCGCACCCCGGCTGCTTCTCCGCCGGGCCGTCGTTCCTCATCGTCGCCGCGTACGCGGCGGCCGCGATCGCGGCGGCCGTCTTCATGATCACCCGCCGGGACGCCTGACCCACCCGCAAGGAAGCACCATGAAAGTCACTGTTGCCCGGGTGCTGTACCTGGCCCGGTCGTGGTCATTGCGGCTTGCGGCGCCTAGTGGATCGCGGCCCATGCCGGAGGAGGACGCGCGGCCACGCACACGCTGTGGCAGAGCCTGACCCTCACCGAGACCACCGTGGCCTTGCTGTTGCGCGGGCGCAAGCCGACCGGTGCGCTCGCGGGCATCCTGGCCGCGTACCTGATCTTCGATCTGCCCTGGCTGACCCTGCCGCCGATGCTGTTCGCGCTGCTGACCGTGGCGGCGGTCCGCGATCACCGCACGGTGACCGTGGCCTCCGCTGCGGCCGCGGCGGTGATCACGGCGCTGCCCTATCTGCACGGGGACAGGGGCAGCTTCGCGGGATACACCCTCCCCCTCCTAGCTGCGGCCGGGGCGGCGGTCGCTGCGGGAACGTACCTGAGACGGGCGCGTGTCCGTGCCGGCAGCCAGGCCCGGACCAGCAGGTCCCAGACGCTGGCGGCGGGCGTCCTGGGAGCAAGTGACACCTCACGGCCGACGACAAGGACAGGCGCTCAAGGGCCTGGCCTGTGACATGCCGACCGTGGCTGGGACTTCGAGCGTCCAGCCTCGGTCGGTTGCCTGGCCATCGCATGTACAGGGAGTGTCGCAGCGGTTACTACCGCGCGGCACGGGCTCTGCTTCTTATGGGTGCAGCCGCATCACTGCGACAGACGTGCACGGCCATGCGTTCTTAGCTCGACGCGTATCGCGTGATACGGATGATCATCGACATTCTCGACCGAATGTGGATCCTCGGGGGCCATCCAGCTCGCCCGCGTCCTAGCCGGCGCGGTGTCCGGGGGCGAGGAGAATGTCAGCGTGTCGCCCCGGTAATAGCGGATTCGCGCCGGACCGTCGACGATCATGACACTGGGGTCCCGGTGGGTGTGCTCAGGTTCGCGATGCCCCGCGGCTATGGTCACCTCAAGGACGCGCACGTCGTCATTCTCGAACAGCACCCGGTGTGACCCGGGCGCTGCCACCACCGCATCCATCGACGGCGGCCAGGTCCAGTTGTCCACGGCGCCCATTGCGTCGCCTCCTTCTTGTTCGCCGTGCGGCATGGTACTGCCAGCGGCGGTAACGGTAGCTGCTGGCCGGTACCCGTACAGCTGACCGACACGGAAACCGCCGCCATTCTGCCGGTCATCTGCCTGGCCGGCCGCGCTCGACCGTGGCAAGCTCATGGCGTTGCGGCTGAATTGAGGCGACCCACAGGCAGAACGTCTGGGGGGTGAAGAGCGTTGCTCGTGCTTGTTACCGGCGGGACGGGATATCTCGGCTCACACGCGGTCGCGGCGCTGGCGGGAGCCGGGCACCGGGTCCGGGTCCTGGCGAGATCTGCGGAGAAGGTCCCGGCCGCGCTCGGTCCGCTCGGCGTCGACGGGGTCGAGACCGCCATCGGCGACGTGACCGAGCCCGCCGCGGTCGAACGCGCGCTCACCGGGTGCGACGCCGTGGTGCACGCCGCCTCGGTGTTCTCCCTGGACGTCCGCAAGGCCGGCGAAATGAACGCGGTGAACGTCCGCGGCACCGAGGTCGTGCTGGGCACCGCGGACCGGCTCGGGCTTGACCCGATCGTGTACGTGTCGAGCGAGCTCGCGCTGCTCCCGCCGACCGCCGGGGAGGTTCTCACCCCGGATTCGCCGGTGAGGCGGCCCCCGTGGCCCTATTGCCGGTCCAAGGCCGATTCCGAGTTGGTGGCCCGGAAGTTCCAGGCGCTGGGCGCGCCGGTGGTGAGCGTCATGCCCGCCGGGCTGTGGGGGCCCCACGACCCGCACCTAGGCGAGGGAGTGACCCTGGCCGCCAACGTGCTGCGCCACCGGTATCCCATCGTCATGGCGGGCGGGATGCACATCGCCGACGTCCGCGACGTCGCGGCGGTGCTGGCCGCGGTGATGCAGCCGGGCCGCGGACCGCGCGGCTACCTGGTCACCGGGCACTACATGACGATGCCCGGCATCATCGGCACGCTCGGCGACCTCACCGGCCGCCGCATCCGGTTCGTGACCCTCCCGGCGGGGTTCCTTGCCGCGTTCGGCCGGACGGCAGACCTCGTGCAGCGTCGGCTGCGGACACGGCTGCCCTGGAGTGCCGAGAGCATCTGGATCGTCAACTGCGATGCCCGTTGCGATGACTCCAAGACCCGGGACGAGCTGCAACTCGAGCCTCGCCCCCTGCGGGAGACCTTCGCCGACACGGTCCACTGGCTGGCCGAGGCCGGGCACCTTACCCCACGCCAGGCGGGCCGCCTCGCCGTGTAGCTCGTCAGGCCTGCAGCCCCCGATCTAGGAGCAGACGATGCAGCCGTTCCGTATCGACATTCCGCAGGCCGCTCTGGACGACCTGCACCGCAGACTCGACGACACCCGCACGCCTCCTCGACCGCCTGCCCCGCGAGGGCGAGACCGCACCCGCTGATCCGGCTCCCTCGCCCGGCAGGACACAGCCTCAGCAAGACCGGCCCAGGCAGACACGCCGCATACCCGGCAACGACTCAACGCCCTGAACCCCGGCCGCCGAGCCGGACCGGGGCCACCGACCGAAGGGAAAACCATGCACGAGCAACTCATGACGACGACAGCGGATTACGGGCTAGCGCGGCGGATGTGGCACCAGCTGGAGCCCGTACACGCGGTGTTCTGGTACGCGCCGGAGGTGTTCGAGGAGGCGGCGGGGCTGGGATACGACGTGGCGACGCGCTGGCCGAGCTACTTCGCGTGGCGGCTCGCGCCGCTTGGCGCGGCCGGTCCCAGGCTCGCGGCGTCGGCCTGCTACAGCTTCAGTCCGGACATGGTGGCCGAGCATGTGCCTGCCGCCTGGGCGGTGGCCTCACCGCAGCAGGTTCTGGCAGCCCGGGAGCGGGCGGTCGACCGGATGTACAAGGCGCTGCTCGGGGAGCAGATCGGCGCACCGGGGCTGGCGGAGGCGGCGGAACTGGCCCGCGAGGCGGCGCTGGCTGCAGGGACCGCCGGGCGCGCGCTGGCGGCCGCCAACGCGGGCCTGGCCTGGCCTGGCGAGCCGCACCTGGTGCTGTGGCACGCCATCAACCTGCTGCGTGAGCATCGCGGGGACGGGCACATCACGGCGCTGCTGGCGGCCGGCCTGGACCCGTGCGAGGCGCTGGTGTCCTTCGCCGCCACCGGCGCCGCACCACAAGAGGTGTTCGCCAGCCGGGGCTGGACCGCAGCCGAATGGTCCGCGGCGCGGGACCGGCTCGCGGCCCGCGGGTGGGTAGATGCCGAAGGCAACGCCACCGAGCGCGGCCGGGACGGCCGCGATGAGATCGAATGGCGCACCGACCGGCTGGCCGACGCCCCATGGCTTTCACTGGGCCCCGCCCGCGCTCAGCGTCTCGCCGAACTGACCGGTCCCCTCCTGGGCGCCGCGTTCGAATCCGGCCTGCTCCCCGGCCAGTCCACCCTGGGCATAGCGAACGTACCCCCGCCAGCCCCGCGGCTGCCCTGACCGGGAGACCATGATTCGGCCTCCAGGGGCGAGCTGGATCGGTCATAAGCTCCAATTCGCGCGTGAATCAGTGGTCCGGTTTGGCGGCCTCGGACCAGTCGGCGTCGGGGTCGCCGTGCCGGGACTATCCCGCGGCGAGCCCCGGCCTGACCCGCCGGGTCATCTCGCCGTACCAAGGGAACGGGAGGCGCCATACCGTTCTGGTCATCCACCCGTCGGCCCTGCCGGGCGACGCCGGGGTACTGATCGGCGCCAGCCGCGTCCAGCACCGGGCCAGGGCGGAGTGGCCATCGCAATCCTGACCGGCCTGGTGCAAGCCAGCCCGCAGTGCACCGGCGGCTGAGCCGCCCATCCGGTGCCTGAACCCGTGCCCCGGCCTAAGGCGGTTCGTCGTGCCGTCGTTACCGGCCCCCAAGGCTGGCTGTGGTGCTCGTGGCATTGGGAGAAGATCGGCTTCGGGCCCTATGCCGGGCCCTTCGGCCTTGCCAACGCGCCGTCGCCAGGCGCATGATGCGGCAACCAATATGGCCCTGCGGCGCGCCGACGTGTCAGGCGGGCCGCGCTCGCGGACATGTTCATGCCCCGGAGGTGATGGCCGTGAGACCCGAAGACAAAAACGCACGCCAAGTCCAGCAGGCCTTTGCTGACGGCGCGACCCTGGCCGAGCTTGAACAGCACATCGCGTTCCTGCGCTCCCTCGGCGCCCCGGACGACGCCCATCCCAAGGTCGGCGTCAATGACGACTATGAAGTCACCATGATGATCTGCGTAGTAGAGCGGCCGACACCGCAAGTCACGGGTGGGTCTTAAGTCCACCGTGACGCGCCTACGAGCGCAGCCAGGACGGGACCCTAGCAGCGCTGGACCGCGTCTCCGAGGCATGCGCAGGACCTGGCACACGAACTCGAGCGGCCAGGGCATGCGGGCGCATCGCCGGGAGCGGATAGCGGCGCAGTGAGCCGGAATCCGGTCACTGCCTGTGGTGGCCACCGTCCTGGCTCTGGCCGCCAGCGGGCAGCCTCAGATCCAGATGGCCGCCCTTAATTTGGCTTTGCCGTCACGACGGGCGGATGCCGTACGCGGCCTGGACCGCTCTGACCTGGGACGAGTCGCCGGTCTTGAGGGCGGCATGCAAGGCGTCGAAGTAGTTCTCCAGCCCGCCGGGCGTGATGATGAGCAGTCCGCGGGCGGTGTCGCCGACGCTCCTGAACGTGTGCGGCCTGTCGCGGGGGAGGAACACGAACGCACCCGCGCCGCCTCGAACTCCTCGTCGTCGCACTCAACCTCCAGCCGGCCGGAGAGCAGGTAGATGCTCTCGTCCTCGCGGGTGAGCGTGTGCCGGGCGGCCCGCAAGCAGCACCATGACGGCGAAGGTCCAGCTCAATGGCTGTCATCGGGCAGATTCCGGTGTCCTCCTCACTCTCGGTCGACGTCGCGATGACTGAGAGCTCCACCGGCAAGGCCCGATTTCGCGTGGGCTGCGACGTTTGCGTGAGCTCGAGGCCCGGCCGGCCGGCACCGCCGCGGCCGCCGGCGGGATGTTCTGGTTCTCCCGGCTGACCGAGCACGCCACCTACCCTGGCCAGCTGCTCGGCCCGATGCTGGTGACCTCTTCCGGGCTCGGCCTGCTGTTCGTCCCGCTGGCCCTGGTCGCCCTGCACAACGTGGCCGAACAGCACGCCGGTGTCGCCGCCAGCCTGCTCAACACCGGCCAGCAGGTCGGCGGCGCGATCGGGCTGGCCGCGCTAGGCACGATCGCCTGGACCACCGCGGCCGACAACCTCAGGAACGCCACCGCGGCCATCACGGCCGGCCGCCAGCCGGCCGCATCCCCAGCCCAGCTGACCGTGCACGCCCTGGCCACCGGATTCTCCCGCGGGTTCCTGGTCGCGGCGGGAATCGCGCTGCTCGCCCTGCTCGTCGCACTGGCCACCATCCGGGTCCGCCGCCAGGAACTGACCGGTGCCCGGCCCGCGCCGCAAGAAAAAGCAGCAGCAGGCCGACCCGCCACCGTGCGGCAGGAGCAGGACCGGGCCGCCCTTGCCGCGGCGGTCCGGCCCTGTCGGCACTGTTAGGCCCTATCCCGTTAGGCCCTATCCCGTGGATCTTGATCTGGTAGTTCTCTGGCATGAAGATCGGCCTGCTGTCCGCTCCGTCCAATCTGGGCCTGCGGCCGCCCGCACCGACCAGCGTGCCCGGCTGTGCGAAGGCCCCCGAGGCACTGCGCGAGGCAGGTCTGCACCGGCGCCTCGCTGAGCTCGGTGCGGAAGAGCGAGGCGTCGTGCTACCGGGCAGGTACGCCGACGATGCGACCCTCGGTTCGCTCCGCAACCAGGTCGCCATCATCGAGCATGCGCGGCGTCTGGCCGAGCGCATCGATCTGCTGCGAGCCGGCGGCCTGGCCCCGCTGGTGCTCGGCGGAGACTGCAGCATCTTGGTGGCGGCAGGTCTTTCACTGCGGCGCGCACCGGGTCGCTACGGGCTGGTCCATCTCGACGGGCACACCGACTTCCGGCATCCGGGCAACTCCGTCCAGTGCGCGAGCCTGGCCGGGGAGGATCTCGCCGCCGCCGTGGGCCTGCACTGGCCCGCGATCGCCGACATCGACGGGCTTAGCCCCTACTTCTCTCCCGTGGACACCGCTCACGCGGGCTGCCGAGATGATGACGAGCAGATCCGGGAAGCCACGGTCCTGCTGGGCGCGGTCCTGCCCACCTCGCAGATCCGGCACCAGGGCGTGGAGCAAGCCGCACGCAAGATCCTCGGCGTCGCCGGCCGCGCCGGCCTCGACGGCTACTGGATCCATCTGGACGTCGACATCCTTGATCCGGGCGTGATGCCTGCCGTAGACAGCCCCGACCCCGGCGGTCTCAGCGCGGCCGAGCTGACCGGACTGCTTGCCGCCCTCGCTCCGCGTGCGGTGGGCGCACAGGTGACCGTCTTCGACCCGGACCTCGACCCGGACGGCAGTCATGCCCGCCTCCTCACCGACATCCTCATCACAGGCCTCGCCCCGCTCAGCCGCGACCGCCGATGAGTCCCGCCCTCACCGGCCTGTTCACCACAAGCACTTGTCGTGGCAGGTGGCGGCCGCCCGGCGGGCCCTGAGCTTGCCGAACAGGCAGCGTGAAACTGCCGGTCTTCTTCCCGTCTTTCTTCCTGGTCAGCCGCCTCCGGCGGCGATAGTTTCTGCTCCGATGCGACAGATAGCGTCCCTCCCCGGCCGGATGCCACCTGCGGGCTGGGTGGGGGCGCTCATGACGCCTGATCAGGCCGGGCCGACGAGGCGCGGACCGTGCCCGAGAACCATGACCGGGGCAGCTGATCACTACAAGGACCTGGGCGGTGGGCATGCGAGGTAAAGGGCTGATCTTGGTGACGCTGTGCCTGGCGGCGCTGATCATCAACCTGGACACCACGATCGTGAACGTCGCGCTGCCCGCGCTGGTGCGGCAGATCGGGGCCACCACCACCGACCTGCAGTGGGTGGTGGATGCCTACAACCTGACCTTCGCCGCGCTGCTGCTGGCCGCGGGCAGCCTGTCCGACCGGCTGGGCCGGAAGGGCATGCTGCTGGCGGGCCTGGGCGTGTTCGGTGCCGCCAGCCTGGCCGGGTCGTTCGCCGCCACCGTGGGCCAGCTGATCGCGGCTCGCACGGTGATGGGGCTGGGGGCGGCGATGATGTTCCCGTCCACGCTGTCGCTGCTGACCAACGTGTTCACCGCCCGCCGGGAGCGGGCGCTGGCCATTGGCGTGTGGGGGGCGAGCGCCGGGGTGGGGATCGCGCTGGGCCCGATCGCCGGCGGATGGCTGCTGGGACGGTTCTGGTGGGGCAGCATCTTCCTGTTCTTCGTCCCGGTGACGGCCGTGGTCGCGGCCATGACCGCCTGGTGGGTGCCCACCTCACGGGACCCGCGCACGCCGCCGGTCGACTGGCGGGGGCTTGCCCTGTCGGCAGCCGGGATGAGCCTGATCATTTACGGCATCATCGAGGCGCCCGGCTGGGGCTGGGCCTCGGCCGCCAGCATCGGCGTGCTCGCCGCCGGGGTGCTGGTACTCGCGGCGCTGGTGGCTGCCGAGCGCCGCACCACCAGCCCGATGATCGACGTGAGCCTGTTCCGCAACCCACGGTTCACCGCCGCCAGCGCCTCGGTGGCCATCGCGTTCTTCGCCTTGCTGGGGTTCATCTTCTTGATGACCCAGTACTTCCAGGTCGTGCGCGGCTACAGCCCGCTAGCCACCGGGGTGCGGCTGCTGCCGGTCGCCGTCTCGGTGGGCGTGGCGTCGGTAGCCGGAACGAGCCTGGCCGTACGGATCGGCAACAAGATCATCGTCGGCGGCGGGATGCTATTGTTCTGCGCCGCGCTGCTGTGGATCTCAACCGCCTCCCGCTTCACCTCCTATGGCATCATCGCCGCGCAGATGGTGATGCTCGGCGTCGGGATGGGGTTCACCCAGGCGCCGGCCACCGAGGCCATCATGGGCGCCGTGCCCACGCCGAAGGCGGGCATCGCCTCGGCGGTCAACGGCTCCACCCGGCTGTTCGGCGGCACCCTGGGCGTGGCCGTGATCGGCAGTGTCGCCGCGTCCCTGTACACCAGCCGGCTTACCGCCCTGCTGCCCTCGGGGCTGCCCGACCGGGCCGTTACCGTCGCCAAAGGGTCCGTCGGCGGCGCCGCAGCCGCTGCCCAGCAACTCGGCCGCGCCGGGCTGCCCGGCCCCGCACACCGCCTCGCCGACGCCGCGGCGGCCGCGTTCATGTACAGCCTCAGCGGCGCCTGCCTGGTCGCCGCCGGTGTCGCCGCCGGCGGCGTCCTGCTCGTGGCATTCTGGCTTCCAGCCCGCCCGCGTGCCGAGCAGGCCGACGCCCAGCCGGCCGCAGGCGCCGTGCCGCAGGCCGACCGCCGGGCAGGCAGGTGATCACCCTCCAGCGGGCGGGCAACTGCTCCTGGCTCACCACAGCACGGCCAACGGTCGCAGGACCGCCCCGGCATAACACTCGCGATTCCGGATCGCTGAGTCACTCGTCTATCTGGGCCGCGTCGCTGGAGCGGGCGCGCTGGTGGAGCATCAGTCGGCTGGCGCGGGAGCGATGGTCATGCTGGCTTCCAGGAGCTCTTCCTGGGGATCAGCCTGGAGCAGGACGCCAAGGTGGCACGCCAGGCTGGCTCGATCCTGCACGCTCTGTTCATCGGCGTCATCGTGAAGTGGTTCATGGACCCGAGGCAAGTATGCGCGCGCGTATTCATGTCATCACGCTGGCGGTAGCGGATCTCGAGCAGGCTCTTGAGTTCTACCGCGGCGGACTTGGACTGGAGTCACCGGGTGTTGTTGGCACAGAGTTCCCTGGTGACGACACCAACCCTGCCGGAGCGGTTGGGCCGGGCCGAGAAGGCGGGCGCCATGCTGACTGACAAGCCACACGACCGTCCTTGGGGCATTTACTCCGGGTACTTCCGCGACCTGGACGGCCATCTCTGGGAGATCATGTGGAATCCCCAGCTTGACACGGAGACCATTTGAGAATGAGCGGTAGCGGGATCGGAAGCTCCTCATTTAGATCTTTGACCGAACAAGATCACGAACGCTGGCGTGCGGTACCGCACTTTGCGTACCCATTTGCCTGGAGACCTGGGGAGTTTAGCAGATAGTCGCTCGGCTATCGAGTCTCGACGGGCGGCGGGAAAGCACGAGTCTGATGTGCATCTGAAGCATGGGTGAGACGCGCTGCCTGGCCATCGGCAACCAAGCGGCGGTGGCTCGTTCGCCAATCCGGCAGCTCCTCGCTGGCCTGCTCCCAGTCGGCGAGCGTCGCCTCGTCGCACCAATCGTCCAGGCGTGCCATCGTGCTCAGATGCGGTTCAGTGCCCATAAAGGCCTGAATCGAATCCCGTTCCCGCCAGGCAGTAAGGGTCCACCATGTGTTGTGCGCGTCGGCGAAGACGTCCGCGCCGAGATTGCCGCTTGAGTTCTTCGCTTGCTCCAGAACGGCGACAGCGGCGATGAAGAACTCGTCCAGCAGCGCCGGGTCTCGCAGCCGGAGCCGGGTCACAGCGATGACTGGCATCGCGACCTCCCAGCTGTGGCAGCAGCCACGATCGGTCTCATTGACCCGGTCGCCCGGTTGATTGCGATTGGGTGATCCGCAACGGGTCGCCCGGGTCATTCTTTGCCGAGGGCGAACGATCCGAGTGCGGGCTTATCTGCTGGCTGGTAGACGTGGACAACGACGCCGGTGCTGGTCGTCCTGGTTTCGATGAGCCTGAGAGCGATCGGCGTGCCCTCTTCTGGGAACAGTCGCTTGCCGCTTCCCAGGACGAGAGGGTGAAACCAGAGTCGATACTCATCGATGAGGCCGTGCTGGATCAGCGTTTGAGCGAGATTGCCGCTGCCGTGGATTTGAAGTTCCTGGCCAGCCTCGCCCTTCAGCTTCATGACCTCTTTCACGGGGTCGCCCTTGATCAGCGTTGAGTTGTTCCACGTCACCTCGTCGAGAGTTTTCGAGATGACGTACTTAGGGAGGCTATTCAGCTTCCTGGCGACCTCGTCTTCGGCGGTGACCAGTGGCCAGTACGCGGCCATGATCTCGTACGTGGTTCGCCCGAGCAGAAAGGCGTCGGCGGCTTCGAACCAGTCGGTCACGAACCGACCCATGGTCTCGTCCGCATAAGGAACCATCCAGCCGCCCTGCTTGAAGCCTCCGCTTGGGTCCTCGGTGGGGCCGCCTGGGCCCTGCATGACCCCATCCAGGGACAGGAACGTCGTCAAGGTCACTTGCACATTGTTCTCCTTCAACCTCTTGAGACTGGCTCGCAGGCATTCATGTCGACGCAAGGACCGAATATCAGAAAAGTAGCTCAGCGAGGAAGCGCTCAGCCAGGAAGAAGGCCGGAAAAAGGTCGGCAGTTTCCGCCTGCTAACTGAACATTTCATCCTTCGATCTTGCGGGCTTAATGTGCTGTGCCTTGTGAGCGGCGCTCAACGAATCGGTGCCCGCGACGGCATCGTCCACATGGACGCTGTGGTGGGACCGGGGATCTTGTACGGGCTTTTCATACGGTCCCAGGGCCGTCCGTGAAGAGCGGCAGCGCATCGACCTCGTCGCCCGCAAGCGTGCCGGGCGAGCGTTTCTTCCTACTATCTGCCGGTCTTCTTCCTGGTGTGTGATCGCCTGATCGTCTGTACTGGATTAGTTCAAGCGGATATCGGCCCGTAGGGTTGCAGTCGGAGATCGGCGGGGCGGCCGCCGCGCAGCGCTTCACGAGCGGGTCATACGTGGTCCTCCTGATCGGCTGCCCTGGCGGACCGCACGGCGGCGTCCAAGCCCCGGCAGCGTATGCTGGCGCAGCCGCGTCACGGTGGCGGGGCGGCCCTCCAGTGCGGTGGCTATCGCCCGGGTTGATGGCAGACGACAGGCAGTGATGCCGAGGACGGAGAGCACCATGGCCAATAAGGTCTTCTGCGACATCTCGATCTCTGCTGACGGCTACGTTGCCGGTCCGGGCCAGACCGCGGAAAAGCCATTCGGCGACGGGCCGGTGGACCGGCTGCACGCTTGGATGTTCGACACACCCGATGAGAACAAGGCCGAGATCGATCAGGTCGTCGCAGCCGGCGCGTTCGTGATGGGCCGCAACATGTTCGGACCCGGCCGCAGCGAATGGGACCTCAGCTGGAAAGGCTGGTGGGGCGATAACCCGCCGTACCACGCACCTGTGTTCGTGCTCACCCACCACCCGCGCGAGCCGCTGACAATGAAGGGCGGCACGACGTTCACCTTCGTGACCGACGGGATCGAGCCGGCCCTCGATCAGGCCCGCCTAGCCGCGGGAGACCGCGACGTCGCCATCGCCGGCGGAGCCGCGACGGTCAACCAGTACCTCGCCGCCGGCCTCATCGACGAGATCCGCACCCACATCGCACCGGTCACCGTCGGCGCGGGCGAACGCCTCTTCGACGGCATACCGCCACTGAACCTCGAGATCATCGCCGTGCGGGGTGCCTCGCTCGCCACCCACATCAGCTACCACGTGCTCCATTGACCCGCGATCCGCCCGACAACGGATCGATGGCAGTCTCATTCCCTCTCAGCTACGCGAGCGGTCCCTGCGGACAAGCCGCGGGCATTACGACTCGCTTTCCAGGGTGCCGGCGAGCACACGGCCGACGCGAGACGCCCCGTGCCGGTCACCGGCCCGCTCGTACATGGCCAGGGATTGGCCGAGATGGTGGCGCGCCTCGTCGTACGATCCCCGGGCTAGGGCTATCACCCCGAGGTTGAGGAGTACATAGGCTTCCCAGCGCGGGTCGCCGAGAGCCTGCGCGAAGGCCAGCGCCTGCTGGAGATTGGCTGCGGCCCGCTCGTGCTCGCCGAGTTCGCTGCGCAGAACAGCGATCATGATATCGGCGTACGCCACGTAACCGCCGCTATCGACCGAGCGGAATATGTCCCGGCAACGACTCAGAAGGGCGAGAGCCTCGGCCGGCTGTCCCTGCTGGCGGCGTACCTTGGCGAAAAAGAGCGCGGCCTTTGCCTCGCGGTCGGCGTCGGCGAGCCCCCGGCTGAGCCCAAGGACCCGTTCGAAGCAGGCGGCCGCCTCAGCCAGCAGGCCTTGCCGCCGGTAGGTGCGCGCGAGCCCGGTCAAGCTGTCGGCCTCACCAGGGATGTCCTGCAGCTCGCAGAAGATGGCATTGCTGCGCGTGAAATGCGCAACGGCTTCCGGCAGGCGGTCCTGACAGCGGCGCAGGTCGCCCAGGCCGCGCAGCAGCGATGCCTCGGCATGCCGGTCGCCGGCCAGCCGGGCGGCACGAAGGGCAACCTCGTGCGTGTGCTCCCACTCGTCCCAGCAGACGTATACCTCGAAGAAGTCCGCGAGCAGGCTCGTGAGCGCCTGCCCGAGCTGCCCTAGGCCCTCGCGCCATACCTGCTCCAGGCTTACCGCGAGGCCGGTGTGCTCGGCCGCCAGCCACTTGTATGACCCGGCCAGCCCGTCGACCGGATCTCGCGGGATCGCCGGCGCCGTCCCGTCCGGCAGCTCGGGGGGCCGCAGGCGGAGCTGGCGCACCGCCGCGTGTGCCCTGGTGAAGTAGATCTGCAACGTTCGTTCCAGCGCGGCCCGCCGGGTAGCCGGCGTCTCGTCCGTGGCCAGCCGTTCCCTGGCGAACAACCGGAGCAGGTCGTGGCATCGGTAGCGGATCTGCCCGGCGGCATCCTCACCGACGGTGTCCAGCAACTGGGCGTCGGCCAGGCGCTCGGCGATCTCTTCCGCTTCGGTAGCCGGAACATCGAGCAGAGCGGACAGCATCCACGGTGCGAAGTCGGGTACCTCGAGCAGGCCGAGCAGCCGGAACGCACGCCGCTCGACCTCGCCCACAGCCTGGTAGCTCAGCGCGAAGCCTGCCCGCACCTCGAGATCACCCACCGCCAGTTCGTCCAGCCGCCGGTGGTGCGCACCAAGCCGGTCGGCCAGCCGCTGCACCCGCCAGTGCGGCTTGGCGGCAAGCCTGGCGCCCACGATCCGCAGCGCCAGCGGCAGATACCCGCACAGGGCCGCGAGCTGCGACGCCGCCTCTGACTCGGCAGCAACACGGTCAGCACCGACGATCTTGCCGAGCAGCTCAACTGCCTGCTCCGGCGGCAGGACCCCGAGATCGATCACCTCCGCCGGAGTCAGCCCGGCCAGCCGGACCCGGCTGGTGACCAGCACCGCGTTGCCAGCGCCCGCAGGCAGCAGCGGGCGGACCTGCGCCTCGTCGGCCGCGTTGTCCAGCACTACCAGCATCCGCCGGTCGGCCAGCAGCGAACGGTACAACCCGGCGCGGGAGTCCACATCCTGGGGGAGGCACTGGCCCTCCACCCCCAGCGCGCGCAGGAACCGGCCCAGCACCTCCGCCGGCGCAAGGGCCTGCGCCTCGGCGCCACGCAAGTTCACGTACAGCTGCCCGTCGGGGAACTTCGGCCGCAACTGGTGCGCGACATGCACCGCCAGAGCCGTCTTGCCCACTCCAGCCTTTCCCACCGCGC
>Ga0137380_10001161_pt1 | contig 21077 bp, 22 predicted proteins | sample SagtaG_17_FD_104809 | JGI IMG/M metagenome (GOLD analysis project Ga0137380, IMG submission 104809) | Vadose zone soil microbial communities from Sagehorn Ranch, Mendocino, California, USA - Sage2_L_100_16 metaG | ecosystem: Environmental > Terrestrial > Soil > Vadose zone | place: USA...
AAAGTGTGGTACCTTTAGAGCATATCCATATAGTAACTACACCTTTGTTTCTTGGATAGATGGTACCTTTTCCTGTAGAGAGGCAGGGTTACAATGATAACAACAAAAGAAGAACTCTCAGTGGTCATTCCGGCCGATTGGGTTCCTGGGCCGCCCCAAGGCTCCTGGACGTATGAGGACTATGCTGCTCTTCCAGATGATGGACACCGTTATGAAATTGTGAATGGAGTGCTCGTGATGACACCCCCACCTACTCCGGGGCATCAGTCAATTGCGGTGCGGCTTACTCACTACTTGTTCGTTCATGTTGAACTTGCCGGACTTGGGCGTGTATTCGCGGCCCCAATTGCTGTGGAACTGGCTCCTGAAAACACGTTTGAACCTGATGTCGTTGTCATTCTGAATGCGCATTTGGACATTATAGCAGAGAAGAGAATCAACGGCGTGCCTGATCTGGTAGTAGAGGTGGCCTCTCCCAGCACTGCGGTCTATGATCGGCTCACCAAACACGATGTCTATGCTCGTTCTGGGGTAGCGGAGTATTGGATTGCTAAGCCTGGTAGCCGCACCATCGAGGTGCTGGTATTAGAGAATGGAAAGTATCACTCCCTTGGCATCTTCAATGGGCAGGCAACGCTTCCGTCGCGAGTAGTACCAGGGTTGCCAGTGCATGTTGAGCAGTTTTTCCCATGAGTCTGACTATGCAGAACTCCACGAGCGACAAACCGACCAGCAGCGATGTTGCACGATACCGCGCGAACTATCTTTCTGAGCAAGAAGGAGTGTATCTATATAGCAAGCTTGCCGAAGCCGAGAGCGATGCTCACCTGGCAGAACTCTACAGGCGGATTGCCAGTGTTGAGCAACGTCACTCCGACCTCTGGAAGGCCCAGTTGACCCGAGCAGGTGAAACACCCCCAACCTATTCGCCGAACTGGCGTATTCGGACGCTGCTGTGGATTGCCAGGCATCTGGGAACAGGCGCAGTGCTCTCCACCGTCTCCTCGATGGAAAAGAATGCTATTACCGATTACGATACCCAGCCAGAGGCAGTCCATGGGGGTCTTCCTGCCGACGAGCGTTCCCACGCCCGCCTGTTTAGCTACCTGCTGTCTTCGGCAAAAGGCGGTATCGCTGGTCCTTTGCTCGCTCAGTTTGAAGGTCGTCACCGCAATGCGGGTGGCAATGAGTTACGCGCAGCCGTGCTGGGGGCAAGTGATGGATTGACCTCGAACCTCAGCCTGGTCATGGGTGTTGCGGGAGCCACCCTCACCGGACACGCAGTCCTGATCGCTGGCCTCGCCGGGTTACTTGCAGGAGCATTCTCGATGTCCATTGGGGAATGGGTCTCCGTCCAGAGTGCGCGTGAGCTCAATCAGCACCAGATCGCTATCGAGAGCCAGGAGCTACAAGACGCGCCTGAGGAGGAACAGGAAGAGTTAGCGCTGATTTATCAGTCGAAGGGTCTCGACGAGAAAACGGCCAAAGAACTGGCTGCCAACCTGATGCAGCAGAGCAATACTACCCTGGATACGCTGGCACGAGAAGAGTTAGGCATTGATCCAAAGGACCTTGGCGGTTCCGCCTGGGGAGCTGCGATCACCTCGTTTTTTCTGTTCGCCATTGGAGCCATTATTCCGGTGTTCCCGTTCATCTTTACCAATGGGTTCACCGCAGTCATCATCAGCCTCATTCTCAGCGTGTTTGGTTTGTTCGGCATCGGTGCTGGCGTGAGCCTGACCGCCAGCTCTCCACTCTGGAAATCTGGAGGACGGCAGGTGCTCCTCGGCCTCCTGGCAGCAGGTATTACTTTTAGCCTGGGAAAGCTTATCGGTTCGGCAGTGGGTTAGGCACTGATTCCTCTGGAAGGGCGGACAAAGCGGCCAATTCCTCCATGAACTTGATCATGATGGAAAAATCCGCATCCATCCCTTTTGCTATGGCAGCGGTAGACATCTGCTGGGCAGCCGCCGTGGCCGGCATGGACACGGAGAGATCGTAGGCCTGGCTCAACACCATGCTAAAATCTTTGTGCATAAGCGAGAGGGCAAAGTTCGTGGGATACTGCTCTCGCCTGACATTATCCAGCTTGGACTTCTGACCGGAGGTGAGCACGGCCGTCTGCCCCAGGACGTCGAGCAGTAATCCCTTCTCTACACCAGCCTTTTCACCGAGCGCAATCGCTTCGGCAAGGGCCTGCATGCCCAGGCCAAGCAGAGTATTGACCACCAGCTTCATCGTGGTCCCCATGCCGCTTGCGCCCATATAGAAGCTGTTTGTCCCCAGCACGTCCAGGAGGGGTTTGCACTCCTGATAGGTCTTTTGCTCTCCGCCGACGAAGATCACCAGGCTGCCCTGTTCCACCTGTGGCACACTCCCCGAGACGGCAGCATCGATCATCGAGAGGCCTTTCTCCTTCGCCGCCTGGTAGAGACGACGTGAGGCGTGTGGAGAAACCGTACTCAGATCGATGATTATCGAACCACCATGCACCCCGGCGAGCGCACCGTCGGGACCGAACATCACGTCGTGCTGGGCCTCGTCATTCGTCACGCAGGCCATCACGACCTGGCCGTTGGCAGCCAGCTCTTTGGGCGTCTGGGCCACCAGCGCTCCCCGTTGTCCCACCTCCTGGGCCTTTTCTTCTGTACGATCATATACGGTCACCTGGTAACCGGCATCGAGCAGCCTCTGAGCCATATGACTGCCCATGTGCCCCATACCGATGAAGCCAATGCTCGGTTTCAACTTGTTGCTTTCTGTATTCATTACAATACCTCTTTCTGTAACAGAACCAAACGACACGCTATCGAAATGTGCGAAGCGCTGAGGGAAGACACAGCAGTTCCTCCTGGCTTGTTGAAACTAACGTGAGGCAATACATGGCCTTCTCCTGAAATACGATACTGTATAATGATTGCATTTCCCTGGCAGTCTGTCCACTCCCTCATCCTCGTTCTCCATTTTTGGATACCCCTGGCTGGAAGCCATGGGGTCCTTGACATATACTATCTTTAACGCGATGACTTAACACTGCAAAGGACAAGGTGCATCCGAGAAGGACCTCGAGAAAGGACGCGTGTACGATGGACGATCAAGTACTCCAGAAGGTCAAGCAATGTGCCGTCGACTATCTGGGCGTGAGAATGGATGATATTGTCTCCGTTTCTGAAATGTTTCGTGACGACACGACCCAGGGCTTTGAAGTCAGCATACGAGGGAGAGCAGTCCCTACCCCACAACGATGCATTGTGGTGGTGAAAGACGGGCAAGCAAGCATTTTGGACGAACCAGATGCGCCTCTGGCATTCCAACCGTGAGAGCAGCAACAAGCTGCTGCGGTGGAGAACCATGTATGACCAGGAGCAGAGCAATCGATGCAATACGGCTGGCTGCTGGCTCCTTCTGGAGCATGAGTCGCTGGTCTCACGCCGGACTCATACCAGCGCCGTCTTCAGCACCCTCGTTGGAAAGATCAACGATTTTTTTGCCGGACAGGTAAGGTCAAATTTATGGTCCAGGCGATAGGAAAAGAATTGAGACAAATCACAGCCACGTAACCCACAACCGCTGCGTAGGGGCGACCCTTGGGTCGCCCGGTACCCTCTGCTACACTCTTACCTCTTCGTGTATCCACGAAGGCAATCTGCCCCAAAGGTTGAGAGCCATAGGGCGGGTATGCCAGAGACGCGGCGGAGTTGTCACTTCGCGGTCGTAATATTGTTGGAGCTCGGCGGAAAGCTCGATATGGGCGCCCTCAGTGTCTGCTATACGCAAGAAGAGATCGTGGCCGGCGCCATGTCGACCGGGTCCCCATAGCACAGGGGTCTGATAACGGCTCAGGTGATCGGCCCATGTCAATAGCTCTGGACCATTGAAGATGCTGTACCCCACGTGATCGACATCCATCTTTCCCTGGATAAGGGTGACTGTGTGGTGGTCATTGTTGCAGCGCAACCAGGCGCTTTCGCGCAACAACCAGTCCGAGATATCGAATCCCAGCGCCTCGGTGTAAAAGTCCACCATTTGCTCCAGGTGAGGAGTCTGGAGCGCGATATGTTGCAGACCCTGAGGGCGGAGCCGCGTCCGCCGTCCGCCAACTGACACAGAAGAGTTTGCCAGGGTGTCATCAGGCCTCACCGAGATTTCAATGGGATTCCCATCGGGGTCACTGAACCAGAGAGTATCGCCCGACTCGGGATCGCCGTCTCGTTCCGCCAGCCTGAGTTCAATGCCCGACTGGTTGAGGCGAGCCGCCAGTGCGGCAAGTTCTGCGTCAGTGTCAAGCTCGAAGGCCAGGTGGTGCAGCCGAGTGCTCTGGAAAGGGCTGCGTCCATTGCCGGTGCTGGGCCGCGTCTCGCTAAACAGTGCCAGGCAATGGTGTTCCTCGCCAAGAGAGAGAAAAACGTTCGCGTTCTCCAGGTCGATGTCCTGGTCAGTCGGATTTTCAATCGTGTTGCGCAGGTCGAATCCCAGGACCTGGCGATAGAAACGCGCCTGGGCGGCTACGTCACTTGACCACAAACCTACATGTGCCAATCGCTTTACTTTGACCTTCTGTATCTGCTGCTCACTCATTGCTTGCTCTCTTCTCTCCTGCTATATGCTACACCTCGCTGGTATCCATCAATATTAACGTGTATCATACACAGTGATGCACAGAGGGTCAAAGAAACTACCTAAAGGTCATACTAACCTGTCATCCCTGGAAAGCACATCGGCTGATGAGATGTGTCAACCAATCAGCGGCTTGGGATAAAATCTCATCATCGTCTTGTTGTGACTCAATGAGTGTCTGCTTTTCAGGTAGAGCCCAGATCAGGTCCCTGCGAAAATCGATCGACATTCGCCAAAATCGCCAGGAAACACGGATTCTCTGGTAACTCTTTGCGGACAACTCTTTCAAGCACTATCGAGATTCCATGCCTTCCTTACGTGAATGGCTGGCACAAAGAAAAGGAGTATAACCCATGATTGTAAGAATATGGCACGGCGTCACACCTGAATCAAAAGCTGATGCCTATCTCAATTACCTGAAGGCAACAGGCCTGAAGGAGTACCGTGCGACCGAAGGAAACCTGGGAGTGCAATTTCTCAGGAAGATCAGCGCGGGGCATGCGGACTTTCTCACCGTCTCCTACTGGGAGTCGTACGATGCCATTCGCAAGTTTGCCGGGGAAGATATTGATCAACCGGTCTACTATCCTGAGGACAAAGAGTATCTTCTCGAATTTGAGCCCAAAGTCGTTCACTATGAAGTGCTCGTCAGCGAATTTGACCTGGCCAAATAACCCGTCATCGAGAGAGAAGGTCGTCCATGAACCAGATAAACCCTCTAGGAGTTCAAAGGAGCTACATCCTTGCTCTCGGCAGGGTCGCGGATCACCTGAACCGGGCGACGCAGATCACGGATGAGTGCTACCGAAAGCCTCAGCGTCTGCCCAGGGTGGTCGGGTAAGGAGAGGGCGAACCGTGCGGAAGCTACCTCGCGCGTCACCATCCCGTTGCGCTCACGGCACAGCGGCACAAACGCGCCCACGCGATCAGCTTCGACGATCTTCTATCTCCCAGATGTGATCGACCACATGCCACGCCATGCGCCGGACCGCGTAGCTGGCGTTCCATCCCCCAGAAACCAGGGGCTCGCCAGTTGAGGGCTTGCTCAGCACGGCAGCGATCTCTTCCCGCATGGCTTTGAGAGCGCTGAGGTCGTTCACCTCGAACGGTTTGTGTCGCACCCCGATCTTGCGCGCATAAGCCCGTTCGGCTTCGATGATGTGGCACCGGATCTCGTCTCGGTCGCGACCTCCACCACGCGGACCTTTGCGCAGTTCCGCCGGCGAGGCCGCGACGACCTCTTCCAGCATGTCCCACGACGCGCGCAGGAGTGCCACGTTGCGCTGCGCGGTCACAGCATCGATTGGTCTGGTTTCGGCAGAAGCCAGAACCGAAGGCACTCCCCAGGAAGTGTTGGCATCGCCTGGTAAACGTTCAACAACCACGAGATCGCCAGGTGCAAAATCCAGCCCTGTCCGCTGCGCGATCAGTCGATAGCGCGCCTCGGTATCGATCAACGCCTGCACAGCCGCCTCCTCGCTCGTGCGAATTCGGCACCAACCGGGCCACTCCAGCGACCAGGCAATGGCCTTCTTTCCACCCAGCTCTATATAGATATCAGTCATACCTCTTTTCTCCTTCGGAGGATTCGTTGTGATGAGACACCAGCTGCGGTTCCCTCTTGTGGAGCAGCTTTTTATTCTAACACGTTTTGCTCACTCATCGTCATGCTCTGGTGTGAAAGGATTCCACCAATTTCCCACTTTTCAACTCAGAATCTGCCCACCATTGACGCTTTTTACCAACGGACGCACAATATGTCTGACATGCGAAAAATCAGACTGGTACCTGTCCCAAAAAGGGCAGCTCAACCCTCTTTATTTGTGATGATCAAATGTGGTGGTCATCACGACAACGTATCTACTCATAGAATGAGAAGGAACATATGGAAAAAACATCTCAAGTCCCGTTTTATGTACGTCTGGGAAATGCTTTGACATTGACCCTGCTGCGCGCGGGCTTCAAGCTAAGAGGACCTTACATTTTCTTTGGGAACTACCCCATGTACCTGCTCACCGTGCGTGGGCGCAAAAGCGGGCTGCCGCGTACTGTCTCGATAGCGATGATTGAGCGCAATGGGAAGCGCTATGTGGGCTCCGTGTATGGAATCGTGGATTGGGTGCGCAATCTGCGAGCAGCGGGAGAGGCCATCCTCACGCGTGGGCGTCGTTCTGAAACGATCAACGTCAGAGAACTGCCCACAGGCGAGGCGGCCCTCGTTTTGCGAGAAGAAATCAAGGGCGGCAACCCCTTCGCTCGCTCCTATGGCGTCACCGCAGACTCTTCACTGGAGGAATTTGAGCGTGCGGTGCTCACCCATCCGGTGTTTGTGTTTGAAAGGAAATAGCGCAGGTGCCCGCCCCGGCAGAAATGCCGGACATCTTCGTTTTGACAAGGCGTCCTCCTGGAAGAGAGGGCCTTGTCGCTCTCGTAGTGTAGAAGAAAGGCATCACTTTTCCATGACAGGAGGAAACAGAGTGGAATCCTTTGAAACCTATCGTCCCTACCTCTTTTCCATCGCCTACCGCATGCTGGGGAGTGCGATGGATGCCGAAGATATGGTGCAGGAAACCTACCTGCGCTCTCAGTCTACGCCCAAAGACGACATTCGCTCGCTCAAAGCGTATCTCACGACCATCCTCACGCGCTTATGCCTGGATCAACTCCAGCTCGCACGCAGGAAGCGAGAACAGTACGTGGGTCCCTGGTTACCGGAGCCGATCCTCACCACCGAGACGGCTGAAACGGGCGACCCGGAAAAGCGCGTTGATCTGCAGGAATCGATCTCGCTGGCGTTCCTGGTGCTGCTGGAGCAGCTCCAACCGTTTGAGCGAGCCGTCTTCCTGCTGCGCGAAGTCTTCGGCTATGACTTTGCCGAGATCGCCACCATGCTTGACAAAAGTGAAGCGGCCTGTCGCCGCTCCTTCAGCCGGGCCAGGCTCCATCTGCGTGCCCATCGGCCCCGCTTCCCTGCCTCTCCCCAACTCCATCGGCAACTGCTCAGCGGGTACTTCCAGGCAGTTGAGACCGGTGAGATGACCCCCTTGATGAACCTGCTCTCGGAAAATGTGACGCTGTGGACGGATGGAGGCGGGAAAACCAAAACCGCCGCGCTGCGTCCAATTCGCGGGCGGGATGCGGTGGCACGCATGAGCCTGGGAACGAAGCGCTTTTGGCCAGAGAACTCTCGCGTCGAGCTCGGGGAGGTCAACGGGCAAGCCGCCCTGATCATCCGCGCTGGCGGTCAAGTATTCTCCGTCCTGACCATTGAGGTGGAGGAAGGGCAGATTCAGACGATCCGCGTCATTGCCAACCCGGAAAAACTCACGCGGATCTGAACTTCATCGCTACACAACAATCGAGACGGCATCGAGAGAAGCTTCATGACAGCTTCTGTGTCACCATCCCTTTCTCTCTCGACTCCCGACGAAGGTGCTGCGGGATGTCCGTGACGGCGATGCCGGGGCGACCAAGCAATGCCGTCTTCAACTGGAATGCCGTCTGGTTATGCAGGGGATACTCCCACCAGTGGGCCACCACGAACTCGGGCAGAATCACGGTCAGGGTGTCCTCCGGGTACATCGCATGCACCGTGTCAATGTAGGCTAGCAGGGGGCGGAGGAGGGAGCGGTACGGCGACTCGATCACCACCAGGTACGTCTCCTCCTCTGGCGCGAGATGCTTTTGCAGCCGCTCCCACTTCGACTGCATCTCCTTCACTTCCTGCTCATCCATGGCCACATGCGCCGCCGTCACATGGGCAGCGATCGAGCGGGCATAGGCCAGGCTCTGCAGCGAAGGCCGGTCCAGTGCGGCAATCGGCACGATAAAGTGGTGGCGGATGTCCTTTGCTCGCAGAGCAAGCACGCTCTCCGGCGTCGGGAGCGTCAGATTAGACACCACGATCGCGGGCCGGAAGAACAACCTGGTCTTCAGTTGCAGGATGATGGGGGTGTGCAGCAAGCGTCCGAGCGGAGTGGCTTCGGCGATCTCCGGCAGCATGACCGTCAGTGTCTCGTTGACATACTGCAACTGCATCGCGTCGATGTAATCGAGCAGACAGCGCACAAGCGAGCGACGCTCTGGCTCGACGAGAGCGAGCTGCATGCGATCGCGTTCGGAGAGCGTGCTTTGCCACTCCTCCCAGGCAGCGCGCAGAGCGTCAGCCTCCCGCCGGTCACGCGCCACATGCAGCGCTGTCACCTCCTGAGTGATCGAGCGGGCATAGGCCAGGCTGCGCTTCGCCGCGGGATTCAGATGCGCCACCGGCACGATGAAACGGTGGCGGATGTCCTTCGGGCGCATGGGGATCTCCGTGGTGCGCTCGCGCTCTACATGCAGGTAGTGCCGGTGGATTCCGAGGAACATGACAACCAGCAAGGGGATAAGGATGACGACGATCCAGGCCCCCGACAGAAATTTGGTGAAGGAGATCACCAGCGCCACCAGCAGCGTGGTGAGCGCGCCCAGCCCGTTGATCGCAAAGCTGCGCCACCAGCCCTTCTTCACGCTGCGCAGACGCCACCAGTGGCGCACCATCCCGCCCTGCGAGAGGGTAAACGACATGAAGACGCCGACTGCGTACAGGTTGATGAGGCTGGTGGTATCTCCCTGGAAGATGACGAGCAGCAGGCTGGCCAGCACCGCCAGGCTGACGATGCCGATCGAGAACGCCAGGCGGTCACCCCGAAAGGCGAACTGATGCGGCAGGAAGTGATCGCGCGCCAGCAGGGAAGACAGGCGAGGGAAGTCGGCGTAGCTGGTGTTGGCCGCCAGCGTCAGGATGAAGAGCGTGGCGAGTTGGAACACCGGAAACATGAAGAACAACGGTCCGGTAAACACCTGCTGCGCGATCTGCCCGATGACGGTGGGATTGCCGGATGGAATGGCTTCGATGTGATAGGACATCGCTAACACGGTCGTGCCGATGAAGAGCGTCCCCAGGATCACAACCATCCAGGTGAGGGTAATAGCGGCATTGCGCGCCTCGGGTTTCTTAAAGGCAGGGATGCCGTTGGAGATGGCCTCCGTTCCCGTTATCGCCGCGCAGCCAGCAGCAAATGACCGCAGGATCAAGAAGAGCGAGAGCGATTCGGTGGCAGCCACGTAATGGAAGTGACCGATGACGGGGTCGTGCTGGAGGACAAAGGATTTGAAGAAGCCCACCGTGATGAGCAGGAGGGCGCTGCCGATGAAAATGTAGGTGGGAACGGCAAAGATCGAGCCCGACTCGCGCACGCCGCGCAGGTTCACCATCATGATCAGCAGGACCAACGTCACATCGATGCTTACAATGACCAGCGTCGGGGAGAGGATGGGGAAGAGCGTGGCGAGCGCCTGCACACCAGCGGCCACGCTGACCGAGACAGTGAGGACGTAATCGATCATAAGCGAGGCGGCGGCAATCAGCCCCGGCACGGTCCCCAGGTTGTCTTTCGCCACGATATAGGACCCGCCGCCATTGGGGTAGGCCGGGATCGTCTGACGGTAGGAAAGCGCCACGATACCCAGCAGGCACACGATGGCAATAGCGATGGGGAAGGTCAACCCCAAATTCCCCGACCCGGCGACGATCAGGGTCGCTAGAATGGCCTCGGTCGCATAGGCGACCGACGAGATTACGTCCGACGAGAGCACAGCCAGAGCCTTGGTTTTGGTCAGCCGTTCGTGTTCTGCCCGCGAGGTGGGGATGGGAGTGCCGATCAACACGCGTTTGATGCGGCCCCACACGCTGTGAGGAGCCTGGGCAGCGGCTGTCGCTTCGAGAACACCCCAGCGGACGCGTCGCAACGTGGGCCGGCGCGGATACACAAAGCGGATGCGCTCATTGCCAGGGAGTGTCCCCGGACGCACTTCAGGACGAACGAGCAGGCTCGGATCGGCTTCATCAAGCGCGTGCGGCTGTGCCTTTCGCACAGTGCTCTGCTGATAGCCCTCCAAAGGTGGCTGGTCTTTTTCAATCATCGTGTCTAATCACTTCCAATGCATACTCCTCTCGCCTGTGGCGAAAGAATCAGGGAGAGGGGGACGAGCGTGGCATGATGACTCGCCGCCAGGAGCACGGCGGCTTCGATGGTATCCATCTCTACTTCATGTGTGAATGGGAGCAGCAATCGCGTTGTTCTGGTCCTCTCTTCAAGCTCATCTGGATGGTAGACGCACACGTCGCTTTCGTTGTCTGAACCATAACCGACGGAGGCTCAAGGTGCGCTCAAGAAACAAGAGGGATGACTCAAGATTTGCTCAAAATCTGGTCGAAATAGGGGTTGCTAACAGTTGCGGAAAACCTGTAATTATGCTATGCTACCTACAAATATCTGTAGGTGGTTTTTTGTTCAAGTGAAAGCAGATGAACCGAAGCTGTTGCGGGTGAGTCGTGCGGCTCACGAGTTGGGATTGCATCCCTTCACGGTGCGCAAATGGATCAAGGCTGGCAAGATTCAGGCGATCTGGGTGGGAAAAGAAGCACGGGTGCCCCGATCCGAGATTGAGCGGCTGGTGGGGAAATCGGATGGGCGTTTGCTCGTGTTGTATGGGCGAGTGAGTGGGCAGGGGCAAAAAGGCGATCTGGACACGCAACTCGAACGGCTCCAAGCCTGGGCCAAAGAAGAACGAGCAGGCAAGCAGGTGCTGGTGCTCTCGGATATCGGGTCTGGACTCTCCACCACTCGTCGTCAATTGCAACGACTGCTCCGGTTGGTGCGAGAGGATCAGGTCGCCGAAATCGTGGTGACGTATCCCGATCGGCTGACCCGCTTTGGGCAAGAATATCTTCAGGCTCTCTTTGACAGCTTTAGCGTCACGCTCACGGTGCTTGATCCGGGCGAAGACAAGACCGCCGAGCAAGAACTGACTGATGATATGCTGGCATTACTGGCCTCCTTCTCTGGTCGGTTGTACGGAATGCGATCTCACAAACAGAAGGAACTTTTGAAGTGCGCACAAGCCGTGATCAACAATCCTTAAGTTATCCGCTACGCTTGCCGGACGAGATCCAGGCAGATGCGCTGCGGTTGCTGGATGTTTCCCGCGAGGTCATTAATCTCACAGTCACCGCCTTGTGGGATCGGCTTGACGAGTTTGCCACACGCACGAACAGCTATGCCTACAAACAAGTGGAGGAGATGATCGCCCCGCCAGTTGTCCATGGGCATCGCCAATGGCGCTGCGAGGCAGAGCAAGCGGGAAGGATTCTTCGTGGGCAGGCGGAGCGCAAGCAGCAATTCGCCCTGATTGTCCCTCTCCTTGAACAAGGAATGATCCAGCCGAAGACGGAAACCAAACGGGCAGGTAAGGACCGCAAGGTTATCAAGCAAGCGCTCGCCGATGTGCGCGAGGCCAATTCGGATGGAGGAAAGGCGGTTGAACTGCAAAGCTTGATCGAACAGGCATGTAATTTTTATCTCCACAACGGCTGTTTCCCGGACACCTATGAAGCAATGCAGCGTGCTCCTGTGCTCAAAGCAGGGGTGTTGCCCTATGCTGGCGACGATGGGCATCGGATGGGCCAGACCTACCGTCTGAGTTTTGATCTGGATCAGAAGACGCTCACGCTTGCTCTGCGTACTTCCGATGAGCAGGGAGCGTGGGCACGCAATTGGCGAGAGCAAACGATTCAGATGGCACTGCCGGAGATCGTCGTCGTTCGTGCTCAGGCGGGGAAGCCGTTGGCTCCCAGCTTGCGGGAGATCGTCGAGCCAGGTGGCACACGCTATGCGGTGCTCGACTTCGTCATCGAGGTTCCGGTCGAAAAGCAGGCCACCTTTGAGGAGATGCACACGGTTCTGGGCTTCGATTGGGGCATTCGAGTGCTGGTCACCGCCAGTGTCGTCGATCTCGATGGGCACCAGATCGGGCATCCCTTCTTTTTAGACACTGGCCCCTTTGATGGGAGGCAGGCTCGACTTCGCCGCCAAATTGATCAGCTTAAAGCGAAGGTTGCCCGACTGGAGGCGCAACGCGATCGTTTCCCAGTGGGTGATCCTCGGCGCAAACCCTCCGAAGAAGCTTTGCCCGTCTTGCGTCGGGAGATCAGCCGGTGTTGGCGCAAGTACGAGGCGAGAAACAATGATCTTGGGCATCTAGCAGCGAATATTCTGCTGGTGCTGGCCACTGTCTTCGATTGCAAACTGATCGCGGGCGAGTCTCTCAAGTCGATGAAGTCGGCTGGACGTGGGCGAGGAGCGAAAGGGCGCTGGAGAAACTGGCGGAATAACTCGCAGGTGCGTGGGGACTTGTGGCGAATCTTGCGCTACAAGTGCTTTCTTGCCGGGATACGCCTGGAGTGGCAACAGCCCCGCCAGACCTCACACGTCTGTCCACGCTGTGGAAGCCCCGCCAATACGTATACCTCCCCTTCGCATCGCGACATTCGCAACGATTGGGGTGCCTGGCTCTGCTGCTCGAACCTTGCCTGTCTGTGGAATGGGTCCAGAGACTACGCCGCATCCCTCAATCTTGCGCGCCTAGGCGCAGCGCTGATTCGTCACGCACAAACCACAGGAAAAGTGGTACATCCTTCCATCACGCACACTTCTGTTCAACCCGTCTCGTACATCGGGACGCGGGCGGCGCTACGGTTACCGCCGCCGGCCCCTCGGGGTCGCCTGATCGCATCAGGAAGAATCTACTGCAATGGCTGGTGTTTGTCCGTCCGTCTTCGTTCGTCGTATGCCACCCCCATCATGCTCCGCTTGTGTGGCTAAGACGAACGAAAGCTGAGGATAACATAGCTTAATAGTAGATTTAAGTAACGGTTGCTCGCTTTGACACATATGCTTCGTCATACAATCGTGATGTTTGTAGAGAGCTTTTAAGATTATTATGACTCGCCGGTAGAGCAGCAAATTTATGCATTAAATAGCCCTGGATGTCGGTGCTAGCCTGGGCATTCCTCATCTGGCAATCAAACATGATGAGCAATCAGGCAATGGGCCTGATGATGGGCATGAGTGCGCTCTTGTTCATTGCCATCTGGATTGTCATGATGGTCGCAATGATGTTCCCCACGGCAGCCAAGGCTTTGTTGATCAGCCCTGCATCTCGTTATTGAGACGCAAATGATCCCATCCCGTAGATAGCAATGGAGAGGGCTTTCCCTCACGGAAAAGGGTAATGGCTGACCCCATACAAATGGTGCCAATAGCAGTCGCTTTGACGCCAGTCGCGTCAAATAGCTCACGAGCGAGGGCATGAGCGCGATCCGTAGAGACGGTGAAGAGTAATTCGTAGTCCTCCCCTCCAAATAGTGCCAGGTTTTGTGGATCTTGCCCGGCGAGAGCAGCAACGCTAGCCGTCTCTGGCTGAATCGGGAGTGACTCGGCTTCAATCTGCACACCAACCCCGCTCGCTTCGCAGATATGGGAGATATCCGCAGCAAGCCCATCGCTCACGTCTATACCCGTCGTAACAGCATGCTGAGCGAGCCATTGGCCCGCCGCAACTCGTGGCGTCGGTGTGCGTTGCGCAGCTAGCACTCCAACCAGGTTCTCTGGAGCCACCTTTGCAGCAAGCTGCTCATCCTCTAATACAAGCAATCCAGCAGCAGCCGATCCCAGGCTACCCGTCACCATGACCATATCTCCCGGTTTAGCGCTATTCCGCCGTAGCAGTCTATTCCGCATGCCTGTTCCCAGAAGCGTAATATCAATGATCAGCCGCTCTGCATTCCGTGCAATGTTTCCACCGACAAGCGCCACATCAAATTGAGCGGCTTCTTCTCGCAATCCTGCGTAGATGCCATCGAGTACAGCTACATCTAACGTAGGGGGTACCAACAAGGAAATCAGAGCGAAACGTGGCCTGGCTCCCATGGCCGCAATATCGCTTAAATTCACCGCGAGTGCTCGCCGTCCGATGTCGTGAGGGGTTATACCGCGCAGTCGAAAGTGCGTATCTTCAACCTGCACATCACATGTCGCCACTAAGACATCGTTGCTCCCTATATCGAGTATGGCCGCATCGTCGCCAACTCCTGCAATGACATCAGAAGATGGAGGGAGGCCAGCCGTAAGACGTGCAATCAGCCCAAACTCGCCAAGTTCTGCAATTTTGGTCAATGTAGACCCTCGATTTATCGAGGGACGAGTAGTCAATGTAGACCCTCGATTTATCGAGGGGCGAGCGAAGCGAGGCACACTTTCGACAGCCATACGCAATTGACGCGAGGCAGCAGTAATATCCTCAGCGTTGACGACCGCAGTAATCACTGCTACACCAGCAGCACCTGCTCGCACAACCGCCGGCGTATTCTCAGCGGTGATGCCGCCGATAGCGACAAGCGGCGTCGCGTAGCGCCTTGCCAACTCGGTCAGCAACTGTACACCTGTGGCTGGTCCCGCATCAGCCTTGCCGCGTGTGGGGAAGATGGGGCCAACGCCCAGGTAGTCCGCGCCTCCTGCAACAGCCACCTCAGCCTCTTCCATAGTGGCTGCTGATACCCCCAGGATGCGATGTGGACCCAGCAGTCGCCTCGCGAGCGCAGCAGGCATGTCATCCTGGCCAACATGAACGCCGTCGGCCTCAATTGCGAGTGCCACGTCTACACGGTCGTTCACGATCAGGAGAGCACCTCGCTCTCTGGTCAACGCACGTAACGCCAGGCCTTCCTCGATGAGCACGCGAGTGCTGGCCGTCTTATCACGTAACTGGATAATTGTCGCACCGCCATCAAGCGCCGCTGTCGCCACACTGAGCATGTCGCGTCCACGCGACCATTCACGATCAGTTAACACATGTAGCATCAGGCAATGCTCACTTTCTGGCCGCGAACCATGGTTTCCTCATCCAACGCAGCTACAGCATCGAGTAGGTGAGAGCGAAAGGTGCCAGGTCCACCCGCCTTTGGGGCGGCCATTTCACCTGCCAGCCCCATCGCTACCAGGCCGGCAGTAGTCGCAAGCCAGACATCCGACTCGACAGCAAGGAACGCTGCCACCAGGGTCGTCGCCATACAGCCGCTCCCAGTGATAGTGGCTAGAAGCGGATGCCCATTCTCTACGCTGGCCAAACGTTGACCATCGGCGATAACGTCGCGTGCACCAGTAATGGCAACGGTGCAACCAAACTCACGCGCTGCACGGCTGGCAACCACCTCGCGATCTTCGGAAAGAGAGATAGAATCAACCCCCCGGGTCTCGGCAGCTACTCCCACCAGTGTGCCAACCTCGGATGCATTTCCACGGATAGCAGAGATGTGTAGTTCACGCAGGAGACGCAGGGCACTTTGGGTACGCAAGTTGGTAGCCCCTGCACCCACCGGGTCGAGTACAATAGGTACGCCAAGTTCGTTCGCCCGCTTCCCCGCACGCACCATCGCCTCGATCTGCTCGGGCGTTAGGGTTCCAATGTTGAGTACCAGTGCCCTGGCCAATTTGACCATCTCCTCAACCTCTTCGAGCGCGTGTGCCATCACTGGTGAGGCTCCAACGGCAAGGGTAATGTTCGCTGTATCGTTCATTACCACCATATTCGTGATGTGGTGGACGAGAGGCCGTTGCTCGCGAATACGACCAAGCAGGGGTGCCAGAGATGCTAGTGTCTGATTCTTCTCGCTATTACTCATCTAATTCTCTCTCTTCATGATAGCTGTGTGGCTTGTCAGGGCTTAGACAGTCCTAAGAATGTAGCGTCCACGACGCCACACAGGCAAAGCTCACACTATGTTTGTTGCCATTGCCAAAAATGTCCGACGGGGCCGTGCCCACTTCCTAAGCCGGGAGCATGTCGGATGGCTTCAGTAATGTAGTGCTTGGCACCGGCGATGGCGGCATCCACAGACAAACCACGCGCCATGAAAGCCGCAATAGCAGCGGAGAAGGTACAGCCGGTACCATGGGTATGGCGTGTCTGGATACGCTCCGCACGCAGTTCAGTAAAGCGTTCACCGTCGAAGTACACATCGACAGGATCAGCAGCACGATGGCCTCCCTTTACCACAACGTGGCGGGGACCCAACGCATGAATGGCTTGTGCCGCCGCACACACATCGTCCAGCGTCTCAATCCGTTGTCCGGTCAGCACTTCGGCCTCGAACAGATTGGGCGTAATCACTTCGGCCAGCGGCAAGAGCACAGTAGAGAGTGTCGTGACCGCTTCGGGCTGAAGCAGCGAGTCTCCACCTTTGGCGACCATCACTGGGTCTACCACCAATCGCACGTTCCATCTCGAGATGCACCTGGCAACCGCTTCGATGATGGCCGGACTGGAGAGCATGCCCGTCTTGGCAGCATCAGCACCAATATCTTCAAGTACCGCGTCAATCTGTGCCTCGACTATCTTCGGTGGAAGGTCATAAGCAGCACGCACTCCCATGGTATTCTGTGCCGTGATGGCAGTCAAAGCTGAGAGCCCATAAACCCCCAGGGCTGCGAAGGTTTTCAGGTCGGCCTGGATGCCAGCGCCGCCCCCTGAGTCAGAACCTGCAATCGTCAATGCCCGCGGGATGGCGGATTTGCCTTGCGACGTATTTCCACTCGTACTCATCATGATGGCCACTCCTCCAGACGCCAGGCCATTTCCCAGAAGAGCCACTCGTAGCGCGTACTGATCAGGAAAATTTCGTGCAAGCGCGCTTCCTCTTCAGGGCTGAGGGAGGCAGCGCGTGCATCGAGCCGCTCGCGTATCCACCTGCCTACAGCGTCGAAGTCTGGCGAGGCATAGGTAGCCAGCCAGTCCACGTAGGGATGATCAGGTGCAGGAGGAGTATTCCCAACAAGATGACGCCCAACCTCGGCATAGATCCAGGCGCAAGGGAGAATAGCAGTGAGTAACTCAGGCAATGTTCCCGTGGTGGCGATGGACAGCAGATGACGTGTGTATGCGTAGTTTGTCGGAGCCATACGGGTGGTAGACATCTCACCTGGTGTGAGTCCAAAGCGCTCACCATAGCGATGATGCAGGTCAGCCTCGACGAGGAGCGTGTTCAAGAGAAATTTGCCAAACTGCTCCATCTCCTCATGGTCGGTGGTCTTGGTCGTCGCATAGGCAAAGGTTTTCGTCAGTTCATCAAGGAAAAGCGCATCCTGGCGAATGTAGAACTCAAAGTTAGCACGTGGTAGAGAGCCACTACCCACTGCAACCACAAAAGGATGTTCCAGCTGGCGCTGCCAGAGCGAAAACACACTCTCGCGCAGGCGTTCACTCAGTCTCTGCCTCGTGATCTCCGGTACTGTCGGAATAGTTTCAAGTGGCATACTCGACCTCCAGTGTGCAGAAGCATGGGGAGTTCAAGCATAGGGGCAGTCGACGCTTTCCCTTCGCTGGCATTATCCAGATCAAGTTGAGGGTCCACCACACACTTCGGTGGTGCTCTCAGCCCGGCTGCACCGAGCTCCCCTAGCGGACGATATGTAATTGTACAACATAGTATAGTACATAGGAGCATCCATATGCAACAAGCGGGAAGTGAGTGCAGGTTTTTTGCGTATGCCCACCTCTTTCGCAAAAAATAAATGAAATGATGGTGAGGGCTGGTTCTCCGTGGCTGTGCCAGGAGAACCAGCCCTCACTCCTTGATATTATCCTGATATTATCCTATGTTGACAGCAAGTGCGGGTACCGCATTTCCTTGCGAAGCGAGTTGGGGAGCAGCGCGGTCAAGTATCTTGTTGATATCGCCTATCTGCCGTGTAAGCCAGGTATTGAGATCATAGCGTTCCACGACTTGTCGCGTCATTTTTGCCTTGGTCGCCCTTTCTTCATCGGGCAGCATTAGCGCTTTGTACAGCGCGTGTGCAGTCTCTGTGACATCTGTAGGTGAAGTGGGAATAGAGGCCTTGCCAAGTTGTTGGAATGCCCCGGCTGTGCGCGAAAGTACTAGTACGCCTTTGCGCTGGTTGACCACCGGACCTTCTTTGGCGACCAGGTTCATGCCGTCGATAATCGGATTCACCAGGAGCACATCGTACCATTGCATGGCAGCCAGCGCTCTTGTACGGTCATTTTCACAGAAGGCCTGGATGGGTTTCCATTCATCCGTGCCGTATTTCAGGTTGATTTCGTCAATGATTTTTAACACGTCCGCGTTGTAACGTTGATACACGGGCAGAGACTGGCGTGAGGGAACAAGAAAGGCCAGGAAATTTACCTTACCCAGCAGTTCAGGGTGTTCATCGAGCACCTGGGCATACGCCTGGAAGCCCCGTAAGATATTCTTGGTTGGCTCAATGCGATCCACACGCATAATAGTTTTTTCGCCCAACAAAGGCTTAATTTTTTCAGACGCGCGTCTCCCTGCCGCGCTTTCTATGATGCGGCGTTCTCCGGTCACCGAAATGGAGATAGGGTAGGCACGTGCCTGTGTCCGGCGCCCTTGCCACCAGATCGCTCCCTCCTCGAAATCAACAACAGCGCCTTCGAGCAACGTGCGCGCTCCATCTAAAAAGTTACGAGCATCACGCTCTGTCTGGAAGCCAACGATATCGTTGCCGACCAGGCCACTATAAATGGCATGGGCAATGTTGCTGGGTAAGAAATGCCAGCAGCGGATATCCGGCCAGGGGATGTGGATGAACTGCTGCATGACAATGGACGGGTGATGCTTGCGAATCATCGCTGATGCCAGGTAGAGGTGGTAATCATGCAGCATGACAACGGCGGAACTGTCTTCACGCGCAATTTCTGCAATTACGGCGTCGGCAATGGCCTGATTAGCGACACAGTAGCCGTTGGTCCAGGAATCTTGAATTCTACGAGTAACTGCGGAAGAATCGGAAGGATTGAAGAGGTAGTGCTGTAAAAACCAGAGGATCTGGTTGCTGAATCCTTCGTAATGTTTGCGGTACGCCGATTTTGTGAGCGCAACATAGCGAAGCTGCATCTTCTGGCCGCGCAGTGGTGAAGTGAGTAGCCCATCATTTTGCTGCTGCGCTTCCTTCAATGCAATGCGATCACCCTCGGTCATAGCCGTTGCTACCCAGGTTACCTCCATACGGTTTCCCGCATCTATCAATGCGGTTACCATGCCTCCTGCGCCGCGCCGGTATTTCAAGGTTTTGCCCTGACTCAAATAGTATTCGACAGGGCCCCGATTTGAAGCAATAATAAGGCGGTGGGCATGCATCTGTTGTGGTTGGGAATGTGCAGGTGTCGGTTGTACGTTTATCTGCGTATGCATAGGTTGCACGGGTTCATCCTTTCTTAACAGGCGCGTACTTCTCTTGTCTTAAGGCGGTATGACGTCCATTCCGGCCATTTCATCGCAGACCCTCAAACTAACATTGGTATGGCCTGATACAAGAAAATAATAAAACGCGCATGTTGATGTATAAAAAACCCTTTAGTATCATAACATATCCAGGGGGCAATTTGGAAAGGGTTGGTAGGTTACAACTCCCAAATTAGTACCAATTCTTGTGTTTCTCCCTGTCGGTCCTTGCCAGCCTCCATGGTTTTGCGCCCCATACCCTCCAGTTGTTTCACGTTTCTTCAGGTCTTTTGGACTCAAGTATTCTTTACTGATGACCTTCATGCAGAGCGCCGTCCTGTCATGCTGAGCGCAGCGAAGCATCTCGTGCGCCATGCGAGAGAGACCCTTCGCTACGCTCAGAGCTTGCCCTGAACGAAGTGAATGGGGTGATACCAAAGGGAAACACGAGTACATTGAGGCTGAATAAACCCCATGAGAAGCACCAGCCAGGTTGGGCGTACACCAGCAGCGATTAGCATGGACATGTTTCCGCCTCAGTGTACTGGTAGGCTCTTGCGAACTGGCCTGGGAAGGGACTTTATCCCGTAGAAATAACACAGCCATGCTGGACGCTGGACGAAAATCTGAGTATAATAGTATTGGTTAGCGCTTGTTTTATGAGAGCGCAATGCGCACGTGAGAGACATATCGAATTGGAGTGGCAGTATCTATGCAACAGCAACATAAAAGGATTTGGTGGATGGAAACATCACGAGGTGTCATCACCATCACTTTCGCCATTCTGTTTCTTTTTGTACGCGGATTCTCAGTTCGCTTGTTAATCTACTTACTGGGATTCTATCTGATAATCGATGGCTCTATCGATATTTATAAAATTGCAACGAGAAAGCGCATCTCCAACCACAAAGTTATTCATTATCTCGGCAGTACCATCAGCATAGTAGTCGGCCTGATTAGCTTTGTGTTGCCCACCTTGACCATATTCCTCCTGATTCTCATGCTGGCTATCCGCATTTTTATCCGAGGAATTAGAGTATTCAATGACGCGAGAAGGATACATGTAAAATCCGCATGTTTAACCTGGCTGTACTGAGGCCTGCTGGTGCTAAGCAGTCTTGTTCTCTTAATCAGACCGACTTTCACGTTTCTCTTCCTGGTCTATTTTATCATCGTTTACGCCCTCTGCGATGGTGCCTATTTACTGTCAAGAGGTCTGCTTCTTCGCTTTGCTCCGTATGTCTTTACTGCGCGCTACAAACCGGGTTTAGAAAAACTCCTGGATTTGCCCGGTGATCTTCCTGCAACGACACGG
>Ga0137380_10001168_pt1 | contig 21039 bp, 20 predicted proteins | sample SagtaG_17_FD_104809 | JGI IMG/M metagenome (GOLD analysis project Ga0137380, IMG submission 104809) | Vadose zone soil microbial communities from Sagehorn Ranch, Mendocino, California, USA - Sage2_L_100_16 metaG | ecosystem: Environmental > Terrestrial > Soil > Vadose zone | place: USA...
GCTGAGGGCGGCTGCGAGCTGGTAGTGCTGCGCGGTCACGCCGCGGAGGTGCGGTCTGTGGCGTGGTCGCCGGACGGCAAGCGGCTGGCAGCCGCGTCCAGCGACGGCATCGTCCGGATCTGTGAGGGCGGCAGCGGTAAAGAGTTGCTGGTGTTGCGGGGTCATGGCGCGGAGGTGCGGTCTGTGGCGTGGTCGCCGGATGGTAAGCGGCTGGCCACCGGGTCAGGAGACCATTCGGCCCGGATCTGGGACGCTGACAGCGGTCGTGAACTCATAGCTTTGCATGGGCATGACAAACGGGTTTGGGGGGTGGCGTGGTCGCCGGACGGCAAGCGGCTGGCGACCGGATCGCGGGACCGGACGGCCCGGATCTGGGATATCGAATCCGGCAGTCAGCTTCTGGTGGTCCTGCGCGGCCACAATGGCAAGGTACGCGGCGTGGCGTGGTCGCCGGACGGGGGGCGGCTGGCCACTGCCTCAGCCGACCGGACGGCCCGGATCTGGGACGCTGACCACGGCCGCGAACTCGCAACGCTGCACGGCCACAGCGACGAAGTTCGGGCCGTGGCGTGGTCTCCAGACGGGCGACGGCTGGCCACTGCCTCAAACGACCGGACGGCGCGGATCTGGGACGCTGACCACGGTGGGGGACACGTGGTACTAGGCGGCCATGACAGCTGGGTGGATGGTATCGCGTGGTCGCCCGACGGTAAGCGGCTCGCCACCACATCAGACGACCGGACGGTGCGGATCTGGGACGCCGGTCACGGCGGCGAACTCGCAGCGCTGCACGGCCACAGCGACGAAATCCGGGCCGTGGCATGGTCACCGGACGGAACCCGGCTCGCCAGCGCATCAGATGACCGGACGGCGCGGATCTGGGACGCCGGCCACGGCCAGGAGATCGTGACGCTGCACGGCCACTGCGACTACGTCCGGGCGGTCGCGTGGTCACCCGACGGAACGCAGCTGGCCACCGCATCAGATGACCGGACGGTGCGGATCTGGGACGCCGGTCACGGTGGCGAGCTCGCAACGCTGCACGGCCACGCCGGCGAGGTGTGGGCTGTGGCATGGTCACCCGACGGGAAGAGCCTGGCCAGCGCATCAGCCGACCGCACGATCCGGATCTGGGACACCCACTCCGGTGCGCAGATCGTCGTGGGAGCCCACATAGCACCCGTCGAAGGTGTGTCCTGGTCTCCAGACGGCACACGAGTGGCCTCCTCGTCGTACGACGGCACCAGCCGCATATGGAACGCGACCATCAGCATTGCGGAACTCGTGGCCAACGCCCACCAGCGCGTCTCCCGCGAACTGACCGCCGAAGAGCGACGCGACCTCATGCTCCCCCCGGCCAGCGGCTAACGCCCCCGATGAGCCGGACGGCTTCGCAACGGCGGGCAGCGGGCCCACCTACCTTCATATGCACATGCTGGTCGCTCGGGATGGCAGCCAGGCTGGGTCGCAGCCCTGACACCGCTGTCGGTAGACGGGATGATCTTCGCAGGCTCATTGGTAGATGAAATCGATCTGGTAAACCGGCGCGATGTGCTGAGGGCGGCCCCTTGCTGTGCGCCCTCTCGCTCGACAGGGTGGTGTACGAGGCGAGGCATCGCCCGGCATGGCTTCGCATCCCGATCGAGCTGCTAGCCGACAGCTAGCAGTTGGCATTAATGGCAAGGTTGGGTAGTCACAGGCGCAACCTCGGAATCGGGAAAGCGGCGTCCACCGCTCTGGCCAGGCTGGCGCCCAGGTCGTGCTGGTGGGACGCGACTGTGGCCGCACCGAGGCAGCCGCCGCTGAGATCGGCTCCATGAGTGCGGCCCCACCAAAGGTCCAGATCGCCGATCCTGCCTGCCTGGGGGAGGTTTGCGCCCAGCCCGGCGCCTGGTCTTGGTGGAGCGCGTCGATGTGCTCATCAACGATGTCGGCCTGATAAGACTCATGGGCGCAGACCGCGCCGCGGGAGTTCCCGACCGAGGTCCGAGTCGCCGCTTGCGTACATGCCCGCCATCACCGTTGAGCTTGTTCTCCGGAGTAAGCGGTGACCAGGCGGGCCGGTAGGCGGCGCGGTCCCAGCCGACGTACCCGGTCATCGCCTGGCGTCAGCGGACGAGGTGGCCATGGCGTCCGCCAGGGGCGGGCTGAGCGCCACAGCTGCGTCGTCCGCCGCAGCCACGTCCCTTAGTTCCTGCAACCGGCGGCGGGATGGCAGCAGCAGGACCGCCACCAGCGCGCCGAGGCTGAACAGCGCCGCCGACACCGTGAACGCCACGCTGAAGCCGTGCACCGCGGCGGTGGCCGGCGCCAGCCGTCCCACGTGGTGCGCGGCCAGGTAGGCTGCCGTGGCGGTCAGCGCCACCGTGCTCAGCGCTGCGGTGCCGATCGACCCGCCAACCTGTTGCATGGTATTGACCAGCGCCGAGGCCACGCCGGAGTCCCGCTGGGCCACCCCGGAGGTGGCAGTGTTGATCGCGGGCGCGAAGATCATGCCGAAGCCCAGGCCCAGGGCCAGCAGCGCCGGCAGCACGCTGCCCGCGTAGCCGGAGGTCGCGGTGAGCTGGGTGAGGTAGGCCATCGCGCTGCCGCCGAGCAGCATGCCGGTAGCGATCAGGGCCCGCGGCCCGAACCGGGGCAGCAGCACGATGCTGGAGCTGTTCGAGCTGAGCAGGATGCAGGCGATCATCGGCAGGAAAGCCAGCCCGCTGGTCACCGGGCTATAGCCCTTGACCTGCTGGAGGTAGTAGGTGAGGAACAGGAAGACGCCGAAGACCGCGATCCCGGACAGCCCGACCGAGACGTAGGCGCCGCCCCGGGTGCGGTCCATGATCACCCGCAGCGGAAGCAGGGGGTGGCTGACCCTGCTCTCGGCGAATGCGAACGCCGCGAGCAGGATCACGCCCGCGGCGAGCGAGCCGATGGTCAGGGCGGCGGTCCAGCCCGCCACTTCGGCGTGCGAGAACCCGAAGACGATGAGGAACAGCCCGGCCGAGGCGAGCACGGTTCCCAACCAGTCCATCTGCGGACGGCTGTCCGGCCGGATGCTCCGCATGTAGGCCAGGGCGCCGGCGATCGCGATCGCGGCGAAGAACAGGTTGACGTACATGGTCCAGCGCCAGGAGAAATACTGGGTGAGGACGCCGCCGAGGATCAGGCCCACGGCACCGCCACCGCCGGCGACCGAACCGAAGACGCCGAACGCCCGGCCGCGCTCGCGCGGGTCGCGGAACGTGCTGACCAGGGTCCCCAGAGCGGCAGGCGCGAGAATGGCGCCGAACGCGCCTTGCAGCGTCCGGGCGGCCACCAGCATCCCGAACGAGACGGCAGCGCCCCCCAGTGCCGAGGACAGGGCGAACCCGGTCAGGCCGGTGATGAACACCCACTTGCGGCTGAACATGTCGCCGAGCCGGCCGCCGACCAGCAGCAGGCTGCCGAACGCCAGGGCGTAGGCGGTCACCACCCACTGCCGGTCGCTGTTAGGAAACCCCAGCGCGTGCTGGGCCGACGGCAGGGCGATGTTCACGACGGTGGCGTCCAGCACCACCATGAGCTGGGCGACAGCCACGATCACCAGGATGAGCCAGCGATGGTCGCTGCGCGCGGCACGGCGCCTGTCAGCGACAGAGGACACGTATGACATAGCGGGCTATACCCCCGGGTGAGAAGCGTGACTGGTTCGGGTAGCGATGGTCGCGCGGGGCCCGGCGGTCATGCCGAGACCACCGGCGCGCCGGACGCAGCCGGCGAGACGGTCAGCAGACGGGCCGCATCGTCCAGGATGTCGAGCAGGCGGAGAAAGGTTGTCCGGTCCTCCTGGCCCAGGGCGCCAAAGATCTGCCTGAGCAGCCGCTCGCGCGTGGAGCGTGCCACGTCCAGGGAGCTCTCACCCGCGTCGGTGATGGCGACGAGCTTGGCCCGGCGGTCCGTGACGTCCGGCCGGCGCTCGGCCAGGCCCAGGCGCTCCAGCCCGTCGACGATGTCGGTGATGGAGTGCGGGGACAGCCCGAGACCGGCCGCCAGCACGCTCTGCCGGGTGGGTCCCTGCTCGCGGAGCCGCATCAGCACCTTGGTCCGGGCCATGGACAGGCCGCATTCGCTCATCTGATCGTTGACGGCGCGGAGCATCCGGTGATGGACCGCCAGGTACTGCTCGCCTACCTGCTCAGGCGTGATCATGGCTTCCCCTCTGGCACGACCGACGCTGACCGCCCCATCATGAGGGGCATCACGTTGATGATACTCATAATGAGGAACCTCACGGATTTATTCCGATGCCCGGCCGCGGCTGACGCAGGCCCTGGGAGCCCCGCGGTCATTCGGCTCGCATGACCAGTGCGGAGATCAAGACCGTCGCGGAACGCTTCGCCGCCGTCATCCGCGACGCGGACCCGGGCCGACAAGGCAGAGATCTGCCGGTGGCGCAGCTTTGAACCCCACAGAGATCCAGCGCGCTCGGCCAAGTCAAGACCCACGTAGGTAGCGACGAGGTTAGTAGTCGTTGCGACCGTCGTACTGTGCCTGGACTGCCGGCGACCTGAGCGCCGTCCGCTGTTTCGGCATGGATGGGACCCAGATCGCGCTCGTGGAGGTCTACCGGGGTGGCCGCTGGCCTACTGGGTGATCGAGGATGGTGTCCTGGATGGCCCGGATGTCCCGGATGGCCTGGTCCAGCTCATCCACGGCGTGGCAGATCTTGCTGCTCGCGAGGTGATCGCCGATCAGCCCCAGCGCTGCCTGCAGGTCCAGGCCTAGGGTGAACAGGGGGCGGACGACGACGTCGTTCAGGCCCAGGGCGATCCGCTCGTGGTCTTCGGCCAGGGCGAGGGTGACCTCGGCCGGGCCGGTGGCGCTGCCGCCTTCGGGCGCTTGCGGGCTGCCCGGCGGGGGACCGCGGGTCGGCTGTACCCCGGGCACGGCCGGTGCCGATGTTGTGGTCGCTGCGGAAAAAGCACCTGGTATCCGGTACATCGTGGCGGCTCCTTGTCCTTGTATGGCCAGGCTGGGCCGTACCGCCAGGGTCCGGAGCGAACGGGTAGTCCTGCATCCGCATCGGCTGATGCAGGGCAGTACTGAACACTCTTCCGGTCGCAGCCTACGCGGGTGCCTCGCCTCGCGATAGCCGCAGCGCTGCTGCTCTTCATGATGGCTGGACCGGTTGCCGGCCCCGTTTGGCCTGGCGCGGAATACACGTCGGCTTTCGTAGCCGGGCGGATCGCAGGCATTCAGCCGCATCGACTTGATCAACGCTGCCTGGGCAATCAGCCAGGCCGAGCTGCCGGCACGGCTACACCAGCGCCACCGGCCCCGACCCGGGCCGGGCGAAGAACACCTATGTCCGCGAGGACGAGATCCTGCCTCACCTGGCAGCCTTGTCGATCCTGCTTGCCAGCCAAGAACTCGGCCAAGGCAGTCCGGAGAGCGTCGGCCAGGTCACCGGTCCCGCGCGGGCCGCCGAGTTGCTCGACTACCTGCGATCTAGCGGCCGCATGCTCACTTACGATCCGCAGCACCGGATCCTGCGGACTGACGCCGAGGACGCCGTAGCTGTCACCATCGGCCGCGGCCACTGACACCCCAGCCGCGCGCAGGCGAGAAACGCGCAGGCGAGAAAGGAGAGGGCCCAGGAGCCAGAGCACCCGCGTAGGCCAAGGCCAGGCACGGGTGACAAAGTAGCGTGCCCGGAAACGGTCACTCATGGGGAATTACGTGTTCTTCATGTTTCCTCGTCTTGGCCGGACCGGTAGTCGAAGTCGGTGGTGAAGGCGGCGTGCCGCCGTCCCCTCACCTCCCAGCGCAGCGCGGGGTCAGTTGATCGCAGCGAGTCGCCGCGCAACTCGGTGCCAGGGTGGCCGAAGCCGGGGATGCCGCACCGGACGTCGCCAGGCTCGGAGGCGTCGCCCTCAGCCTCGACCCTCAGGTAACCGACGACGTCGATACGCTTGCGGGCGGCGACGTGCTCCAGGGTTATCCGGGCCGGCCGGATGGCGCGGACATCGCCAATTGCCGGGCCGTACAGCCGCGCGACCGTTCCGCCGGCCCGGCCGAGGAAGATGCCGGCCAGGGCCGCCTGCTGCTCGCCGCTGCCGCGATCGTCGACATAGAGCGCCACCTCCCAGGGGGTACTGGGCTGTACCCGGTCCAGGTAACGGATCGACAGCACCGCCTGCAGGTCCGACAGGTCCAGATCGTCGGCGTGGCCTTGGCGGATGTGCCAGGACACGGCGCCGAAGCACTCCCCGTAACTGGACGGCCCGCCAGGCCGGCCGCCCACGCTGCGGCACGGGCATATCGCCTCGCAGTTGCAGCCCTCGAAGTAAGAGCCTCGCACCCGCCAGTCAGTCACCGCGCCGAGGCCAGGTACAGCCATCACTTACCGCCCATCGTGATTCTTTGGGACCCGTGCACAGGGCACGGCAAACCTGAGGTCCCGGCCGATCTGGGGAATCCATGCCCTGGCTCATTGACTTGCCCTACATCGCCGGCATGCCAGAAACATGCAATCCGGGAAGCAGCCAGGGGTACCAGATGGCCACGATTCCTACCATCACCAGTGCCACCCCGGCCACTTGGCCGAATAGCTTGCCGTGGCGCCAGAGCTTCTCGACGAAGACAACGGCCGCGAGTACCGCCATGACCGCGATGTTCATCACGCCCACGGCGACCAGGACGATCATCAGGCTCCAGCAGCACCCCGCGCACGTCGCGCCGTGGTGCAGGCCGACGCGGACATCGCGGCTGCGGCCCTTGAAGCCGGCGTAGTACATCAGGGCGCCGATAGGAGACCGGCAGCGCCTCAGGCAGAAGTCCTTCCAGGGGGTGAGCTGGTAGATGCCGGCGCAGGCCAGTATCCCCGGTCCCAGCCACCGTGCCGACCCGGGGGACGCCATGACCAGCCGCCCGGTGCCGGCCAGGGCGGCGTACGCGACCGCCCCGCACGCGGCCCAGGCAGCAAGGTACCCGGTCAGGAACGCGCTCATCCGCGCGGCACGGGTCAGGCCGGCCGAAGCGCCGCTGATCAGCCGGGCCCACAGTACCGCGACCGGTGCCGCTGACGGCAGCATCATCGCGGCCATCATGACGACCCACAGCCCGAGGAACGGCAGCAGCGCCAGGCCCATAGTCCCCGGCCCGTCGCCCATCTTCCTTGCGAGTGTGACGGTGACCGCCCACGCCGCAGCCGCCAGCGCGGCGACCGCGATCCACGGCACGGCGAGCTGGTGCCGCGGCAGGGCGGTCGCGGTCCGCGCAGCGAGTGCCGGAGCGGCGGCGTCGGCCATGGCCTCAGCCTTCGTACCGGAAGTCGGTGACGAAGCTGTTAGTCCCGTCGAATTCGGCGTTCCAGTGGCCGTGATAGCTCACGGCCTTCGCCTTGGCCTGCCGGAGGGGCTGGGTGACCGCGCCAAACGGTGCGTTCTCGATCACCGCCGGCCCCTCTCCGTCCATCCCGACGAACTGGTCGCTGCTCATCGACAGAGCCCCGGCAACCTCGGCGTGCAGCGAGCCGCCGGTCCTCTCGAACGTGATCGCGGCCGGCTTGACCCCGGCGACCTCGCCAATCAGCGGGCCCAGCCCCGCCAGGTGACCGCCAGCACTGCCAGAGAACACCGCGCCCAGAGCGTCGGCCTGCTCTGTGGAGGCGCGGTCGTCCAGATACAGCGCCACCTTCCAGCCGCCGTCGGTCATCCGCTTCGGCGACCGCACCGCCATCACCGCGTTCAGCCCGGACAGGTCCACGCCATCCTTGCTCCCGCTGCTGACGTGCCAGGCCAGCAGCACGTCACAGCCTTCGTGGGTGGCCTCACCTAGCCACACGCAGTTGCAGCTGACGTCGCAGCTGCACACCTCGAAGTAATTCCCCTCGACCGAGAAGCTCATCCGATCCTCCCTCGCATCGCCGAGCCCGCGGCGGACCCGCTGCGGGCTTATCGCCTGCCGGCGTGCGCCGGCGGCTGGTTCCATGAATCAGCCTGCGCTTGGGTCCGTTGCGTGATCGTCAACCGGCCGTCAATCGCCTGCGTTGCCACCGTTCTTTCGGCCCGGCCTCGGGCCTGATCGGCCCGCGCAGCCGAGGTACGCTGCTGCTGTGCTCCGCGTGCGCCTGCTGGGCCAGCTGGCAGTCGAGCTGGACGGCGCCGTGGTGCCGCCGCCGTCCAGCCGCAGCGCGTGGCGCCTGATCGCTTGGCTGGCGTTGCAACCCGGGCCGCATGAGCGCGGCGGACTAGCCGCCCGGTTCTGGCCCGGCGTCCCGGATGCCAGCGCTCGCGCCAGCTTGCGAAGCGCGCTCTGGGCGCTGCGCCGCGCGCTCGGCCCAGCCGGCGAAGCGTACCTGTCGGGCGGCCGTGACCTTGTGGCCCTGAGCCCGGATGCTCCAGTCGAAGTAGACGCGCGCTCGTTCGACACACTGGAGGCCGCCGGCCGGCTTGAGGAGGCCGCGGCAATGGCCACTGGAGAATTCCTGACCGGTTTCGAGGACGAGTGGGTACTGGAGGCTCGTGACGCGCACCGTGCGAGGCTAGCGGCTGTGCTGGGACGCCTGGCGTCCGCGGCCATGGAGAACTGTGACCCGGCGGCCGCCCAGCGCTGGACGCAGCGGCACGCCGCGATCGATCCCCTCGCGGAGGAGCCGCAGCGCAGGCTGATGGAGCTCCTGGCTGCCGCGGGTGAGCCTGGCGCCGCGCTGGCCGGGTATGAGCGCTTCCGCCGGAGGCTCGAGCGCGAACTGGGACTGGCGCCGTCACTGCCTGCCAGGCGGCTCGCCGATGCGCTGAGGGAGGGACGCGGCGGGCCGCTGGTGTCGTCGCCCTCGCCCGGGTACGACAGGCGACCGCCCATTGTGGGACGCGAGCGCGAGCTCGGGACACTGCTCGCGGCCTGGCACGCGGCGCAAGCCGGGCGGGGCGGCGTGGTGACCATCAGCGGCGACCCGGGCATCGGCAAGACGAGGCTCGCCGGGGAAGTGGCCGAGCGCGCGCGGGCAGACGGGGCCCTGACGGCGGGCTGCGCAGGGATGGATCTGGGCGGGGCGGCACCGCTGGGCCTGTGGGCCGAAATGATCGGCGAGCTGTGCCGCGATCTTCCCGCGCCGCCGCTGGATTCCATATGGCCGTCTGTCCTGGCGCCGATCGCGCCAGACCTGGAGCGCCGGCTAGGGCGAGTGCCGGGCCGACGCGTCCGCGCCTCCCCGGAGCTTGAGCGGGCACGGTTGTTCGAGGCAATTGTCGCGTTGCTGGATTGGGCCTGCCTCCGGCCGGTGGTGCTCGTGCTGGAGGACGTTCACCTCGCCGACACCACCAGCCTCCACCTGGCCGGCTACGTAGGGCGGCGCATCGCGCGCCTGCCGCTGCTGATGGTCCTGACCCGCCGGCCGCTCCCCCGTCGCACCGAAGTGGACGCGCTCGAGCACGCCCTCCGCTCGCGAGGCGCCCTGCTAGCCGAGGTCTCACTCGGCCCGCTGCCCCGGCAGGCGATCTCCCGCCTCGTGCGCGAGCTCACCTCGCTGCCAGCTGGCGAGGTCGATCAGGTAGTGACGGCAGCCGAGGGCAACCCGCTCATCGCGGTGGAATGGTCCCGCGCGCTGAGCCGCGGCGAGCACGGGGTTCCCGCCAGCCTGCGCGGCGCCGTCCGGGCCGCCCTCGCGCCGCTAGCCGGCGATGAGCTCATGCTGGCGCGGTTCGCAGCGGCCGCTGGACGTGAGCTCAGCCGGGAGGAGATCGGCGCGCTGCCGCTCCGATCGCCAGCAATCGCCGCTGCGGGCGCGCTGGAATGCGGCCTGCTGCTGGCAGCCCGCGGCAGGATCGGTTACCGGCACGCACTGCTGCGCGAGGCCGTCTACAGCGACCTGCCGGAGCCGCTCCGCGCCCGGCTGCACCAGGACCTTGCCGCCGCCTTGTCACGCGGCGAGGGCCAGGACGGTCGGCTGCTCGCGGAGATCGCCAGGCACCTTCGGCTCGCCGGGCGGGACGACCTAGCAGCGCGGCAGCTGGCGCGGGCGGCGGCCCACGCTCGCGCAGTCGCCGCCCTCGCCGAGGCGGCCGCGTTCCTGGAGGAGGCGATCGAGCTCGCGCCTGATGACGTCGAGATCGCCATGGAGCTCGCTGAAGTTGAGGCCTGGCGGGGTCGCGAGGAAGCCTCCGACATGGCTTTCGAACGCGCGCTTCCCGCCCTGCAGCAGGTACCCGAGCAGCTCGCCCGGGCCTTGGTGCGCCGCACGAACTGGTACCGAGGGGCGCTATGCCACCCGCGCCGGGTGCTGGAAAGCGCGCGGCATGCGGTCGAGGTGCTGGACTCAGCAGTGCTGTCCGCCGCCGAGACGCGCGGCAGCGCGCTGGCGGCATGGGCGTGGGCGGAGGCCGTGGCAGGTGATGCGGAGGCCGCCGACATGCTGCTGGGACAGGTGGATACGGTGCTCGGTCAGCGCCCCGTCACCGACATGCTGGCCCACCTGGTGGGGCAAGCCCGCGCGTTCTCGCTGATCCGCCGCAGCCGGTTCGAGGAGAGCTACGGGCCGCTGATCGCAGCCGCAGCGGCGGCCCGCCGCGCCGGGCGTCCGGATCTGAGCTACGGCGGCCTGGTGACCGCGGCGTGCGCCGCGGCGTGCGCGGGAGACTTCGAGCGCGCCCTGGAATTCATCGACCGCGGGATGGCCGACCTTGCCGGAACCGGCCTGGCCACCCTCGAGGTGCAATACCTGGCCGCGCGGGCGCAGGTGCTGATCCGGACCGGCCGGCTCAGCGACGCAAGAGAAGCGTCGGAGAGCCAGCGCCTGCTGGCTGAGAGGCTTGACAACCCGGCCCTGCAGGCCATTAGCGAGCACGACCGCGGGCTGGTCGCGCTCGCTCTGGGCGAGTACGGCCATGCCGCGCGGCTGCTGGCAGCGGCGCTAGAGCACGACGCTCCGGTGAACCGTCCGCTGGCCCGGCTGGCGCTCGCCGAGGCCCTGGCGCGGGTGGGCCGGTGTGACGATGCCGAGGAGCAGCTACGGTCCGCCGCGCTGGAACCAGTGCGCCCCAGCCACCTGCCGGAGACCCTGGTGCCGCGGCTGACCCGGTTGCAGGGGCTGATCGCCGCCGCCCGAGGCGATGCCGGGATGGCAGCCAGGCGGCTCGGTGAGGCAGCCGCAGGGTGGCGCCGGCTGCTGGACCGGGCCCGCCAAGGGGACCATTTCGTCGCGATCTTTGCCGACTTCGGGCGACCGCCCGTGGCCGGACTCGTTGAGCCAGCGCGAGAGCTCGAGCAGGTGCTCGCTGAGCTGGAGAGCCTGCAGACCGCATCTGTCTAGGAGGCCGAGTTGCCATCCTTCCAGCACAGCACCACGGCCGCCGCACCTCCGGAGGAGGTGTGGAAGGTGCTGTATGACCCTTCGCGCTTCCCGGAATGGTGGGCCGGGGTTGAGGCGGTAGAAGTCGAGACGCTGCCCGCCGATGCCGGTGATCCGACCCCGTACACGCTATATCCGACGGGATACCCCGACTTCCCGATGCCGCAGCAACTGCAGGCGTCCCGCGACCAGCAGTCCATCGTGATCTCCTGCCTCGTCTCGGACCTGCGTTTTGACTGGCAGCTTGAGCCGCTCGACGGCGGCCGGGCCACCCGCATCAGCGTGCACGTCGAGATCCCGCAAGCCGAGGCGCACAGGCTCGGGACCCAGCGTGAAGTCATCGCCGCGTCGCTGTCCCGGCTCGCGGCAGTCGTAGCGGGCTGACGATCACTTGACGCTCGTTCCTGCCGCGATCTCATAAAGCTGCCCGGCTTGGCCAGCACGGCGAGCACGCGACGATGCTGGTCGGCGACTCAGCCAAGCGGAGCTTCAGGAATATCTGTGTTACGTGTGCCTCCACGGTGCGCTCGGTTACGAACAGCCGGGAGGCGATCGCCCAGCAGCAGGCGGCCCAGGCCGTATGTTTATGCATGGTCGGCGCTGGGCGTGAATGCGCGCGTAGCCGCCCGAGCGAGCGGTGCATGCGTGATGCAGTTGCCCGAGGGCCTTGCGGTGACACGGCGGAGGAGGACGGCTGTTCCGCGGGCGCCGCGGCGGCCGGTGGACCGGTATCAGGCAGTGCGAGCCTTGTGTTAGCTCCCGTGGCCCGCGGCGTGATACTGCTCTGCCACGCTGGCCGGAATGCGCCCGCGGTCACTGACCGCCAGGCCGTGCTCCTTCGCCCAGGCCCGGATATCACCCGAGCGCTGCCGGCTGGACGCGGCCCGCCCGGCCCGGCGGGCCGGTGCCCGCCCGGTCTTGCGGGCGTGCTCCACATAGGGCGCGAGCTGCGTGCGGAACGCAGTGCCGTTCTTGGCGTTCAGGTCGATCTCATAGCCGGTGCCATCGAAGGCGAACCGCAGGGTCTCCGCTGCCGGGCCGCCGGTCAGATCGTCTTCCAGTGCGACGGTTACCTTCTGGGCCATCGTTACTCCCCTGCGGTGATAGTGCCTGCACCGTATCCAGGCCGGTGCCCCTGCCACCCAGCCGCAACGCCGCAGACCCGGCGCATAATCCCACCAGACCAGCCGCGCCGGGCTTGGCGGCTATCCCGGCGGCTTCGAGGTGTTTCTCGACGAGCACCGCCGCGCGCTCAACGCCTGCTTGGACGGGCTGACCGAAGAGCAGGCGCGCCGATCGGGCATTCTGTGGCTCCGGGCAGGGGTCTTATCGCCTGGCCTGGCGATGGCGCCGGACCGCGGCGCGGATGATCAAGGCGGCCACCACGACCGCCAGCGCGATCAGCAGGTACAGCGAGTAGCGGCTGACGGTGTCATAGATGGCGGTGATGTGATCACCGGCGAGGTAGCCGACCGACGCCCAGGCACCGACCCACAAGACAGCGCCCAGCGTGTTAAAGATGAGAAAGCGCGGCCAGGGCATCCGGATGGTCCCCGCGACGATCCCGTTTGCCTGGCGCAGCCCTTCGATGAACCGGGCGCCCGCGACGACCCCGCCGCCATACCGGTCGAAGAAACCCTCGGCCTTGTCCAGCCGCTGACTGGTAAGCCCTGCGTACTTTCCGAACCGCAGCACCAGCGCGCGGCCGCCGAAGAAGCCGGCCGCATAGCCGATGTTGTCACCGGCCACCGCAGCCATCACGGCGACCAGGCCGACAGCGACGATGTTGAGCCTGCCTGCACCCGCATAGACGGCAGCGGCGATCAGGATGGTCTCCCCCGGCACCGGGATACCGAAGTCCTCCAGCGTGATGAAGCCACCAACAGCCAGGTAACCGTAGTGGTCGAGTACCGGCGCCAGGTGCGCCAGCAGCCCCGGCAGCGGTTGCGCAGACATCGATCCAGGGTGGCACAGCTGCACGTGTCCACGAAGTCGCACACCATGCGCCATGATGATCGAGCCTCCGGGCCCGCTCGCGGCGGCTTAGCGCTGGCTGGCACGTGGCCTGTTGCTCGGTACCATGGCCCAGGCAGCGATAGGGGCGTATGGATGGCCGTTTTGATCCGCACGAGCGACGTCCCTCCTGCGTACCGTTATGACGCCTGGCGGAGTATCGTCTGCGACACGCTCGGCCCGCTGGATTTTCGGAGCGATCCGGATGTCCCGCTGTCGGGCGAGATCGAGGCTGGGCATCTTGGGCCGGTGAATGTTGGCAGGGTGCAGACCTCCACGCCACATAGCGTGCACCGCACGCCTGGCCTGATCCGCCGTGGCAGCGCGGAGCTCTACCGGGTTGTGCTGGCGATGTCGGGAAACCCTCGCCTCGGGCAAGACGGCCGGGCGGCGCAGTTGCGGCCTGGCGAGTTCGCGATATACGACTTCGCCCGGCCCTATGAGCTGGCTTATGATTCGGCGGTCCAGTTGGCGGTGTTTGGTTTCCCGCGCGATCTGCTGGCCCTCCCGCCTGATACAGCTGGCCGGCTTACCGCGGTTCCGATCGCGGCGGACCAGGGTACCGGCGCGTTGGCGTCGCCTTTGCTCCGCCGGGTGGTGCTGGATCTGGAGACCTACGGGCCGGCCAGCGCGGCCCGGTTGTGCACGGTGGTGATGGACCTGGTGATCACCGCCGTCGCTGAGCGTGCCGGCCAGGCCGATTCGCTGCAGATCGAGTCGCGGGAGCGAACCTTGCTCCTGCGCGTCCATGCATTCATCGAGCAGCACCTTGGCGAGGCGGAGCTGTCACCCGGTCTGGTTGCGGCGGCGCATCACGTCTCGGTGCGTTATCTGCACCGGCTGTTCGAGGCTGAGGATACGACGGTGGCCGCATGGATCCGCCGGCGGCGCCTTGAACGCTGCCGCCGGGATCTGGCCGATCCGGCTCTTGGTGCGGTACCGGTCAGCACCGTGGCGGCCAGGTGGGGCCTTCCAGACCCGGCGCACTTCAGCCGGGTGTTCCGGCGTGCGTACGGGCTGCCGCCCGCCGAGTACCGCCGCAACTACCTCACCCCCGTGGCCTGAGGTCTCGCCGCGCTCCCCTGCCGCATGTCAGCAAGCTGCGGATGGGCCACCCTCGGCGGCCTGAGTCCGGGCACGGACGGTCAACTGACTGGCGCCGACGTCCAAGACGGGCTGGTTTCTTTTTTGCAGACTGTAGGCGCCCGCACCGGTCCAGGTGAGGGCGGCAAAACAGGGAAGGGAAACCACAGATGCCAACCAAGCTGTTCGTCAATCTTCCGGTCAAGGACCTTAAGCGATCCGAGGCGTTCTTCACCGGGCTGGGCTTTGAGTTCTTCGGCATGACCGATGACATGGCGTCGGTGATCATCAGTGAGCACACGCAGGTCATGCTGCTTGCCGAGCCGACGTTCGCCGCCTACACGGCCAAGCGCGTCGCTGACGCGACCGCGAGCACGGAGGTGATCCTGGTTCTTGGGGTGGAGCGCACTGGCCAGGTGGATGACCTCGTCGAGAAGGCCCTGGCAGCCGGCGCCAGCCCGGCAGGTACCCCGCAGCAGGGCCACGGCAGGTATCAGCGCGGGTTCACCGATCTCGATGGCCACCACTGGGAGGCGCTGTGCCTGGTGGAGGAGGCCGGCTGATCCGGTGGCCGGCGAATGAAAGACCCTGGGGCCGACATGATGGGAGGCATGCCATGAGCGGGGCGTCAACGGGCCAGGTGACCTCGGCCGATGGCACCTCGATCGTCTTCGACCGGTACGGCGCCGGGCCAGCGATCATTCTCGTGCACGGCGCGTTCACCGGCAGGGCGCACGCCCTCATGTCTGACGTGGCGGCGGCCCTGGCGCCGTGGTTCACCGTGATCAACTACGACCGCCGGGGCCGGGGCGACAGCGGCGACACCCAGCCCTACGCCGTCGAGCGCGAGTTGGAGGACCTGACCGCGCTCCTCGCGATAGCCGACGGACCGGCCATGGTGTTTGGCGGTTCCTCAGGCGCTGGCCTAGCACTGCAGGCCGCGCCGCGGAACCGGGCCATATCGAAGCTGGCGGTATGGGAGCCGCCCTATCACGTCGACGACAGCGCACCCAGACTGCCGCACGATTTCGCGGCACGGCTGGGCGCCCTGGTCAGGAAAGGCCGCCGCGCGGCCGCAGTCGAGCTGTTTATGACAGAAGCTGCCGAGGCCACCGCCGAGGCGCTCGCCGCGATGCGGCTTCAGCCGTCCTGGCCACAAGCCCAGGCTGTCGCGCACACCCTGGCCTACGAGGCTGCCGTGATGGGGCCAGGGAACGCGCTGCCCGCCGACCGGCTGGCTGCCATTACCCAGCCCACGCTCGTGCTCACAGGCGGGAACAGCCCGGCATGGATCACCAACGCGGGCAAGGCAGTCGCCGGAACCATCCCTGCCGCGGCCCACCGCATCCTTGAAGGCCAGAAGCACAACGTGTCCCCTAAAGCACTCGCCCCCGAACTCCTGGAATTCTTCACAACCTAAACCATGGCAGGCGGTCAAGGTCCAGCAGCTAATTCGGCCCTTTCGGCGAGATGGCTCGCTGGCCGGCCAGCGAGGCGAAGGCTATTCTTCCAACTGGCCATCCGGTACCCCCTCGCCGCCAGGGTGAGCCAGGAAAAAGGTTGCTGCGGAACTCCCGGTCACCGACGACAACAGTGCCGCCCCGGCTTGGCAGGGATGCCGTAACGGTGGCGGCCGCCTCGGCAACGGAACCCATCAGGGCGACATGTGCCTGCGGCACGCCGAGGTAACGGGCAAGCCCGCCCGTGCCCGCGGCGCGGCAGCTTCCCAGGCTGCCGCATCAAGCGAGCCCTCCTGCCAGCCGGTGATGGCCGACAGCAGTACCGAAGTCACCGGCGTCGCGCCCGGCGGGCTGGACGGGGTGTCCAGCCAGGCCTGCCGCGCGAGGGCGGGGAACATCTCGCGGAACCGGGCCGGGCTCATCCCTACGGCGATGGCGGACGGCCGGGTAGCTGCTGAGCTGGCATGCGTATGACGGCCTCCGAAGTCAGGGCGCTGCGCTCGTGGCTGGGCGCCGTGGGAGCGGGTCGCGCAGGTAGTGCTCGACCGTCGGCCCGGCCCAGGCGGCGATCTGTTCAGGTGCGGCGGTTGCCAGCGGCCGCGACCGCAGCACGTAGCGCTGGAAACCCAGACCCAGGAGCTGCGAGCCGACGAGGGCCTGGCGGAGCGGGCCCTCCTGACTGCCGTCGGCGGCTGCCAACGGCGAGAAGCGCTCGGCAGCGAACTCGGCAAGGCTCTCAGCCGCGGCCGGCGACGAGGCCATGGCCTGGATCAGCGAGAGAAAGGGGTTAGGCCAGGCCGGTTGCGCGTCCCACAGCTGCAGGAAGGCCAGCACGATCTCGCGGCCACTGGGCGGCTGGCGTGCGGAGAGGTCGGCGGCCTTGCCCGGCAGGTCTGCAGGCAGGCCCATGACCTCGACGAACAACGGGACCTTCCCGTCGAAGTAGTGGTGGACCAGGGCTGGGTCAACCTCGGCCCGATGGGCGATGCTGCGCAGGCTGGCCTGCGCGTAGCCAGCTTCGGCGAACACCGAGCGCGCCGCCGCGACGATGTCGGCGCGGGTGTCGTGCTTACCAGGTCGGCGTCCGGTGCGAGGCATGCCGTCTCCAAGAACTCATCTGCGATGAATTCTACCCCGGGCCGGGTGGGTCAGTGCCGCGACCGGCCAAGTATTTCATCACTGATGAGTTCTATGGTATAAGTCATCAGTGATGAAAAACTCCCCGAACTCCGGAGGTGAACCCCCATGAGGGCCCTTGCAACGCTCGTCGTCCGGTACCGGCGGCTGGTCCTGCTGGCCTGGCTGATCGTCCTGGCAGGCTCCCTCGCTGGGGTCGGCCACGTTGCCGGGCGGTTGTCGCAGCAGTTCTCACTGCCTGGACAGCCTGGATACGAGGCCAACCAGCAGATCCTGCGCGCCTATGGCAGCGGCGGGCCGAACGCACCGCTGGTGCCGGTCGTAACCTTTCCGGCGGGGCAGAAGGCCAGCGACCCAGCCATCCGCGGTGAGCTGGCACACGGCTTCGCGGCCGTGGTCCGGCGAGATCCCCGGCTGCGTGTGGTGTCGTTCGCGTCCACCGGTGACCGCCGGCTCGTCGCCGCTGGCGGCAGGACCACATTCGGGCTGGTTTTCACACCGCCCGCGCCCGGGCTCCAGGACGGTCAGACGCACACGGCCGCGCTCGTCACCGCCACGCTCCGTGCCGCCCTGCCCGGCGCCACGGTGTCGGTGACCGGGCTGCCCGCCCTCAGGCGGGCGGTGGCGGCAAAGGCCCGGGCGTGCTCGCCGAGACCCTGCTGGGCGCCCTGGGAGCGCTGGTCGTGCTCGCGTTCGTGTTCGGGTCGTTGCTCGCGCTGGTGCCGCTGGTCTGCGCCGCCGCCTCGATACTGACCACCTTCCTGCTGGTGCTGGGCATGACCGAGGTCACGAGCGTCAGTTTCCTCACGCAGTACCTGATCGCGCTCATTGGCCTCGGCGTCGCCGTGGACTACTCGTTGTTGCTGGTGACCCGGTGGCGGGAGGAGCGGGCACGGGGCGCCGACAACGGCAGCGCGGTGATCGCCGCCGTGTCGACGGCGGGCCGGGCGGTCGCGTTCAGCGGCGTTACAGTGGCCGTGGGCCTGGTCGCGCTGATCGTCCTTCCGGTTCCGTTCCTGCGCAGCCTCGGGTATGGCGGGATCCTCATCCCGCTCGTGTCCGTCCTCGTGTCGCTCACTCTGCTTCCCGCGATCCTGGCCGCCATCGGCCCGCGGGCGGACTGGCCGCGGATACGCCGCGGCGAGCGGATCAGCCGGCCGTGGGCCGCCTGGGCAGGCTTCGTCATCCGGCACCGGGCCCTGGCGGCCCTCGCGGCCGTGGCCGCGCTGGGCGCGCTTGGGGTGGCGGCCCTGGGCATCCACGTGGGTGACCCGGCCGCCGCCTCGCTGGCCAGCAGCGGGCCCGCGCATCAGGGGCTGGTCACGCTGGAGCGAGCCGGGATCCCTAGCGGTGTCCTCACGCCCATCGAGGTCCTAACACCCGGCGGGCCGCGGCCGGCCGAGTCGCTGCACCGGGTGGCAACCATGCCCGGTGTGTACGACGCCACCGTTCCGGCGTGGCAGCGGCCGGGGATGGCGCTGACCGTCGTGCTGCCCGCCGCGGAGACCAGCACACCAGCGGGCCAGCAGACGATCGATGGGCTCCGGCGCACGCTGGCCGGCTCCAGCCCGCGCTCATGGACGGGGGGCCCGGGGGCGGAAACTCTCGACTTCGTTCGTGCTGTCTACGGCAGCTTCCCCCTGATGCTGGCCGTGATAGCGCTGACGACATGGGTCCTCCTTGCCCGCGCTTTCCGGTCCGTGCTCTTGCCGCTCAAGGCCATCTTGCTGAACCTCCTGTCGGTCGGTGCCATCTACGGCGTGCTCGTCCTGGTCTGGCAGGACGGCTATGGGTCCCGGGCGATCTGGGGGATATCGGCGACCGCCGCGATCACCGACTTCGTGCCGCTGATGACGTTCGCCTTCCTGTTCGGCCTGTCCATGGACTATGAGGTCTTTCTCCTGTCCCGGATCAGGGAGGCCTACGACCATCACGGCAGCACCAACGACGCGATCACCGAGGGGCTCGGGCGGACCGGGCGGCTCATCACGAGCGCGGCGCTGATCCTCTTCCTCGCCTTCGCCGCACTCGCGGCGGGACCGCAGACGGATATCAAAGTGTTCGCGACGGGTCTCGGCGCTGGAATCCTGATCGACGCCACCGTCGTCCGCGCAATGCTCGTGCCAGCCCTCATGTCCCTGTTCGGCCGCTGGAACTGGTGGCTGCCAGCCTGGCTCGCCCGGGCGCTGATCATCACCCCGGACCGCAGGCCACTGCCGGTCCTGCAACCAGTCCCATCCGCCAGGCCACCGGCCAGCGCCGGGACCCGCGCGCGCTAGCCCGCGCCATTCTCGCAACCATGGGTTGCGCAATGTCTGCCGGCCGGCTGCCCTCCCAGTTGTGCGCAACCCTTGGCTGCGCACAACTGGGAGACGTGGCTGACACCGAGCCCGCCGATCGTCTACCAGCGACTCGCTCGCAACCATCGGTTGCAGGAGCCTTCGGGATTGGGATGTTATGGCCGTGTGTCCCGGGCACTCGCGAAGCGTCGTGATGGGCGGCGGTCGGTCAGGCGAACCGCGGAACTTGGTGCCGGCGTCACACACTTGCTCCGCGGGCGACCGCTCCGTACTCGGGCTTGCCTGACGGCTCGTAGGCGTGAACTACGACCCCACGGCTGGTGGTCTTGGTGTCGACGAGCTTGAGGGCGGTCGGGGTTGTCCCGCTCGTGAAGAGGCGCTTGCCGTTGCCCAAGACGACGGGGTGGATGAAAAGGCGGTATGCGTCGATCAGGTTGTGTTGCATGAGGGTCCGGATGAGTGTCCCGCTGCCGTGGACCTGGAGTTCGTTGCCGGGCTGCTCCTTCAGCCTCGTCACCTCCTCGACCACATCCCCCTGGACCAAGGTCGAGTTGTTCCACTCCGCTCGCTCCAAAGTGGTCGACACCACGTACTTTGGCGCGCTATTCAGCCTGGTGGCGATGGCGTCGTTCGGGTCTGTAACGAGCGGCCAATGCCCCGCGAACAGCTCGTAAGTGCCGCGTCCGAACAGGAACCCGTCGGCGGTGGCGATCCAGTCCGCGACCAGCCGGGCCAAGTCTTCGTCGAGGTACGGCACCTGCCAGCCACCCTGCTCGAACCCGTCGTGCAGCTGCGGCTCGGGCTTCCCGTTGCTCTGCATGACCCCGTCAAGGGTGAGATGGGACATCACCGTCAGTCGCATCAGTTCACGATCCTTCGCATGGCGGCGAAGCTACACGGGGACCGAATCGTGTGTCTTGAAGGAAAACGACAACTACCGATCACGAGACGAGCGAGGGGCGACGGGGGAATCGATTGACCAGTGGCCACCATGGTTGACCTGGGCGGGTGTCTGTCCGATGAATCGCTTCAATGACCGGGTGAGGTGGGACTGATCGGCGTAGCCGAGCAGCGTGGCCGCGCCTTGAGGCGACAGGCCCTGTCCGAGCGCCTCGACGGCCTTCTCGGCCCGCGCGATCTGCCTGATCGTGCTGCGGGTGAGCCCCGTCGCCCGAGCCACACGGCGCTGGAGCGTCCGCTTGGAGGGGCTGTCGACGTCGGCCTGAAAGGACTCGGCGACGACCGGATCGCGCACGAGCAGGCCTTGGCGGACCAGGCGATCGACGAACAGGTCGGCGTTCCCGGGGGTGGGGATCTCCCATCGGAAACCATCGAACCAGACTGAGCTCGGTGTCTGGCCGAGGTCGAGGCGCTCGGCCTAGACCTGCTCGAGATCCGAAAGCTCGCACCGCAACGCAGATCACCAGGATCAGGTGACCGCCGCTCACCTTGATGGCCTCTAACCTCGGGCGCACCTAGTCCTGCTACGAGAGGGTGCCGCTCCGATGACCAGTGCCCCCGTGCGCGACCCGCTCGCCGATCATCTAATCACGCCAGAATCTAAGGAGACACCATGACGGCCGAAACTGTCGAGATCCCCGGTTACATCGCGGGCACCTGGGACATCGACCCTGTCCACTCGCACGTCGGGTTCGTGGCCCGCCACCTTATGGTCAGCAAGGTCCGCGGGAACTTCACCAAGGTCGAGGGCCAGATCATCACCGCA
>Ga0137380_10001174_pt1 | contig 21009 bp, 17 predicted proteins | sample SagtaG_17_FD_104809 | JGI IMG/M metagenome (GOLD analysis project Ga0137380, IMG submission 104809) | Vadose zone soil microbial communities from Sagehorn Ranch, Mendocino, California, USA - Sage2_L_100_16 metaG | ecosystem: Environmental > Terrestrial > Soil > Vadose zone | place: USA...
CTTTACTCATTTTTCAGCCTCGTATCGTAGAGTCAAGATTTGTAGATGTAGCCCGACAAGCAGGATACACGCTCTATCTTCTTTAGAGAGTGTAACATGTTCTTATTGAGTAGAGCAAGAGTACGCAGGGGAACGGTCAGGGGTGCCAGCGTTGGGAACTACCTTGACACACCCTTCCAGGAAGAATATCATCAGAATAGCTTCACGGGAGGAGAAAGATGATGACAGAACACGAAGAACACACTTGCTATATAGAACAATTTCCACACGGATTGCCACACCGGGACCAGGCGGAGCTACAGCCCTGCGGTCACTATGCCTGTCCGCCACATACGATTACTTATTATGGGACGGGAGATGATGATGAGTTGGTGGGGGATTACTGTATGGTCTGCTATGCCCGGAAGTTTCCACATCTGTGCCCTGATCGATTGCTGCGACAGGCTCTTTTGCAAGAGGATGAGCGTACATCACCTAAAGATCTTTGATAAACTACACTCCTGCCTGTGCTTTCTGCCGCCGACGGCTTAATGCGCGAAAGATGCGGCGCATAAAGATGAGGAAAAGTAGGACGAATATGGCTATCACGATCAGCATAACGTAAGGAGTAAACAGTGAGAGGAGGATGGTAATCACGACGATGATATCCTCGACGATGCTTATCACTGTGTTCAGGAGACCGGCAGTGGTGGTAGTGCAGGCTATCCTGGTGGCAGCCTTGGTTGTATGAGTCATCCCGGCGAGTGTTCCACCGAGAACAAGTGTGACAGGAAGGCCAGCCCCAGATACATTTGCACTGGCTGCGGCAACAATTGCGCCTGCGATTGGACGTATCACCGTATGAGTAGCATCCCAGACATGATCGACGCCGGGGATTTTATCGGCGACCAGGTCGGCAATGGCAAGGATTACCAGTACGATTATAAACCAGTCCTGGGTGATGAACTGGAAGTCTGGATTTACTTTATATGGATGAAACCAGCGGGCAGCGATTGCAAAAGACAGGAGTGGTAAGTAAGCATTCACGCCCGATGCAAAAGCGAGACCATAAGATGTGCCAAAATCCATTGTTCCCTGCTTTTTCTAGAGATCGAGACAATAGTTGTATATATATTCATAATACGGTTTCATAGTATGAAAGTGACAATTTCTCTGTTTTTGATATGCTCCAGAGTTGTTGCAGAGTTCTAAATTGCCGCCTTCGGCGGCCTGGAGTTGGAAGAGAGCGAGGGCCCCTCGCGCTCCGCCAAGGGGCGGGCAGCCTTTACACGGGTAGGTTTTTTCACTGCGCCGCCTCCGACAGCGGGAGGAGAGGGAAAATCAGGGGACACCCCCGAAACCCCGCCAGGGGCTATGCCCCTGGACCCCAGCAGGGAGGCTTCGCCCCCTGCACCCCCGCATTTATGAGCGAATGTCAGTTAGACAGTAACCTGGTGACGCGCTGTACCGTTCGAGCCAAAGATAGCATCCATGGCCTCTGGCGCGTAGCGTTCGACAATCTCCTCGGTAATGGCATTGGCACGGCAGATTTCGCCGAACATACTGGCGCTGCGGCGGGGTGTGCGTTGTTGGGTTTCGGGATCAAGTTCGATCAGGCCAAAGCGTATTCCCCAACCTTCGTTCCACTCGAAGTTATCCACTAATGTCCAGTGCAGATAGCCACGAACAGGGATACTGTCGCTGATAGCCCGATGAATCATCGCAAGATGCTCCAGGACAGCGCGCGGGCGACGATTCTCGATAGTGTCGGTAAAGCCATTCTCCATGATATACAACGGCTTATTGCCTCGTGTCCGATTATAGACCTCTTTCAAGACACGATACAGACCTTCAGGATAGATTTCGCCAAGGAAGTTCTGTTTCCCCGGATCATTGATGATTGCGCCAGGACGGGTGAAGCGTCGCCCAAAGGCTTCCGCCGGGAGGGCTGGATCAAAGCGTACAAATTCACGGGTATAGTAATTCACGCCGTGGTAATCGCGTGCGCCTGGTGCACGTCGGATGGAGGCAAGGAGCAAGTTGAGGGGGAATGGGAATTGGCCCGTTTCTGCCGCTTCCAGGGCAGCCCAGTTAAATAAAGTATCCTGGAAACCAGCAGCGCTACGGTCAAGTAGTGAGAGGCGACTGGCGGGGTCAAGGGGATGGTAGTGCAGGCAATAACCGATCTGCCCTTCTGGTTGTAGGCGACGGATGGCATAGAATGCCTCGACATGTGCCTGCATCATATTGCGTAAGACCTGCAATGAAAGCAGTAAATTGCGTTGCCCAGGTGGAAAAGAGCCTGTTTGATATCCCAGGACAGCATAGACATTCGGCTCGTTGAGCGTTACCCAGAAATCGCAGAGGTCTTGTAGCTCCTGTACAGCACGAGTGACATAGCGCACAAAGAAACGAATATTGCCTTGATTTGCAAAGCCACCACGGTCTGCAAACCAGAGTGGTTCAGTAAAATGATGTAAGGTCACTATGGGTTTCAGATGACGACGATGTAAATCCGTCAACATCTCGCGGTAACGCTCCAGGGGAGCACTATCCCAGTGTCCCTCTCTTGGCTCGAGACGGCTCCATTCCAGGCTCAGCCGCAGCGCGTTGTTCTCCATCTGTTCCGCCCGTTCAAAATCTTTTTCTGCCTCATTCCACCAGTTGGCAGCTATTCCGCTCTTCTCCCCTGTAAGGGTGCGGCCCTGCTGTTCCCAGCGATACCATTGATTGTTTGCGTTGCCACCTTCGCATTGGTGGGCGGCTGATGCTGTTCCCCATAAGAATCCATCGGGGAAACGCAGAATGCGCTGTGCCATGCTGAGCTCCTTGCTTGTTTGAGAGATTGTACGGCTATTGCTATTTTACCATGGAGGGGAGAGGAATATTAACCTGGTAGCCAGAAGGGCTTAGAAACGCTCTGTGTTTCTAAGCCCTTCTGGCTACCAGGTTAATATAAGGACTACCATTTAGTCGCGGATTCCTCGCGCAGGCAACGGACGCACCAGTGGGCTCATCACTGGCAGGTCCTTCTTGCCGCGAGGCAGGCGCTGGCGCACCAGGTAGTTTGGAGCAACGGCAAGATCGCCCTTCTCAAGGGTCACATCTGGACCGAAGCGGTTGAAGAACGACAGCTCGAAGTTCGGCGTCTCGCCCAAAGCTCCGTGAGGGCAGACTTCAACACAGTCGCCGCAGAAGATGCAGCGATCGAGTGCGAAGGCGTAACGTGTCAGGTGGCGCTCAGCCATCATCAGGGAGCCAGTCGGGCAGACCTGGACACATGCTCCACAGGAGACGCAGTCGGTGTCGTGCAGGCTGACGTTGAATGGCGTGGAGACGATGGTATCGAAGCCCTTACCGAACATACCGTAGCAGTCCGGGCCAATCACATCGTGACAGACACGCACACATTGGGTACAGTTGATGCACTTGTTTGGATCACGCAGGATGAAGCTGTGCGACAGGTCCACCTCATACTCGTGGTAGTCGCTGGGCTCACCATCGTGGAAACGGTTGTCCGCCAGGCCATGCTCGATGCTGTACATCTGGAGGTCGCACTGCCCGGCGCAGGGACAGACACACTGCAGGCAGCGACCGGCCTCACGCTCGGCCTGCTCCTGGAGGTAGCCCATCTCGATGATCTTGAAGTTACGCTTACGGTCCTCGTAAGGAAGCATGGGCATCTTCACTTTAGGCTCGACTGGCTTGTACGGTACGATGTCGAAGAGATCAGGTTTGCGCTCTTCTATCTCCAGGCGACGCGCGACCTCGTTCATATCCTCACCGTTCAGGAAGGCATGGATTGAACGCGCAGCGAGTTTACCCTGTGCGACACACTCGATAATGGTCTTTGCGCCCATCTGCGCATCACCGCCAGCAAAGACACCATAACGATCGGTCATATAGTTATGTGCATTGGTCTGAATGGTTCCGCGTTTTGTCCACTTCACCCCGGACTTCTCATCGAGGACGGACTGATCCGGATTCTGACCGAATGCTGGGATAATGGTGTCACATGAGATGGTAAATTCAGAGCCGGGAATGGGCACAGGACGGCGACGACCACTGGCATCTGGCTCGCCCAACTTATTCCTGATAAATTCAAGCCCCTTTACTTTCCCATCTTCGGTGATGACCCGTGTCTGCTGGACATAGAACATCAATTCAGTGCCCTCAGCGTCGGCGTCCTCAATCTCTTCCATAGTCGCCGTCATCTCTTTGATTGAACGGCGGTAGCCAGTGTGAACCTTTGCCCCCAGGCGCAGAGAGGTTCGCGTGCAGTCAAACGTGGTAAAGCCGCCACCGAGCACAACGACCTCCCGCCCTTCCTTTACAGGTACAGGTTTCCCCTCCACCTTTTCCGCCAGGAACGCGATGGCGTTTACCACTCCCTCTGCATCTTCGCCGGGCACACTTAATGGGTTACTTGTCCAGGCACCAATTGCAAGATAAACGGTATCGAAACCCTCGTTGAAGAGATCATCGATGGTGAAGTCCACACCGAGCTTGACGTTAGATTGCAGGTCTACGCCAAGTTCCCAGACATGATTGATTTCCTGGTCCATCGTGTCCTTCTGCAAACGATATTCAGGGATACCGTAACGCAACATGCCACCTGGCTGAGGCTGCATGTCGAATACCTTGCAGTAGTGTCCCTTGAGCGCCAGGTAGTATGCACAGGTCAAACCGGCAGGGCCAGCACCAACGATAGCAATACGCTTCCCGGTTGGTGGATCCTTGACGAATGGGATTGGAGGATCGAGCAAGCAAGTTTCAGCAGCATACCCGTGCATGCGGCAGATAGCGATTTCTTCCTCAACCAGCGCCCGGCGGCAGGCATGTTGACAGGGAGCCGGGCAGGTCAGGCCCAGGATATAGGGGAAAGGCAGCACTTCTTTGACCAACCGCGCCGCTTCTTGCATCGAACCTTTGGCTATGAGTTCCAGGTAGCCAGGGATATCGATATGGGTTGGGCAATCTATCTGGCAGGGAGGTTGACAATAGGCATTGTGGTCAGAGAGCATCATCTCCAGGTTGGTGCGACGAATATGGAACAGTTCATCCGACTTCGTCGTGACGACCATCCCTGGAGTGGCAGCTGTATTACAGGAAGGGACGGGCCGCTCAAAACCTTCTATATGCACAAGACACATACGACAGGCAGAGGTTGGCTCCAACTTCTCATCATTGCAGAGATTCGGGATATCCTTAATACCATTGTCAATCGCCACGCTCAGAAGTGTCTGGCCTTCATAAGCCTGGACGGTTTTTCCATCAATGGTCAGCGTGAAGCTGGGTTGCCCAACCGCATTGCGTACCATTGACCCGTTTGCCTGATACATTGGCAAGAGATTATCTCGGACTGTTACAGCCATACGTTTCCTCTTCGTGGTTGGATGCAATACGTTCCTTGCACCCGGCCATAGCGTAGGGGCCGATTTATCGCCGCCCACCGCCGATTTATCGGCCAGTCAACATCCATCATTGCACCCCTACGGCAAGACATGCTTGGTTACATAACGATGAGCACGCACCGGCACGCAGGTTCCTGTGGGACACTGCTGCTCTTCCATGTGCATTTTAAAATGATCGGGCCAGTAGCGTTTGGCCGTTTTATAGGCATTCGGTGCCTGTACCCCAAAGCCACAGAGCGAGCCATTGGGAACATAGCTGGCAAACTCATCTAATACGTTTAAATCGTCACTTTTGCCAAGATCGCTGATAATTCCTTCCAGCAGACCTGCCATACGCTTGACCCCAAGACGGCAGGGAACACATTTGCCACAGCTCTCATCGCTGAGATAGCGAGTACGATCCATTGCCCAGCCGACCATGCAGGTATTGGCGGGCAGCAACTCGACCACGCCCGAGCCAACAATAGCGCCAGCCTCTTCTATGGGGTCGTAATCAAATGGCGTGTCAAGTGCAGAGGTCGGCAAAGCACCACCCTCGGCTCCACCTACAACAATGGCCCCCAGATCACCTTCAACACGGGCTATGCCCGCATGACGGAGAATCTCGCGCAGCGTCGCCCCAAACGGCACTTCAACTACCTTCGGTTCACTGTAGAGTGCGGATTTATCCAGCACGTGTACATAATCGTAGACGGTTAATACCTTGGTGCCACCCGTTGTAGCCGTACCAACACTGGTAAATGCTTGCGCTCCATTCCGTACGATTACAGGCACATTTGCAAGCGTCTCAATGCAGTTGATAGCAGTGGGCTTATCCCACAAACCGTACTGAGCGGGAAACGGGGGACGCTGTTCAGGCATGCCACGCCGTCCCTTAATCAGGGCGATCTGGACGGTTTCCTCTCCGCCCATAAAGCCGATATCGACGCCTACGACATTGATGGTGCAACTGAACTCTGTACCTAAAATATCACGGCCTACGAGATTGGCATCAAGAGCCTCACTCAGGGCCTGTTGGACTGAAGCGATTCCCTCTGTAAAGAAGCTACGAGTGAAGAGATAAGCTTCTGATGCCCCGACTGCATAGGCAGCCAGCAGGATACCTTCAATGACCTGGTGCGGGTTGCGCTCTAACATCGAACGAGCGGCCCAGGAACGGGGATCAGCGTCGTAGGCATTGCAGATGACGTACTTCTGATCGCTCTCGTACTGGCGTACAATGAGCCACTTCTCACCAGCCAGGCGACCGGCCCCACCACGCCCACGCAGTTTAGCATCGATCACCTGGGAGATCACCTGGTCGGGAGTCTGTTCGCTAATAGCCTTTTCGATAGCGGAATAACCAGCAAGATTGCGGCGATATGAATCCAGTGAGCGTAGATCAGGCTCACCGCGTCTGCGCAATACACGATACTCAAACTCAGGCATTTGTTTGCCTCCACAGTAACTCCATTGTCATCCTGAGCGAAGCGAAGGATCTGTCTCGCTTGCGGGCTCAGGCATTTGGTAGCCTCACATGATGAATATTACCCCATACACCACGTTGATCTGGGGCCCACCCACGTTCAGGTTGATCGTCGCGCCGTATGCCCTTCACAGCGGGTGCAGGCTTGAATTTCGGGCTCATGGTAGCGATTCCGAAGATATCGCTCAGGTCCACTCCGCGCACCTGCACGATACGCTTGGCCGCTTGCAAAGGGAGATAGCCATAGATGTCCATTACAGCTTCCAGGAGCGAAGGGAGAGCAGTTGCCTCTTGCGGCCAGGTCTCCAGCAATTCATCCACCTTGCTGAGATCTATTTCAGGCTCCAGGTGATCCTTGACCGGCATGGAAACACAGGGGGCTATTGGCCTGTTGGGGTAGTCTACCGCGTATTCGGCAATACGAGCAGAGTAATAGCCAGCCTTTGATGCTCCGGTCGCTGCAGGAATCTTGTATTGAGAATTGAGGAACTTCTCAGCTCCTTCACGGACGTAGGACTTGAACCAGGGACGTATCTTCCAGGCGTGCATCGGCTCATATTCAATTGTAATGGCACGCGGCGGGCAGGCTTTTTCGCACAGCAGGCAGGCTTCACATTTCAAGTTAAACTCTGTTTGAAGCCCCTCCTCGGCGATCAACTGGATCAGGCCACGGCTGCGCGGCGGTAACTTCGGCTTCTCATAGGGGTACAGCCGGGTCACCTTTGGCCGGAAGAGGTGGCTAAAGGTCAGACCCATTCCTTCAAGGATTCCACGCATACTCTCTCCTCATGTTCATGTGCTTAACACTGTCATCCTGAGCGAAGCGAAGGATCTCGTCCTGGTGTCCGACTATCCCTCTAATTCTTCCTCACCACGTATCTTCAGACCTTGCTTTTGGATCTTTTCACGTAGTTTAAGGATACCTTCAATCAGCGCCTCTGGACGCGGGGGACAGCCAGGGACATAGACATCTACCGGCACAATCGTATCGACGCCCTGGACGGTGTAGTAGCTGTCGTAAAACTCTCCGCCAGAGTTAGCGCACTGGCCCATGCTGAGCACCCACTTGGGTTCTGGCATTTGCTCCCAGAGGAGTCGGAGGCGGGGGCCCATCTTCACGGATACAGTACCGGCGACGATCATCAGGTCGGCCTGGCGCGGGCTGGAGCGGAAGACCTCCGAGCCAAAACGCGAGAGGTCATAGTGCGCCTGGGCGCTTGCCATCATCTCGATGGCGCAGCAGGCCAGGCCATAACCTAGCGGCCAGACAGATTTCGAGCGTGCCCAGTTCTGGGCCCATTTCAACATATCCACCAGGCTGGTCAGTACAACTGGCCCTTCCTGGTCGCCTGGAGTGTACTCGTGGGGGCCAGCCGCCATAACAATTGGTACTGGCTTGCGTCGCGTTCCAGGAACCGACGTTTTCCCTTCTCCTTGCATCCCGCCTGAGCGCGTAGCGCTAGCCGCGACCCAGCGGCGTTGGCGGGATGGATTGGTGCCAATTTCCTTGATTTCGCTGCTCATAACAGATAACTCCTGTGCAAAGGTTTAGCAGCACCTCTGCTCGGTTTGTTCGGTTGGTTGATATTTTCGCAGAGCTTAAAAAGCAAGCTGGGGATTGGTTTCTCTGCTTATGATCTTGGATTTATTATAGCACGTTTTGCCTATGGGCGCTAGAAAAGGAGGTCACTTGTTGCCCTCCCTCAAAGCAGCTACCCTCTCCTCAGCGAACTGAAGGAAGAATTGTATCGACTGTGGATTGCTCAAGGCATCCATGCTGACGGCGCGTTCCACGGGCAAGCCCAGAAGCAGTTTCTTCACTGGCACCTCAAGTTTTTTGCCACTGAGTGTGCGAGGAACTTCCGGGATAGCGATGATCTCATCTGGCACATGATGGGGAGAGATGTTAGTACGCAGCCCTTCCTTGATCTTTGCTTTGAGAGCATCATCCAGTTCTATGTTGTCCCTAAGCACTACAAAGAGGGGCATGTAGTATCTGCCGCCTGGTAGCTCGACGCCTACAATCAGGCTGTCGAGAACCTCTGGAAGGCCTTCTACGATACGGTAGATTTCGCTGCTGCCCATGCGGATGCCCTGCTTGTTGATGGTGGAGTCGGAGCGGCCATAGATGATGGCGCTGCCTCTGGGAGTAATCTTGATCCAGTCGCCGTGTCGCCAGATGCCTGGATACATCTCGAAGTAGCTTTCCTTGTAGCGCTTGTTTTCTGGGTCATTCCAGAAGAACAGGGGCATGGAGGGCATTGGTTCGGTGAGGACCAGTTCTCCTACCTCGTCGATGAGCGGTTGACCCTGCTCGTTAAATGCCTCTACTTTGGCTCCCAGGGAGCGGCATTGCAATTCTCCTGAAGAGACGGGAAGCAGGATGGACCCTCCCACGAAGGCGGTGCAAAGATCAGTGCCCCCACTGAGGCTTACAAGCCATACATTACGTTTGACGTGCTGGTAAATCCAATGGAAGCCTTCCGGAGATAGGGGCGAACCGGTCGAGCCAATTCCGCGCAGTTTTCTCAGGTTGTAGGTCCGGCCAGGTTCTATTCCAGCCTTCATACAGGCGGAGATATAGGCGGCACTGGTTCCGAAGAAGGTCATGCCAGTATCCTCTGCAAATTTCCAGAGGACACCCATGCCAGGATAGCCAGGGCTACCATCGTAGAGGAGGACGGTGGCGCTGACCAGCAGTCCGCCTATGAGAAGGTTCCACATCATCCAGCCAGTTGTTGTGAACCAGAAGAATCTATCATCTGGTTTCAGGTCCAGGTCCAGAGCCAGACTCTTGAGATGTTCAAGTAGAATGCCACCGTGCCCCTGCACGATAGCTTTTGGCAAGCCAGTTGTGCCAGAGGAATAGAGCACCCAGAGGGGATGATCGAAAGGAACCTGCTCGAAGGTTAGCTCACCATTGTCCTGGATCAGGTCTTGCCAGGCCAGCATACCTGGGCGGGCCTCTGGTCCTGGCCTGGAATCTTTGGAGAGGTAGGGGACCATCACTGTGTTTTGCAGGGAGGGTAAGGACTCTTGAATCTCAGAGACGATGGGACGCCTGTCAAAGGTTTTGCCGCCATATTGATAGCCATCGACCGCAAAGAGCACCTTAGGTTCTATTTGTTTGAAGCGATCGATGACACTGCTTGTACCGAAGTCCGGTGAACAACTCGACCAGATAGCTCCCATACTTGCGCAGGCGAGAAAGGCGATCAGCGTCTCTGGAATGTTGGGCATGTAGGCAACAACTCTATCTCCCTGTTGCACTCCCATCGCGCGAAGGGCTTTGGCGATTGAACCCACCTTCTGGTACAGTTCGCTCCATGGTACCTCCACCAGGGAGTGTCGTTCAGAGCGGAAGAGTAAGGCGGGACGGTCGGAGGAGGCGTTTCTGAAGACATGCTCTGCATAATTGAGCTTTGCTCCAGGGAACCACTTTGCTCCAGGCATTGTTCTATCTGCCAGGACGGTAGTGTAAGGTTCTGAAGCTTTAATGGAGAAATATTCCCAGAGCGAGGACCAGAAGTCTTCGAGGTTGTTGACTGACCATTGCCAGAGTTCGTCACGAGTGCGGAAACGTAGCCCTTTTTCACTTTCGAGCCACGTCATGTACTTCATTGTGTTGGATTGCTGCTTCGTCTCCTCTGAGGGTTCCCAGAGGACTGTATCATTTCTAGATGGGGTTGGCATGGGTATGCTCCTTTCAGATCTTCTGATCAGACCGGATGACGGCGAAGCCGTAGCCGCGAGTAGAGTGCGGATTTATCGGTAGAGTGCCGATTTATCGAGCACGTCACGTCGGCGTTTCCGGTCTGAATATCAAGCCGAAATATTCTCTAATAAGAGTCTATGCTCGAAAGGGGAGGGAAGTCAACCTGATGTTCCTGAGATCCACTCATAAAGCGGGAGCGCAGAGGGCGGCCGCCCTCTGCCGGGGGCGCGGGGGTGTCCCCCGAAAATCCTTTTTTCTTTCTTCGCCGCCGTAGGCGGCCAGTTCTGAGTGGATGTCAGGATGTTCTGATATCATGAAACAGTATGACACCTGTCACATCTGACTCATTACACGAATAGTGACGCTACTCCCATCTCAATGTGACACTTCCCCAGGTATTCTTTGAGCAGTCCTTGGAGATGAGAGAACAGGCAACTGCTCTCCGCATACAGCAACTCAGGATGTTCCTGATGAGAAAGGAAACGCATCATGTCTGCCCTCAGCACAACATCGCCAGCTACGGCATCTTCCCCATTTCGGCGTCTCATAATCCGTCACCCCCTGGTAGCCTTCTTTGTCCTGGCATTTGCAGGGGCCTGGATTGTCTGGCTTCCGCTGGTGCTAGCCCAGAATGGCGTTGGCCTGCTCCCCTACACTATCCCAGAAGTAGGACCCTATCCGCTGTCCTACTACTTTGCGGCACTGAGTGCCATTACCGGGCCGACACTGGCCGCTTTTACCGTGACCGCAGTCACCGCTGGAAAAGCGGGGTTGCGGCAGTTACTGCGGCGCTATGTGCTCTGGCGTGTTGGGGTCCAGTGGTACCTCCTGGTGCTCGTTGGTCTGCCCCTGGCCCAACTTGTGTGCTCGAGCGTCTCGCTTGGTGTGGCACCGTTGACAGCTCTCATCCAGAAGTGGCCACTGATCTTCACTGCATACCTGCCCAACGTCCTGATCATCGTCCTTGCGGTGCAGATTTGGGAAGAAACCGGCTGGTCCGGCTTCGCACTGCCCAACTTGCAAAAGCACTTCGGGGCTGTGCGCGCCTGCCTGGTGCTCGGTTCGCTCTGGGCCCTGTGGCACCTGCCTGCTTTCTTTGTCCCAGGTCAGATTTTTGATCAGAAAGTAGGCCCCACCACGATGATCGTGCAAATGGTACTCCTGATCATTTTTGCCATCCTGATCAGGATCATCATGACCTGGGTCTTCAACAAGACTATGGGCAGCCTGCTCATCGCCATCCTCTTCCACGCGGCATTGGATGCGAGCAATAGTGGGAGTGACTTCATTACGCATCTCTTGTCCAGATCCCAAGTTGCAGGCTATGGTCTGGGAAACTTCCTGGCCGTCGTCATTGGAGTGGTGCTCATCCTCATCTTCACCCGTGGCCGTCTCTCCTACAAGCCAGGCCGTGGAGAGCCACCAGCAGGAGTGTCTCAATCAACAGATGTAGCACAGCAAACAGGTACACCTATGATTTAAGCCTGAAGGAGAGCAGCGCTTCCACCCTTGCAGCAACTGCCATCCGACAGTTGCTGCAAGGGTGGAAAAGTAGATTTTGCAACAACCCTGATAGGAAATCCAGGCATATGGCAGAAAGGCATATAACGTGGTACAGTTTAGAGAAGACAGGAGCGTAGAGGTGAAACCAGTATTGTTTCCACTGAGAGAGCATCAGATGCCTGTACGAGGCTGCTTTGCAGACCTGCTGACGCGAAGCGTACACCTTGCACCGCGTCTGAGCCGAAGGCTAGCTTCGACAGCAGCGTTGACGCGGTGGCTTGGTTCAGCAGCGACCGAGCGGCGTTGCAGGTCTGAATTAAGAGGAGTGTTCGCGTGAGCCGCCTGTTTGTTTCAAGACCACCTACCACGCTATCTGAAAAGCCAAAAGTCCAGGAGGCTGCCGATGCGCATCTCCATGGCAGATGGCTCATCCTTGCACGAACAGCATGGATAGCCCTGGCCGTGCTAACGGTGGTCTACTACTTCACCACTCTCCCGCTTGAATTTGCGCGGCTCCAGGCAATTTGTACGCATGCTGGCTGTGAACTCACACCAGCCAACGTTCGAGAACTTGGGGAAATGGGCCTCTCGGTCGGCTTCTTCGCCACGTACTTCATCGCGGTCGATATCGTCTTCACGCTGGTCTGGTTCGCGGTCGGTGCGGTCATTTTCTGGCGCAGGTCCAACGACCGTATGGCCTTATTCGTTGCGCTCTTCCTCGTGACATATGGGGGGATAGCCTTTTCAGGAGCCATCGACACCGCTTTCCCTGTGTGGCAAGTGTTGTCTGCCTTCTTGCTGTTCTTTGGAAATATCTCCTCGTTCCTCTTCTTCTATGTCTTTCCTGATGGGCGGTTTGTGCCTCGCTGGACGCGGTGGCTTTCGATTGTGATCGCTGCTATAGGAATATGCCTCTTTTTCTTTCCCGATACACCCCTCTCCAGATGGCTCAACTCGTTCCGTTTTGTGGAGTTTATAGGTATCCTCGCTACTGGCGTACTGGCACAGTTCTATCGCTACTGGCGCGTCTCCGGCCCTGTGCAGCGCCAGCAGACGAAATGGGTCGTGTTCGGGCTGACAGCGGCCGCTGTAGGCACGCTCGGGGTGGAAATCGCGTCCCAGGTGCTGAGTCCCTCTCATGTGATCTTTTTCCTGGTTGGGAACACGATCATTCTCCTCTGCCAGATCCTTATCCCGCTCACCATCGGGATCGCTATCCTGCGCTTTCGTTTGTGGGAGATCAACCTGCTCATCAACCGCACGCTGGTCTACGGTACGCTGACCGTGTGCGTCGTTGCTCTCTACGTGCTGGTCGTCGGTTCACTTGGTGCTCTGTTCCAGACAAGAGGCAACTTGATCATCTCCCTCATCGCGACCGGCTTAGTGGCTGTGCTCTTTCAGCCCTTGCGAAATCGCCTGCAGCACAGTGTCAACCGCTTGATGTATGGTGAACGTGACGATCCCTATGCTGTGCTCACACGCCTGGGACAGCGCCTGGAGGCAACCCTGGCACCCGAGGCTGTACTACCCACGATTGTCGAGACGATTGCCCAGGCGCTCAAGCTGCCCTATGCTGCTATCACCATGAAGCAGGATGAAGCGTTCACCATCGCAGCGTCCTACGGCGAACGTGGAGATGATCTCATACGCCTGCCGGTCGTCTACCAGGCAGAACCCGTTGGTGAACTCGTGCTTGCTCCTCGTGTCTCCGGTGAAACATTCTCTGCTTCCGATAAGCGGCTGCTGAATGACCTCACTCATGAGGTCGGCGTCGCTGTTCATGCTGTGCGCCTCACTGCCGATCTTCAACGTTTGACGAACGATTTACAGCGCTCGCGTGAGCGCCTTGTGCTTACACGTGAGGAGGAGCGGCGTCGCCTGCGTCGCGATCTGCATGATGGTCTCGGGCCGACGCTTGCAGCACTGGCTCTGACGGCAAGTACCGTCGGCGATTTAATTCCAACCGATCCCGCTGCTGCTACAAAGTTAGTGACCGAACTTCAAAACGAAATACGGGCAACAGTGGGGGACATTCGACGCCTGGTCTATGAACTTCGTCCACCCACCCTGGATGAACTCGGCCTGGTTGCCGCTATCCGTGAACGAGCTGCTCTGTTCAGCAGTTCTCATCAGGCAGGCACTGGACATGGCACGCCTTCAGGCCTTCGGGTGAGAGTTGAGGCACCTGATAGCCTGCCACTACTGCCAGCGGCCGTCGAGGTTGCCGCTTACCGTATCGTCCAGGAAGCGCTCACCAATGTAACACGCCATGCTCAGGCGCATATGTGTATCGTGCGCCTGTCACTCACTGATGATGTCTTGCAAGTGGAGATACTTGACGACGGTATCGGGTTACCCGTAGAACGTGAGACTGGCGTGGGTTTGCTCTCAATGCGAGAACGTGCGGCAGAACTGGGTGGTTCATGTGTCATTGAAAAGAGAAATGGAAGCGGCACCCGCGTCTGTGCCCGGTTGCCAGTTCCCAAGGCTGCTTTGCAGACCTGCTGACGCGAAGCGAGTATCTTATTCCGACTGGCAACGCGACTCGGTGCTAGCTTCGCTCAGCCAGTCGGAAAAGCTTGCGCCACGACCGAGCGGCGTTGCAGGTCTGAATTACAAGGAGTAACGAGATGGAGCCTCTACGCGTACTGATTGCCGATGATCATCCGCTTTTCCGGCATGGGCTATCTACCTTGCTCAATGCCTCACCCGACTTTGAGGTGGTAGGCGAGGCCACATCCGGCGAGGAGGTGGTTACAACGGCTGCAAAGCTGCAGCCCGACGTGGTCCTCATGGACATTCACATGCCCGGTGGAAACGGCATTGAAGCAACGCGTCGCATCCTGCATACCAGCCCGCATATTCGTATCCTGATTATCACCATGTTTGAAGATGATGCATCCGTCTTCACAGCTATGCGGGCTGGCGCTCGTGGCTATATGCTCAAAGATGCGCAAAAGGCGGATATGCTGGCGGCGATCCGGGCAGTGGGCCGAGGCGAAGCCATCTTCAGCCCCACCATTGCCACCCGCCTGATCGACTTTTTCGCGGCTCCTCGACCCGCTGTACCTCCGCAAGCCTTTCCTGAACTGACGGAACGTGAGCGTGAGATCCTTGACTTGATTGCAAAGGGCCACAGCAATACCGAGATTGCTACTCGCCTGGTATTGAGCCCAAACACAGTACGCAACTATGTTTCTAATGTTTTTAGCAAGCTCCAGGTAGCCGATCGTGCTCAGGCTATCATCCGCGCCAGAGAGAGCGGGTTGGGGTACGACAGCAGGTAGTACTGGGAGAAAGCGGAGCGCAATCAACTGCCCAAAACCGCCCAGTTCGATTTCACCAGGGGCCGCCTCTCCTACAAGTCGGATCGTATTGCGCAACTTGTAGAGACACCTCATGCAGTAGAGATGCCGCTGACCGACGGCTGAAGATCATAGTTCATATAGTTCAGGGTGGCTCTTGCAGTCGCCCTGAGAAAAGGAAGAGCATATGAAAACGAATCTCTCCCGAACTATTCTCGGTGGTGTCCTGGCCTGCCTGCTCGCACTGATAGCACTGCCTTTCACAGCGCTGTCTGCTGCGGCGACAACGAGTTCGAACGAGCCAGATATTGCCAGCATCGATGCGTATATCAGCGCACAGATGCAAGCCGATCACATTCCCGGTGTGTCCCTGGGCCTGGTCCACAACGACCAGATCGTGCATCTGCGTGGTTTCGGCGAGGCCGACCAGAGCGGGCGAGCCGTCACCCCACAAACCCCGTTCATTCTTGCCTCGGTGAGCAAATCCTTCACCGCGCTGGCGATCATGCAACTGGTTGAGGCGGGCAAAATCGAGCTGGATGCCCCAGTGCAGCGCTACTTGCCCTGGTTCCGTGTCGCCGATCCCGTCGCCTCGGCCCGTATCACCCTGCGCCACCTCTTGTACCATACGAGCGGGATCCCGTCGTCGGGGTATCCCTGCAGGGCGGACCAGGTCACGATGAGCTTAGAACAGTATGTGCGCAGTCTCGCTACGCTCACACTCGACCGACCGGTCGGCAGTCGCCCTGACTATTGCAGCACCAATTACGACGTGCTCGGACTGATCGTGCAAACGGTCTCAGGACAGCCCTACGGCACCTATGTGCAGCAACATGTGTTTGCTCCGCTCCAGATGCACGACAGTTTCGCCTCCGAGCAAGAGGCCAAGCGCGACGGGCTGGCACAGGGCCATCGCTGGATCTTTGGGGTGCCCGCCCCGTTTGATTACTACCCTCTGTCTCAGGTTCCTGCAGGCGGCCTGATCTCCAGTGCCCAGGATATGACCCACTACCTCGTCGCCCAGATGAACGGGGGACGCTTTGGGTCGACTTCCGTCCTCTCGTCAGCAGGGATAGCGACCATGCATGCACCTGCGGTTCCACAAGAAGGGGGAAGCGGCTCGTATGGCATGGGCTGGCTCAATGGATCCCTCGCTGGGGTGCCTGCCATCTGGCACGGTGGGAACATCGCCCATTTCCATGCGCTGCTGCTCATCGAGCCGCAGACCCACTGGGGCGCGATCCTGCTGGTGAATGCCAACAGTGTGATTCCCCCGGGCCTCGAGCCTCTGGATGCCGGAGTCACACGCCTGCTTGCGGGGCAGACCCCCCAGGATTCCATGAGCCTGACCACGTTCTACCTCATCCTCGATGGTGTGCTCGCTGTGCTCTTGGCCTTGGCCGTCTTCCCGCTCCTGCGCTTGCGACGCTGGTCCAGAAAGTTCGAGCAACGCCAGCAACGTCGGCCCCAATTCATCCGTCTTGGCCTCCGACTCACCTGGGATGTCGCCTTGCCGGTGGCCCTCTTGCTGGGCGCCTCACTGTTCGCCAGTTTGTTGGGCGCGACGTCGTGGTTTTGGATCTTGCTCGTGTGGCCTGATCTGGGCTCGTGGATCCTCGCCATCTGCACACTTTTGCTGCTCACTGGCGTCCTCAGAGCCGTGCTGGCAATCCAAGTGCTCCGACGCACAGCCGCGCAGACGTCTGCGGTGACCCCGTCCCCAAGCCCAGGTCTCACGTAAAACGTCCCATCAGCGTGCCAGTAGTGCGGCGCCGACCGCCCTTCGGCACCTCCTGCTGCCACTGTATGAACCAGAGAAAGGAAGCTCATCCTATGCAGATTGCAGCGCGTCGCGCCTTTCTGACGCAGGACCATCGCCTCGCGTTAGTCTGGCGGCTCCTCAGCTACCTGTTCTTGTTTATTGTGGTCAATTTGCTGGCCAGTGTGGTCAGAGTCGTCTTAGAGGGTGCGGGTGTCCCATCTGTGATCGGTCGGCTCGTCTTTACGCTCCTCTACATCAGCGGTACCCTTGGCCTGACCTATGGGTATCGTCGCTTCATCGACCGACGATCCTGGAGTGGGATTGCCCTCCCGCCACTTCACAAGGGCCTGCGTGATATCACGGTCGGTGTGGTCTTCGCCATCCTGATGGTGGCGCTCGTGTTTGGCCTCGAGTCAGCCGCTGGCTGGATCCAAGTCGTTGGATCCGAGGGAGGAACAGGCGCTCTGACCCTCGTCGTCGATAGCTTGCTCGTAAGCCTTGCGTTCGGCGTGTGCGAAGAAATCTCCATGCGAGGCTACCTCTTCCAGAACCTGGGCGAAGGCCGACCCATTTGGATGGCAACCTTGATGACGGGAGTGATCTTCAGTGTATTCCACTTGCTTGGTGGTGTCGGATTCGATGTGCAAGGACTCTTGTTCCTCCTCTTTATCCTGCTATTGAATGTCTTCCTGGTGCTCACACGTCTGCTGACGCGATCACTGTGGCTGGCGATCGGCTTTCATACGGTCTTTGACTGGATGGCGATCATAGTTGGCCTGGGAGTGGTCGTCCAGTATGATCGTCACCTGCTACATCTCACACGGACGGTCTCAGTAAGTGCAGAATACCTGTTGAGTATGGTCGTTGTCATCCTGGGCATTCTGCTGTTACTCATCTGGGCGAGGCTTCGCAATCGTCATCTGAGTTGGCATTCCACGCTTACTGAGGATGGTCAGCTACAAGCTCCTGAGGCGCAACCCGGCACTGTTGAGCAGGCAGGTTGAGCAGTCAAAGGAGGAAGCGAGTATGCATATGAGCAGGCCAAAACCGAAACGGAATGCGAAGATGGGTCTGGTGGTCACTTCCATCTTGTTCTTAGTCAATGCAGGCGTCGGCACGGTGATCGCGGTCAAGGAAAACCTGCCCAGCGTGACGCTGGTCTTCACCACCGGCAAGCCAGCCCTGGAGGACTTTCTCACCGGCAATGGCACCGCGCTTTCTCCCCCATTGTACCTGTGTATCGTAGCGCTCTTGCTCATTCTCCTTGCCTTCCAGTCGAAACGACCAGGGATGGTCGGGGTCATTGGGCTCACCATCCTTGGGGTTATCTTCCTGCTGGGGGAATTTGCAGAAACCAGCACCTATCGGGCCCTCAATCCGGTGACCTTTGACCTGCCAGTGGCTCTGGTGACACTCACAGCGATCGTACTGGCCCTGCTGATGATTGTTTTCGGAGGCGTGGAGATCGTCCACCGGAGGCAGGCACATCGTCAATGAAGGAGAGCCACGAAGTTTAGAGGAACAAAGAACAGTTTTGTCGATGTAACTTTTCGCCTGAACCAGGCTACTCTGTCAGGAGGAACAACCATGTCAGTTATCTCTCACTCAAACGGTACAACTATCGTCAGCTCAGAGGAATCGCGGGCTTTACGTATCGCCGCCTTCTTTACTATCGGTGTGACCAGTTTTTATCCTCTGCTCTTTATTGGAGCTGGCTTGCTCTCAATTCTGCTCACTGGCGACTTCCCCATACCGGATCTCTCAACGAGAACTGGACTGGCATATGCCGGTCGGTTTCCGACAGCCGCCATAATTGGCTCTCTGGCTGATGGGTTCTCGCATGTGACTTTTTTCGTCACCTTTGTAGCCGTCTTTGCAGTGCTGCGCCGCCGCTGGCCTGTACGAGCCACACTCATCGTGGTGGGTGCCGCCTGGCAACTGGTTGTGGGTTTCACCAAGGCGCTGACCTCGGTCTACATCATCCCAAGCTTGGGGACTCTGTACCTGGCAACGCCACTATCTGGCAGAGGAGCATTCCTGCCCGTGGGTACCCTGGCGCAGGGACTTCGACAAGGGCTGCAAGATATGGACACCTATGGTGTGGTCGCGGTCTGGTTAATGATAGCGCTCTTACCAGGAGCAACAAGCATGCCCCGCCTGGTGCGCTGGCTCGGCGTCGTCATATCAGTAGCCATTCTCCTGCCATGGGATTACGGTTTCCCTCTCGCCATACTCCTCGCGGCCGTTTGGGCCATCTCACTGGGTCTGTGGCTCAAACGGCAAGCGGTGACGTCTTCGGCAACCTCGGCCAGCACGGCAGTGGCAACACCTTCCTGAAAACCAGAAATAAATTCTGTTGTTTCCTGCTCTGCGCTGGCAGAGAGGAAGAGTAGAGATAGATACGTGTGTACATAGAGACACACCTGGCACCACGAAAGGAGTCAATCGCATGTCTTCAGTAGCACAGCCTCAAGGTGAGGTCAAGAAATGGCGCGTCATTGTTTTTGTCATCGTAGGTGGACTGCTTGCCCTCCTGGCATTGTACTCAGGAGCGGGTGATCTCTTGTTGCTGGAGGGGCAATCTGGCTTTCCTTCCGCTATTCACCGCTGGCATGAAGCGCAGTCGGGTGTCTTTACCACTCTGCTGTTTGGAGGCAGCCTGCTGGCCTTACTCTGGCGGCCACAGCGCAAACCCCTGCTCCTCGTGTTCGTGGTGCTCAGTCTGGCTCTCGTCAGCCTTGCCTTTGCTACCGTTTCTGGTGCCGGTTTCATCCCACTCTGGTTAGCAGTAGGTGCAGCGCTCATCTGTATCCTTGTCGCCGCATATCCCGCGCCTCGCGCCTTGCTGCATTTCAGGCGGGTAGGGCCTCCGAGCTACTTCCTGCTCGTGCTCACGCTCATTGCAGCCGTGTTATTAGCCCCGATCATTGCGCGAGAACTCAATTGGCAGCTTCTCGGCATCACCGGCCACGATGTGCATGCCCTGAACTACCACTGGCTGACCTCCGTTTTGCTGGCCTTGATGCTCATCCTGGCCGGGTCCTTAGCGGCCACAAAGCAAGCGGGCTGGCAGGTGTTGGGCTTCATCGCCGGAGTAGCCTTCCTCTACCTGGGTAGCGCTGCCCTCCTGCTCCCAGACTACGCTGGCAGTTGGGGGGTCATTGGGGGAGTGCTCGGACTGCTCGCCGGACTGGGCTACCTCACAGCAACGCTGCTGGAGGCACGCAAGAGCAGGCTGGTGACTCCATCCACGACACCCGAAATGGGGAGTACATCGTCGTAGGAACAGAAACTGTTGCTATACAAACACCTGCTTATCGAGTAGAATAGAGATGCGATTTCATCGATCCTGCGCGAAGTGCGTGTGATGAGCATGCAGCCAGGCGCCAGAAATGTCTGAGATGCTGGCATGTCCTGGGTGGGGATGATATATGAACCGTACCTCTGCACCAATACAGGCAGTTGCGAATGTCGACGTGAGAAGTGAGGCGAACACATTGTTGAATGGCTCTCGGCTCATCGCTGCTCGCATCGGGTGGGTTGCATGTGCTGTCTTGACGCTGACGGTCTTCTTCGCCAGCATCCCAGTCTACTCGGCGCAACTTCAGACCATCTGTTCCGGCACAGCGTGCGCTTACAGGCAACTCTCCTCTGAACAGGTGACAGCGCTGCGAGCACTCGGCTTTTCTCTCGGAGGGTACGCTGCTTACATGGTTGCTCTCGCCATCATTTCGGAGGTGGTCTGCGTTGCTGTCAGTAGTATCATCTTCTGGCGCAAATCCTCTGACTGGATGGCATTACTTTTCTCACTCTGCCTGGTGCTGGGCGGCACTGTTTTTGTGACGGAAACGGTGGATGCGAGTCGC
>Ga0137380_10001180_pt1 | contig 20996 bp, 18 predicted proteins | sample SagtaG_17_FD_104809 | JGI IMG/M metagenome (GOLD analysis project Ga0137380, IMG submission 104809) | Vadose zone soil microbial communities from Sagehorn Ranch, Mendocino, California, USA - Sage2_L_100_16 metaG | ecosystem: Environmental > Terrestrial > Soil > Vadose zone | place: USA...
CAGGACGGCTTCATGTCGAACTTTCTGTGCGACATGAGGGAAGGCGAGCATATGAGCTGTCAGGGGCCGTTTGGCGATTTCATTCTGCGTCCGCCATTACGCGACACCATCTTCATTGCAACCGGGACGGGTATCGCGCCCTTTCGTTCCATGCTGCACTGGCTCCTGGCCGATCCCTCCCGCCATCAGGGCCGGAGTTTCTTTCTGCTTTTCGGAAGCCGCACCGAGAAAGATATTTATTATCACCAGGAATTTCTGCAACTCGCTGACGAACATGCGAACTTCGATTATCTGCCAACGCTCAGCCGAGGCGGTCCGGAATGGAAGGGCTTGCGCGGTTACGTTCAGGAACACGTTCCTGGTATTGTTCAAGGTCGAGCCGAAATGATCGCGTATATCTGCGGCCTGGACAAAATGATCAAGGCCAATCGCGACTTGCTGAAGGGGCTGGGGTGGGATAGGAAATCGATTCGATATGAGAAATATGATTGAAGGCAGCTTTCAGCTATCAAGCCTCAGTGGGCTGGCGGTCGGAAACGAACTATCTTTTCCGTATCGGCTGCACTGGTGGGGTTATGCTGCGTCGAACCGGAACTATGGCGCCTCGGGAAGGATCAGCGGCGACGCTGGCACGTGACAAAACTTCTTCCTGGATATATTTCACGAAATCCTGAATCTGGCGCTGCATTTCTTCCATACGCTCGCGCATTTGTAGAATGATCGCAATGCCGGAGATATTTACTCCCAGGTCGCGAGCGAGGGAAAGAATGAATTCGAGGCGCTGAAGATCCTCGTCGGTATAAAGACGGGTGTTGCCTTCGGTGCGGGAGGGTTTGAGAAGACCTTCGCGTTCATAAAGACGCAACGTCTGAGGATGAATGCCATACATCTCGGCCACCGCCGAGATCATGTATGCGCCTTTGGATCTTCTCTTGGTCATGGATCTTCCCGCTCAGAAGTTTTCAAACGTTCTTCCAGAGGTCCCCGCGGGGATCTTCGGGATTCAGGCGGGCAAGTTCGCGCAGAATTTCTTTGGAGCGCTCATCCCGCGGCATGGGGACATTCACTTGTATCTCAACGATCTCATCGCCGCGTGTGCCCTCTTTGGTTGCGGATGGGACACCTTTTTCCCGCAAGCGGAGCTTCTGACCGGATTGTGTCCCCGGCGGGATTTTAAGCAGAGTGCGACCATCGATGGTTGGCACTTCAATCTTGCTCCCCAGTGCGGCCTCTGTAGCAGTCACCGGGACCGTTAAATAAATATCGTCGCCCTCGCGGCGGAAGACGGGATGATCGCCGGTGCGGATGATCACGTACAGATCGCCAGGGGGACCTCCCCGCACACCCGCATTTCCCTTGCCCGGGATACGAATGCGCTGGCCGTCACGAGTTCCTGGCTTGATGCGGACTTCGAGCGGTTCGGTACGCTCGACCGTTCCCTCGCCGTGACAGACATTGCAAGTGGTTATATTGCGGCCCGTGCCGTTACACCGCGGGCAGGTGACGTTGAACTTCATGCGTCCGCCGGTCTGCTCGATCGTTCCCTTGCCTTTGCATTCCGGACATACACCGGCCGCTTCGATATAGCCCTTACCCGAACAGTTGGAGCAGACATCGCGCCGGGTGATATTGAGGCGCATTACGCCGCCACGAACAGCAGTCCAAAAAGGTACGTTGACTTGATATTCAAGATCGTCGCCAGGTTCAGGACCTTCCTGCGCCTGCGCGCCGCGCCCGCCAAACATGCTGGAAAAAACGTCGCGGAAGCCGCCGCTTGAATTCTTTTTTCCTCGCCCGCCGCCTTCGAACATGTCGGAGAAATCGAAGCCTCCGAAATCGAAGTGCACCCCCTGGCCTCCGGCGTTTCCACCCGGCTGGCCACCAGGGAAACCACCCGGAAAGCCACCGCCGCTACTGCCGGCGCGGGCGTAGGCATCGGCCGTTTCAGGACTGATATTGTCGGAATAATAGCCGAGCTGGTCGTAAATCTTCCGCTTCTTGGGATCGCTCAGGACATCGTTGGCTTCGGAGATGGCCTTGAATTTCTCCTCTGCTGTCTTGTCCCCGGGATTAACATCAGGATGATATTTGCGCGCAAGTTTACGAAAGGCTTTCCGGATTTCTTCCGCCGAGGCAGACTTCTTGACTCCAAGTAAGTCGTAATAATCTTTTTTAGCAGCGGTCGCCATGAGTTGCCAAACTTTATTCTGTCATCCTGAGCGAAGTTGTCGTTTTCGACGGCGAATGACAACGCAGCCGAAGGACCCCATGCCTCTCAACTCGGGCAAGAACGCTTCAAGGCGTTCTCTCATCGGTCCTTGATCGGCTCTGCTGCAAACGCCATCGGCGCTCCCCATTTCTCTGCGAGGTCCTGCCATGTGGGGTTGATCGATGTAATCAGAGCGATCTTCTTCTTCTTCGCCCGAATCCAGCCTTTCAATTGTTTCTCGCGATCAATTGCGTTTTGAACGTCGTCAAAGCTTTCGTAATACACCAAGCGATCGCAATGATATTTAAGGGCGAATCCTTCGAACTCCCTGCTTTTGTGTTCTGCTATGCGTCGGTCGATGTTATTGGTCATGCCGATGTAGAGTGTGCCGGTGAGGCTTCCGACAATGTAAACCCAATACTTTTTCGGGTTCATATCAATTCGTGTCGTGGTCGGTAAGAAGCCTGCAGCGTTTGGGGCATCTTGGGAATTCCTTCTTGCGCTTCTGGTGGCGCACGCGGGTATGGGGTCCTTCGACTTCGTAGCTGCTTCGCTTTGCGAAGCAGCTACTCCGCTCAGGATGACAAGAGTTTTTTTACTTCTTGTCTTCCACGTCCACGTACTCCGCGTCGATTACTCCTTCGTCTTTCTTTTGCGCTTCGCCGTTGCTTCCTGGAGTCGGACCTGCCGTCGGTCCTGCTCCGGGCGCGCCTTGGGGCTGAGCTGCTTTGTACATCTGTTCAGCCAGCTTGTGCGACGCTTGAGTCAAACGCTCACGGGCTTGGTCCATGCTGCTCTTGTCATTTGATTCCAGGGCTTTCTTGGCGTCGGCTATTGCGTTCTCGACATCGCCGCGCTCGGAACCCGAGATCTTGTCGCCCTGTTCACGAAGCATCTTCTCGACGCTGTAAACCAAGGTGTCGAGCTGATTGCGCGATTCGATCTCTTCGCGTTTGGCCTTATCCTCGGCTGAGTGAGCATCGGCTTCTTTGGCCATACGCTCGACCTCTTCTTTGCTGAGGCCGGAAGAAGACGTAATCGTGATCTTCTGGTCCTTGCCCGTGGCATTGTCTTTCGCGGTCACGTTCAGGATGCCATTAGCGTCGATATCAAACGTAACCTCGATCTGCGGCACTCCGCGTGGAGCGGGCGGAATACCGGTCAAGTGGAACTTGCCGAGCGTACGATTGTCTCGAGCCAGCGGACGCTCGCCCTGCAACACGTGGACTTCAACGGAAGTCTGACTATCCGCCGCGGTGGAGAAAGTCTCCGTCTTGCGGGTGGGGATAGTCGTGTTGCGCGGAATCATCGGCGTGGCGACGCCTCCCAGGGTTTCGATTGAGAGCGTGAGCGGAGTGACGTCGAGGAGAAGAAGATCCTTCACCTCGCCTCCGAGCACGCCACCCTGAATCGCGGCTCCGATCGCAACTACTTCGTCGGGATTGACGCCGCGGTGCGGTTCCTTGCCAAACAACTCCTTGACCAGAGCTTGAATGCGAGGCATGCGGGTCTGTCCACCGACCAGGACGACTTCATTGATCTTGCTGGCGTCCACTCCCGCGTCCTTCATGCATTGTTTGCAGGGCCCGACGGAGCGCTGGATCAGGTCTTCCACCATCGACTCCAGCTTGGCCCGAGTCATCTTCTTGACCAAATGCTTGGGACCATTGGCATCGGCGGTGATAAAAGGCAGGTTGATCTCGGTCTCCATGGTGGTGGAGAGTTCGATCTTGGCGCGCTCGGCCGCGTCACGCAGACGCTGCAGCGCCATTTCATTGCCTTTGCCGCGAAGGTCGAGGCCTTCGTCCTTTTTGAACTCGTCGATTAGCCAATCCACGATGCGCTGATCGAGGTTGTCGCCGCCCAAATGGGTGTCGCCGTTGGTGGCCTTGACTTCGATGACGCCTTCGCCCACCTCGAGGATCGAGATATCGAAGGTACCGCCGCCGAAGTCGTAGACCGCAATGGTTTCGTCTTTCTTTTTGTCCAGACCGTAAGCCAGCGCGGCCGCAGTCGGCTCGTTAATGATGCGCTTCACATCCAGCCCGGCGATTTTGCCTGCGTCCTTGGTGGCCTGACGCTGCGCGTCGTTGAAATATGCCGGAACGGTGATAACGGCTTCGGATACCTTCTCGCCGAGGTAGTCTTCCGCAGCTTTCTTCAGTTTCTGAAGAATCATTGCGGAGACCTGAGGCGGGGTGTACTCCTTGCCCTGGGCAACGATGGCCACGTTGTCGCCTGACTTCACGACCTTGAAGGGCACCATCTTCATTTCTTCGCTGACTTCGTCGTAGCGCCGCCCCATAAAACGCTTAATCGAGAAAATCGTGTTTTCCGGATTGGTGATGGCTTGACGCTTGGCCACCTGTCCAACAAGGCGTTCTCCGGTCTTGGTAAAACCGACCACGGAGGGGGTGGTCCGACCACCCTCCTCGTTGGGAATGACCTTGGGTTCTCCACCCTCCATGACCGCTACCACAGAGTTGGTCGTGCCCAAGTCAATTCCTATGATCTTTGCCATAAGTCTCTCCCTCCCTCAATTATAAGTGCTTATAAATTAACGAGTTATACGGACAGCTCGCTTTCCAGCAGCCACATGATAGAACTTGAGTGACTTTGTGTCAACTTTTAGATGCTCTACAAACCACACAGGATGCAGGGATTAAGCCCGGGATGGGACAGCTGGCAAGCGAGTATTATGAGGCGTTTGAGCCATGCTTCCTTTTAAATTGGTCTACAGCAATGACTACTACCTTCCCATCGGGGCCCACGTCTTCCCGGCCCAGAAATATCGCTACATTCACCAGCGGCTGCTGGAAACCGGGGTCGCGGAGCCGTCGGATTTCCTGGAGCCATCGTTAGCGTCCGACGAGGACGTCCTGCTGGTACATACGCCCGAGTACGTTCACAAGCTGAAGACCGGAACTCTCTCTGCACGCGAGGAGCTCCAGATGGAGGTTCCCTATTCTCCGGAATTGGTACGAGCTTTTTATCTGGCAGCGGGGGGCTCGATCCTCGCCGGCCAAAGCGCGCTGAGGGACAAGGTTGCGTTTAACATCGGCGGTGGGTTTCATCACGCATTCCCCGATCACGGTGAGGGTTTCTGCGTGATTCATGACGTGGCGGTCGCTATCCGCCGGTTACAGCGCGACAAGAAAATCGTGCGAGCAATGACCGTAGACTGTGACGTACACCAGGGAAACGGTACCGCCGCCATTTTTGGTGCGATGCGTGAAGTCAACGATCCACTTCCGTCAAAAGCTTCCTTTACGCCGAGCCCTGCAGATCTACGCGGTGCCACTACCGGCGACGTGTTCACGATTTCGCTTCATCAGGAAAACAATTATCCGATGTGGAAGCCGCCATCGTCGATTGATGTGAATCTGCCGGACGGTACGGCTGACGACGATTATCTTGCCTGGCTGGACAACGCGCTCAGTTCCGGCCTGCGTCAGTTCGCGCCAGAACTAATTTGTTACATTGCGGGCGCCGACCCTTATCGCGAAGATCAGCTTGGCGGACTGGCACTCACCATCGAGGGACTCAAGCGGCGCGATGAACTGATGTTCCGGGTAGCACGGACGCGTGACATTCCGGTGATGGTGACGTTCGCTGGGGGCTACGCACGTCGCGTGGAAGATACGGTAACGATTCACTGCAACACGGTGATTGCTGCGAAAGAAGTTTTCGGTACCTGATTCGTGGGGCGGAGCACTCGTCGCCGCTGCTGCTAAAATAACTGCTGACACCTATGTTTGAGAATCTTTCAGAAAAACTCCAGCGCGCGTTTAAATCCCTGCGCGGACAAGCCGTCCTCAGCCCCGAAAACATGGAGGAGGCGCTGCGGGAAATCCGTCTGGCGCTACTTGAAGCCGACGTCAACTTCAAAGTAGTCAAGCAGTTGATCGATCACATCCAGGAGAAAGCGATCGGCCAGGAAGTGGCGACCGCACTGTCGCCGGGCGACCAGGTGATCAAGATTTTGCGTGATGAGTTGGTCGAAACCCTGGGCCGCGACACCGCGAAACTGAAATTCGCCTCCCAACCGCCAACTGTGGTGCTCATGGCGGGATTGCAAGGATCCGGCAAAACCACCACCTCGGGCAAGTTGGCAAACTGGCTGAAGAATGGCGGCCACCGTCCCTTGCTGGTTTCTGTTGACGTATATCGGCCCGCTGCCCGCGAGCAGCTCAAAGTGGTTGCCCAAGCGATCAAGGCCAACATCTACGAAGGTCAGGTTGGCGAGGCGAATACGGCAACCGTGGAGCGTCTCGCGAAGGAAGCGCGTCGCGAAGCGATCAACACCGGTTCCGACGTTCTCATCGTGGACACTGCCGGTCGTCTACACATCGACGATCAATTGATGGAGGAGATGCAGTCGCTCAAGCGTCTGCTGAATCCTCAGGAAATTCTGTTTGTGGCTGATGCCATGACCGGTCAAGATGCGGTGCGCTCGGCGGACGAATTTCACAAAAAACTTTCGCTGACCGGCGTTGTGCTCACAAAAATGGACGGCGATGCGCGCGGTGGCGCGGCGCTTTCTATCCGCCAGGTCACAGGTCAACCGATTAAGTTCATCGGCGTAGGCGAGAAATACGACGCGCTCGAACCTTTCCATCCTGATCGAATTGTGTCGCGGATCCTCGGAATGGGCGACATTCTCTCGCTGATCGAAAAAGCGGAACAGCAGATAGATAAGAAGAAGGCCGAGGAGATGGCCGCCAAGGCCATGACTGGGGATGGCTTCTCCCTGGAAGATTTTCGCGATCAGCTGCGCCAAGTCAAGAAAATGGGATCGCTGCAGAGTCTGATGGGAATGCTGCCCAGCATTGGGCCATTTGCAGGATTGCAGAAGGCTGCGGACAAGGTTGACGAAAAACAGCTCGGGCACGTCGAGGCCATCATCAACTCGATGACGGTTCACGAACGCCTGCATCACGAAGTCATCAATGGCAGCCGGCGCAAGCGCATCGCCCGTGGTTCCGGCAGAACCGTGCAAGAGGTCAATAATCTGCTGCGCCAGTACGCCCAGATGCGAAAAATGTTCAAGCAGATGGGCAAACCGAGCTTCGCCAGGAAACTTGCAGGGATGAAACTACCCGGAATGTAGAAACCAGTGGCTAGTGGCTAGTGGTCAGTGTCCAGCTTCGAACTGCCTCGGCTTACACGCTAGCCACAATCTCACTTCTGTATCCAATAACTTGATCACCCTGGCGCGCAAACTCCGCGTGGTCGACTACTTCACCCTGGGCTGGGGCACGATGGTTGGTGTCGGGTGGCTGGTGGTGATGTGGGACTGGCTGCTGCGCGGGGGAGTGCTGGGCGGTGTTCTAGGATTTGCTATCGGCGGCGCGCTGCTATTGCCCATCGGCTATGTGTATGGACGACTGGTGATGGCCATGCCGGATGCCGCCGGCGAAGTTGCTTACACTGCAAAAGTCTTTCCGCCCGCCATAAGTTTCGCCACCGGTTGGATGATGGTTCTCGCGTACTTTATCGTGTGTCCGTGGGAAGCAGTGGCCGTGGGCAAGATTGCGGGCTACATCTTTCCCGCACTGGATTCAATCGAGCTCTACCGTATTGGCGGACAGCCGGTCTATTTGCCGCGAGTCATTATCGGGCTGGGATTAACGGGGCTGCTGACTCAGCTAAATTATCGCGGCATCCGCTTGAGTGCGACCTTCCAGAATTGGACAGCTTTTGGAACGCTCGCGCTATTCGTTGTATTTGTTGCCTGCGGAGTGAGCAAGGGTTCGCCACGAAACTTTCCGCCTCTATTCACACACGGTGCATTCGTATCCATCCTACTGGTGATGCAAATCGTCCCCTATTATATGACGGGGTTCGAGTCGGTGGCCAAGGCCGCGGAAGAATGCAGCCCGCAGTTTCGGGCGCGCGGATTCTCGAAGGCAATTTTAATGTCGATCATTGTAGGGATTCTTTTCTATACCATCGTCATCGCGGCTGTGGGCTACGTTGCTCCGTGGAGAGAACTTACTAACGAAAAATTCATGACTGCCGTCGTCTTTGAGAGAGCAATGGGGTCGCGCTGGATTGTCAGCGTAATTCTGGCGGCGGCGCTGCTTTCGCTATTGAAAGTGTTCAATGGAAATTTCATCGCCTCCAGCCGCTTGCTGTTCGCTATGGGACGTCGCGGGCTACTGGATCGTCGTGTGGCAGAGATCCATCCGCGCAATCAGACGCCGGCCGTCGCCGTGGTGTGCATCGGGCTTGCTACCGCGGTGTGCATGTTCCTCGGGGATGCCATCCTGGTGCCGATTTCTGAAGTGGGGTCAGTCGCCTCGGCGGCGGGTTGGATGGCAGCCTGTGCTGCCTACTTCCGAATGCGGCCAGCGCCGCGCGAGCGTATGGTTGCCGCTGTAGGAGTCACGGTTGGGCTGCTTATGATTCTGATGAAGGTCGTGCCAGGCATTCCCGGTCATTTCAGCGGATACGAATGGTTGGCCCTGGGAGTGTGGAGCGCGCTTGGATTAGGTCTGGGCTGGCGGCAGCGGATGGTTCGCGCCGCGGTTATTGCAAAATAAATTAATCACCATGAAATTTAAAAAATGTCTCCTGTTGGTTTGCCTTCTGTCACTAGGGTCGTTGCTTGCGGTTTATCTTTGGGCAGCGCCGCAGGCGTCCCCCTTCGATCTCGTGATTGTCAACGGTCACGTTATCGACGGAACCGGGTCTCCCTGGTATTCGGGAGATGTCGGAATTCGCGGCGGCAAGATCGTTGCGATCGGGATCTTGAAAGATGCGCCGCGAACCCGAACCATCGATGCACATGGCATGGTGGTGGCGCCGGGCTTTATTGACATGCTGGGGCAATCAGAGTTGACTATTCTTGTCGATCCGCGTCTCCCGTCGAAAATTTATCAGGGCATTACGACCGAAATTACGGGCGAAGGTGGTTCGGCAGCGCCGTTGAGTGACGCCGTCATTCAGGCAGACGGCGCCGCCTATGCCCACTACCACATCACCCCGGACTGGAGAACGCTTCAGCAGTATTTCGCCCGTCTGGAAAAACAAGGCATGGGAATTAATCTCGCCACCTACGTAGGTGCCACGCAGGTGCGCCGCATGGTCCTCGGCGATGACGATAAGCAGCCCACTGCGGCACAGCTTGAGCAAATGAAACAACTGGTGCGCCAGGCAATGCAGGAAGGAGCGGTTGGGGTTTCGACTTCCCTGGAATACGCGCCGGCTCCGTATGCTAGGACAGAAGAATTGATTGCACTCGCCAGCGAAGCGGGAAAGTTTGGCGGGATTTACGCCACTCACATGCGCAATGAAAGCAATGCCGTGCTGCCGGCCATCGATGAAGCGATTCGCATCGGACAGGAAGGCCATCTTCCGGTGGAAATCTGGCACATCAAGGTTGCAGGAAAACAAAACTGGGGACGGATGCCCGAGGTTGTGGCGAAAATTAACGCTGCCCGCGCTGAAGGCATGGATATCAGCGCCAATACCTACGCCTATCCCGCGTGGTTCAACAGTATGTCGGCATTCATTCCGCCCTGGGCTCATGACGGCGGTGATGCCAAGCTGGTCCAACGCCTGAAAGATCCTGCGACGCGGGCGCGTATCCGTAAAGATCTGATGACGCCATCCAATGACTGGGATAACGAATGGCACGAAATCCCAGGACCTGAGGCTGTTCTGATCGGAGTAGTACAGAATCCGAAGCTGCTGCCGTTGCAAGGCAAACGACTTTCTGAGATTGCCAAGCTCTGGGGCAAGGATCCGATAGATGCATTGTTCGATCTCCTGATTGAGGACAATGCGTTCACCGAGGTCGCTGTCTTTGGCATGTCGGAACCTGATGTTGCGCTCGCGCTTCAGCAGTCTTGGGTTTCCGTGGACAACGACTCTTCGGGCACATCGCCCGAGGGAATTCTGGGGCAGGAGCATCCGCATCCGCGAGCCTATGGCACGTTCCCGCGCATTCTTCGGAAGTATGTTCGAGAGGAGAAGAAACTTACGCTCGAAGAAGCCATTCGGAAGTTCTCGGCGTTACCGGCGCAGCGCATGCGGCTGACCGATCGTGGAGTGCTGAAGGCCGGAATGTGGGCCGACATTCTAGTCTTCGATCCGGCAACCGTGCGCGATGTGGCGACTTTCGAAAACCCGAATCAGCTATCTCAGGGCATGCAGTATGTACTGGTGAATGGAGTGCCGGTGATTGACGAAGGAAAGATGACGGGAGCATTGCCCGGGAAAGTATTGCGAGGAGCGGGGTACGTTGGGAAAAGTGACTAGTGGCTAGTACTCACGAATTACTGGCTACTAGCCACTAATCGCTATTTTTGCGTGATCGTGAGCTTGTGCAATCCGACTGTTGCGGTGTCGATGCGGTCGGGCAATGCAAACTTCGAATCTAGTCCAACGCCGGGATACTTTGGTTGAAGATATTTTTCGACAAACATCTGCAGAGCGAAACGGGGTATTTCCACGCCATCCAGTGAGACCGTATCCACATTCACGTATCCCTGCCCACCGGCGCCGCGGACATGCGCGGCAACCACGACATCATGAATCCCGCTAAACATTGACAACAGCGGATTAGAAGAACGGCGTCCGGCTTTGAGTTGGTCAAAATCAACCCGTGCGGTTGCGGTCACGACTTCGGGTTGACCTTGGAACATTACCGACTGTACGCCGGCGGGAAGCTTGACCGCTCCTGAGGCGAAGTAAGCGTTGACTTCCTGCTCAGTAAATTCGGTTGGCGTCTGATCCGGCTGCGATACCTTGGCATTGCTTTGAATGTGCTGTAACTTGCGCTCCATGCTGGCGACTGCGGCGCTCGACTTCGATGAAGAAGAAACCTGCGCTAACGGATCGTTAGTCAACGTCAAAACGGTGATGGCGGCGAGCACAAGGATTAGGAAAAGCCTCATGGTTTGAGCGCGGCCTGAGTTTCCTGAGCCTTTACCGGCGCCACACGAGGTTCAGTCAGTGGGCCGATAATGTTGAACCCGGGCGCGCCAGCGCGTACTAGTTTCAGGTCCAATGTGCGTGTCAGTGAGGCAGTGCCGCTTAATTGATAGATGCCGCCGGGAGTCTCTAGTTTGCCTTGTTGGATCTCGAACCTGCCGTCGCGCAAGACAAGATTTCCAACCAGCCGATGGATGTGCAACGGTTCATTTCGCTCTGCAAGTACGATGTGAGGGAATAATCCGTCGCGTACTTCTACCTTCAAGCTTGCTTTCGCGGATGAAATTAATTGGGCTGCGTCTACTCCGGAAGCGCTGGCGCGATAAGTTGCCGTGGCGGTTCCTGTAACCCATCCGTCACGCATTGCTTGAGCGAGTTGTTGCAGGTCGATCCCTTGCAGAGTTCCGCTACCGCTGTATTCCGGAGGTTTCACGGAGAAATCGGCTTGCCAATCCCCCAAGTGCTTGCCGCTCAGCAGATCTCCGCGCAAGTCGGACAGCCGAACTATCCCACTCTCCAATTCAACGTGGGCGGAGACCCGGGTTGCGACCAGATTCTGTATCGCGAGTCGATCGACGTTAAGTTTCCCTGTGGCATGAAGCGTGAGCAGGTAAGGAGTCGCCGTTTGCGGAGACGTTGATAAGAAACGATACCAAGGCTGTTTCCTAGGATGGGGATTTAGCGATTGATTCAATTCATCGATGTCGATCTGACTGGCATGAAGATCAAAACTCACGGGGCAGCGGTCGGGCAGAGCACAATTGCGCGGCAGTAGCAGGGAACCGCGCCATGCGCTGCTACTTAGGGAAGCGTTTATGTTTTGTACTTGAACATTCTCCGGCGTGAGCAAGAGGTTTGCAGAAGCAATTTCTACCGGCGCGTTGAGGCCTCTCACTTCGGCGCGGACTGACTGCAGTTGCACTTTCCCTGTCACCTGAGGAGCAATGAATCCGGACCAACCGCCGGCGATCTGCAGATCGACTCTGGCTACTCCATCCGCGGTGAGTTGAGGAGCGCGGAAGCCTGCCGTCCTTGCCGTCTGAAGCAGTCTCTGCACTTGAGCGTCGCCGGTGACTAGAAGACTGTATCCCGAGCGTGAAATCGAACCACGCACCACCGCTGGGGATGGTCTCCCGAGCGCCAGATTGAATGGACCAATCTCCACTTGGGGTTCGGCCGGTGCGAATAACCTGCGCCCATTTCTCCTGCTCTGCTCTATGTTTTGCGGGACCTGGAAAGGGATCCGATCCACCACCATTTCTGTCTTGTTGACTTTGGAGCCAATGCGAACGCCCAGGCTTTCTCCGCTGCCGTTCCACTCTGCATAACCGGCATCCTTTCGTTGTACCTTGACACTGCCATTCAACTTGCCGCTAGCCACGAGATCATCGGGAATGTCTTTCTTGGCGTGCCGTGCCAATGCAATCAGCGATTGGAGGGGGAGCTCGTTGGCGACCAGTGCCAAATCGTATGTACGAGCACCAAAGACGCCGGCGACAGTGCCATTCACCGAGAGAGTGCCGTCACCCACCGGCGCATGGCACGCGAGGTTTGACAGAGAGTGATCAACCGAACTGTAGTGACTGCTGCACTGGGCGGCTAAACGCAACGCGCCGCCTCCCAGAATGTCATACCGGCGGAAGTCCTGAACCGAAGTATCGGTTTCAACTTCGAGGTCCGCAGGAGTGCCGGAAAGTGTGGCCGACAACTTGAGGGTTCCACGCCAGCCTTTGTCTTTACCTGAAACTAATTTACTTACCTGCCCCAGTTGCGCTCCCGTCCATTCCATGACGAATTTAAGAGGAGTCTGGCGCAGAGTCACTGCCCTCTGCCATGAACCGTCGACGTTGACGGTGCCGGTGTCGCTCAAGTTGAAATCCATGCGTACCGGTTGTGCTTTCAGCCTCATACCCCAGACATTTTCCGACTCCTGCCAGAGAGCGAAGTCCGCATCCATCAGTGCATAAGGTTTTTTTTCCTGCTCTAATTTCAGATTGATGCGGCCGCGATCGGCCTCAATGTAGGGGAATCCCGGACGCGCTTCGGTGTTGGCTTTTTTCGTAGGTGCGACCGGGATCTGTGCCGCGCGTTCGAGAAGATTTTCGAGATTCCAGCGTCCTTCACGGTCACGAACCAGATTGAGGCTGGGCTCGGACAGGCTCAAGCGGGCGATCTCCAGGTGTCCCCGCAAGAGCGAACTGATTCTCAGTTCAGCCGTGACTTGTTGAGATCGAATGACCGGTTCGGCGCTGAATGCCGGATCATCATGAACCACAAAGTTCTCGAGATCGAAACCGGGATGAGGCAACAGTCGGATATGAACCGAGGAAACGTCCACCTGCCTTCCCAGAGCCATGCCAATGGCCGTAACAATCCGCGACCGCAATCGCCCCGCCCCGGGCCGAATCAAAAACAGAGCCAGAAGCAGGGCAAGAATCAAAGTAACGATTCCTACCCTCGATCGCACGAAACTTGTTTGTTTGCGACTCACTGAACTATCCGGAACGTACGCCGCCATCGCGTGCCATCGAAGAAATGGATCACGACGTGGGCCAGGAACTTAAGCCGCTCGCTGACTTCTTTCTGTAAATATTGGTTAGGCGGCGTCTCGAATGACCAATAAACAAACATGGGTCGCCCGATCACATTTTCCTTGGGAATGAATCCCCAATAGCGGCTGTCGTAGCTTACGTCGCGGTTGTCGCCCATGCCGAAATAACTGTCCGGAGGTACTACCAGATCGTCGCCCTGGATGTGCTGCTTCATCAGCAGTTGCCATTCCGGCGTGACGCTATTGAAATCCGCTGGTGGCACGGCAGGAAAATTGTCGCGATAGGGATTGTAACCATCTTTAGTTTTGTGGATGACATAAGGCTCATCCAACTTTTCACCATTGCGATAGACCACGCCATCGCGCAGATGAATACGGTCCCCGGGGATACCCATGATCCTCTTAACTACATACAACCCCGGTTCCGCCGGCGAAAGGAAGACCACGATGTCACCACGTCGAATCTGGCGGTAGGGGAGTAGGGGGCCAGTCCAATGCGTAGCTGGCGCGAACTGCTCACGATTGACAAAAACATGGTCACCGATGAGCAAGGTATTTTCCATGGAACTGGAGGGAATCTCGAAAGCCTGCACGATGAACGTGATAATGAACAGGCCGGTCACCAGGACGGCTGACAATGAGGCGAGAAACTCCACTGTGGTCTCGCGTGGTTTTTCAGCCTGCTGGGTTTCTTTTTTTGCCACTACGACTTGTCCTGTCGAACGGGCATTCATACGGTTCCTTAGTTGACCAATCGAAATGTGCGATCCCAACGGGTGATCTGAAAAATGTGGCTGACGGCGTAAGCGAAGTGGAAAAGTCTATCACCCGGAGAAGCAGTGACTGGCATGTCCTGATCGATATTCCGCACCGACCAATAAATAAGCAGAGGACGCCCAATCACATTTTCCCTGGGGACGAAGCCCCAGTATCGGCTGTCCAGGCTTTCGTCGCGATTATCACCAAGCACGAAATAATGTCCTTCGGGCACAATCAGTTCGCCGTCTTCCACTAGTTTCTTCATTTGCAGCCACCAGCGCCCCTCCAGCCCGGGAACCGGGATATTCAAGCGAGGGAACTCGTCGCGAAAAGCATCATGCACCCGAGAACTGAAACGCACATAGGCTTCGTCCGTAGGAACGCCATTTACGTACACACGTCGATTGATCAGGCGGACCCGGTCGCCTGGAACGCCTACCACACGTTTCACAAAATGCTGGGTGGGATTTACGGGATAACGGAAAACGATAATATCGCCGTGGCGCACCCGCCGGTAAGGCATCAGAGGATCCCAGAACCCTCCGCCGCCGTATCGTAATTTGTCCACCAGCAGGTAATCGCCAATCAATAACGTGTTCTCCATGGATTCTGAGGGTATCTGGAAAGCCTGCACCACGAACGTAATCACAAAGACAGCAATGACCACAGTCGCCAGCAGCGATTGCATGGAGCTGAGTCCATCTGTCGGCGGCTTCTTTGGAGCCACTTCGGTTACGATCGGATTAGCAACGTCCCCTGCTTGAAGAACGGCCATTAAACTCGTTCACCTGCGATACAAGATATTCGAGCACTTGTCGAGCAGCATCCTGCTCTGCGTTTTTCTTCGTGGAACCCTGGGCGCGACCGACAAATTCGGGCCGGCTCTCGGTATCCAACGCCTGCAAGCGGACCTCGACAGTAAAAGTCTTGCTATGTTCCGGGCCCTGCTCCTTCACTAATACATACGATGGTTGCGGACGCCCAATGGCTTGTAATTTTTCCTGCAACGCCGACTTGTAATCGTTGGACGGAAGACTATTGCCGCTGGTAGCGATGCGCTCCAGTTCCGGCGTTACGATGTGCCGCACTACCAACGAGCGGGCCGTTTCCAGTCCGCTATCCAGATAAATAGCAGCCAGAACCGCCTCGAGAGCGTCCACCAGCAGAGCGGTTTTGTTGCGGCCGCCGCTCTTTTCCTCGCCTCGACCCAGCCGTAAATACTTACCGATTTCCAATTGCTGGGCCACCTGGATCAGATGTCTTTCGCTGACCAGGTGCGCCCGTAATTTGGACAGCTCCCCTTCTCTAAAATGCGGAAAGCGGTGAAAAAGTTCCTCGCTTGTGATCAGTCCCAGGATCGCGTCTCCCAGGAACTCGAGTTGCTCGTTATCCCCCACCCGGTTGCCCTCGAGTGCAGCCTCCACTTCGCGCGCCTGCGAAGTGTGAGTGAGAGCCTGCTCCAGCAGTTCCGCTCGAACGAAACGGTGACCCAGCACAGCTTGCAACTCGGAAGTTTCCTGTGACTTCATGAGCGAGACGGCCCGACACATCAGATATGCGGCAAAATGGACTGCGGTCGCCTAGTTTTTGGGCGGAGCCGGATTCTGAGCACTCGCGGGCGGCTTCGAAGCTGGAGTAGGAGTGCCGCCTGTCAATTGCACTAATCTATCGCGCTCGCGGCGAGCCAAACCTCCAGCTGTCGTGCCTTCCGGAGTTAATTGAACAGCGTGGTTCGCTTCCTTCAAGGCTTCTGGATACTTTCCCTGTTTGTCGAGTGCCAGTGCGAGCCGCAGAACCACTACTGGATCGAGCTGAGCGGGAAACGCATCTATCGACTTGCGATAAAAATTCTCCGCGTCCGCGTACTTTTCTTTGTTGAATTCCAGTGTTCCCATGATGGCGTAAGCACTGGAGCGCAAAACGCCTTTATAGGCATCGATTTTTTCCTGGGGCGTGTCGGGGCGGGGAGCGATATCGGTGTCTACGGTAACGAGCGATCGCTGAGCTAATTTCATGGCCTCATCCAGGCGTTGATCTTTATCCAAATCCGTATCCCGGGTGCGCTCGGCAAGCACTTGCGCCACACCCACCAGGGCAGTCGGCTCATCAGGATCGATCTTCAGCACCTTGCGCCCCATCTCCATCATTTTGTCGGCATTGTTGGCGCGCTGATAACTCTGCATAGCCGCCTCGTACAACAGGCCTCGCAGTTCGCTGTCCGGGTATTTGGTCGCGAAAGCATCTGCTGCTTTTTCCACCGCAGCTGGATCATTCGTATTGGCTATGGCGGTGTTGAATTCGACAAACTCGGCGTCCGTTTTGGCTTGTGGTGGCCGCTTCCCTTGCGGGGTCGCAGGCGCTGCCCCTGGTTGCGGAGCTCCCGGCTGCTGCCCCTGACTTTGCTGAGCCGCGCCAGACTGAGATGCCCCAGGCTGAGCGCCGCCGGTCTGGGACGTAGCAGGTTTCTGCGGGGATGAAGCTTGAGGCTCCCCAAATACAAAGGTTGCCAGACCCAGCATCATTGCTACCATCGCTGCTCGCTTCATACTGTCTCCTTAGGATAGATCTTGATCGCGGAATGCTTAGGGTGTCGCCCCGTACTATTGTGGATGGCTCGGCGGCTCATATGGTTGTTGCAAGCCTCGTTCCGCCGCCGCTTTGGCTTCCGGCAGAGACGCGCCCGCATTAAGCGCCGCCCGATATTGGTCAACCGCTGCTTCCCGGTTTTCCTGCAAATCAAATATTCTTCCCAGGTAAATGTGAGACCAGGCCACGACCTTGGGTTCTCGGGCTATCTCAAGAGCCCGCTGGAAATAATTGCGCGCGCCCTGCATATCACGGTTCATAGTCGCAACTTGCGCAAGAATGAACAGCGCTCGGCCGGGATCCTCATTTTTTTCGTCCAGAGCTTCCTGGGCCAGTTTTTGCGCAGTGCTGGCGTCACCCGCGGAAAGCCGCTGCTCAGCTGTTACCAGCAGTTTGCCTTCTATGGGGCGGGACAAATGTAACAGTTCCGGGTCGGCCCGATTTGCAAATTGGACCTGAGCTGCGAGTTTCTCTTCCTTCCGAAGGTCGATATTGGATACCAAGTCGCCGTACGCATTGCGCAGACCCGCTGGATCCTTCTCGAACTTGATCAGCGCATCGTAAAAATATCGAGTCAGGATGAATCCTTGCTGTAACGATTGTTCCACCAGTTGCTCGCGTTGTGTCTCAGGCGCTTTACTGCCGCCCGTTGTGCGCGCTTCGATGGCTCGAATGAAACACTCGGTGAGCAGAAGCGTGACATCGCTCTTGAAACTTTCGTCGATGGGCGCAGTCTTCACCGAATCGAGCAGGGGCGTCAATCGCTTCATGGTGCTGGGATACTTCAGCGCCAGGGGATCCAGCAAATAGTGCAGATATGTGTGCCGGATTTGCTCCATTTTCAAAGACGATCCAGAACCTGGGGAAATAATTACAAAGTAATTCGGTCCGTAATTACGCGCATTGATCTGACCCGGCGCGCCCATCGGATCCAGATAGACGGTGAATCCCTGCCCTAAATATTGCGAAGACGGCACCTTTAAATATATTTCGGTGTCGAACAACATCTTGGCTACCGGTTCGTGATAACGCGCCGTCAGCTCCGAATAGGCTTCCCGACGCGGCTCCCAGATAGCATGCAATCCCGCGGCATCATAAAACTTTTGCAGCAGCGGCAGGATTCCTACTACATAGTTCGCATCCGGCGGAATATCTGCTTCTTTGACCTTCAGCGAAAAGGGCGCGGGTGGTCCGTTTAGATAAAGCGCCAACGATATGTATTGCGCCAGCGTGCGGGATGCATCCGGTTGCCGCCGCTCATCGTAAAACTGGCACATCGCCTGAGTGGCTTCCTTGGCTTCTGGTGAGGACTGAATGGACTTAGCCACCTCGGCGCGAACTTGGCTTCTCAGCGGATGAGACACGCCCAGCTCCTGATCATATCCGCAAGCGTTGATGGCGGTCAGAACCGAGAATAGTGTCTCACTTGTATCCAGCGCCACCTTGGGGGGATTCTGGGCCGCAGACACTTGTGCCAACAATCCAATCAACACCGCGCACCACACGGATCGAAACCTAGTAACCAGGGAGCCTCCTCGATGCAGGTGAGTATTCTTTAGTTTAAGGGCTTCCAAGCAGAGGGTCAAACAATGACAAGCCATCCGGCATCAGCTTGCCTGATGGCTCTCATTACTATCCGCGGACGCTGATTTTAGAAAAGGACAGCACCGCACGCCCGGTTGTCGGACGCCCCATGGAGGTCGCAGGACGGAACGTGGTGAAGATCAGCATGTTCTTGACCTTCGGCAGCAACTCCTTGGATTGCACAGAATCGGAGAGAATGCGGTAATCCTGTACCCGGCCTTTGGAATCGACGTCGGCTTCAATGACCAGGGAATCCTCATTGATGGAATCAAGCGGAGCCCCAAAGGCTGACTGCTGCAATTGCGGCGCGGTGTACAGCACCAGGGGCACGTCAGGATTATCCGCTTGTAAAGGCGCGAGGAATCCCATTAGAACAATGAAGATTGCAATCGCGGTGACCAGTCCTGCAGTGGCGGGAACCATGAATGCGTTCAAAGCATTCTCCAGCCGTATCTGCGCGTGGTTGAGGTATGGACGCTTCGATTGCGCGACTTCCTGCGAAATAGCGACCCGAAGCTTCAGCGCCAGATCATTTGGCGCTTTTCTGCGAGCCAGTTTCGCCAGCAATTGTTGGGTGTGCTGCAACGACAAGTATTCCTGCCTGCAATCACCACAAGTTTGCAGATGCTGGCTGAGAGCACGCATCTGCGTGCCGGTTACTGCGCCGTCCAGGTAAAGCGAGAACAACGATTTTGCCTGGGCGCACTTCATGGCGTCACCTCGACTTCTCTGCCATCGGAACGAACCGGGGAGCGTGACCGCGTTTTTGATTGGTGCTCCTCGGGAGCCTCTAGGCCCAGTTCGCCGCCTACTTCCCGGACATATGCCAGCAATCGCTGCTTAAGCGCCTCGCGGCCTCGAGTCAATCTTGATTTAACTGTGCCCAGAGAAACCTCGGTGATCTCCGCGATCTCTTCATAAGACATCTCTTCCAGATCACGCAGGATCAGCGTGGTGCGATAGGGCTCCGGAACTTTTTGTAATTCTTCTTCCACCCGTGCCTGAACCTCATGATGAGCCACATTATCGAAGGGCGATTCTCCTTCATCCACCAGCGTGTCTTTGATCGCGGGGGACGCACCCATTTCTAAATCACCATGCAGTGGCTCCATGGACATTTCTTTCGCCTTATGACGGAACCACCAACGCCGGCGATTGGAAGCCTCGTGCAAAGCAATCCGGTATATCCATGTCTTCAGACTGGACTGGCCGTTGAAGTGTTTCATTCCGCGGAACACCTTCAGGAAAACTTCTTGCGTGGTGTCAGCGGCATCGGCTGGATCAGCTACCATGCGATAAACCAGGCTGTAGATCGGCTGATGAAATTCTCCGATAAGCCAGGCGTAGGCCTCTTCCGAACCAGCCTTCAGTTCCGCAACGATGGCGGATTCCTGAGCTCGAACTCCTAGCGCGCCTACCAGGTCACCCAAGTTGATTGCTCCCGCCACCAACCTCATGGCGTCACATCCATTATAAGTTCTTTTCGAGCCCGAAGTCTGGCCCAAAGCGGACACCGAGTTTGCGGCGCGCATAACAACAAGAGCATCCACCTTCTTAGTTAGACCCCGCAGCGGCGTGCGGAGTTCCAGAGCTGGAAGTGGTGTGATTTCAGCTGGTTAGCAGGCAGCAACAGCGCTTGGCATTTAGCACTCAGCACTTGGCCCATCTTGGCTGGAAGTGTTTTCGAAGACACCCGTGCCGTGGCTGGCTAAATGCAAAAGTGCTAATTGCTAAGTGCGGTTCCCTGACCCGAAACCCTAAACTGGAAACCTGAACTCCCTACTGAGGCTTGGTCTGCGGCGGCGGAGGAGTAGATTTCGTGGAAGATTTCTTTCTCGCAGGTTTCTTGGGAGGCTCGTTGTCGTCCACAACCACTTTTTTGGGCTGCTGGGAATTCGTCCCACCCTGTCCGGTTTGAACCGCCGTGCGTAGCCGAGCGAGCTCTGCTTCTTTAGCGCCGGCAAGAGTCTCCATACGATCGGCAAATGCGCGCCGGGATCGTTCCAGCATGGTCAGATCATTTTCCAACGACTGGAACTCATCCTTGGATCCGAACGCTCCCGCGGACTCAGCGACAGCGGCAAAGACATCATAAAGCGCGGTCAGGTTGCGATAGACCCTGAAAGTGGCAGTGAGATTCTCTGGAGACATTCTCAACTGGCCGATCATTTCCGGAAGCGCACTCTGCAAATTGCGCTCGATGGATTCCACGTCAGCTTGCATCTGCCGTTTATTGTTGGAATCCGTCTTCCACTTTTCCACCCGCAACTTTGCCAGGTCGAGTTGGGTCTGCTGCGATGGTTGCTCCAGTTGTGATAGCAACTGGTTTAGTTGGGTGATGGATGAATACGACACCGGTGGCGACCC
>Ga0137380_10001183_pt1 | contig 20987 bp, 20 predicted proteins | sample SagtaG_17_FD_104809 | JGI IMG/M metagenome (GOLD analysis project Ga0137380, IMG submission 104809) | Vadose zone soil microbial communities from Sagehorn Ranch, Mendocino, California, USA - Sage2_L_100_16 metaG | ecosystem: Environmental > Terrestrial > Soil > Vadose zone | place: USA...
GCGTCACTATGATTCGCACATGATCGACGCCCTCCGCGGGCGTGGGTTCACGGTCTTGCTCACGCAGCTCTTGTTGGTCAAAGAGCTTGCGGTGCGCGTGCCGAAGCCGGTGCGAGAGAAAGGACTGGTCCCCTCGTTCGGATGAGCCAGGCCGAACGCCAACACGAGCGCCAGATCCGCGCCGCCAACTGGGACGAAGAGATCGAGCTGCTCGCGCGCGCGCTGCCACCCGACCTGGCGCGCGCTCTCCACGAGCGGATCGATCCGAGAGAGCTCCTGGAGATCGTCCTGGACCTCGGCCGGGAGCCCGAAGCCCGCGTCCCTGGTCGCGAGGTCCTGCTTGCGGATCATCCGGTCTCGACGTCCGACCTCGACCACGTCGCCAACAACGTCGGGCAATTCGGCGACGACAATCGGGCGGGCATCGAACGCACGCTGCATCGCGTCTCCGCGATTCGCAACCGCTCGGGCCGAATCGTGGGCCTGACGATGCGTGTCGGCCGGGCCGTCACCGGCACTGGCGAGATCATCCGCGACATCGTCGTGAGCGGTCAGAGCATCCTGCTGCTGGGCAGGCCTGGCATCGGAAAGACCACGATGCTGCGTGAGTGCGCGCGTCTTCTCGCGGACGAGCTGCGCAAGCGGGTCGTCATCGTCGACACCTCGAACGAGATAGGCGGCGACGGCGACATCCCACATCCGGGTATCGGTCGCGCTCGCCGCATGCAGGTCAGGACTCCGTTGCTGCAACACTCGGTGATGATCGAGGCGGTCGAGAACCACATGCCCGAGGTCATCGTGATCGACGAGATCGGCACCGAGCTTGAGGCTGCCGCAGCGCGCACGATCGCCGAGCGTGGCGTCCAGCTCATCGCCACCGCGCATGGGCAGACGCTCGAGAACCTCCTGGTCAACCCGACGCTTAACGACCTGCTCGGCGGAATCCAGAGCGTGACCCTGTCCGACGAGGAGGCGCGCCGCCGCGGCACCCAGAAGTCGGTGCTCGAGCGCAAGGCGCCGCCCACGTTCGACGTCCTTGTCGAGATCCAGGACCGCGACCGCGTCGCGATTCATGTCCCGCTGGCCGACGTCGTCGACACCGCATTGCGCGGTCCGCTGCAGACGCCGAAGATCCGCGTCCGGACACGTGAGGGCCGTGTCATCTCCAACGTCGACGCCCCGACGCTTGTCGCAGCAGAACCCACGATGGCGACTGTTCTGTCGTCCAAGCCCCTCGGCATCTTTCCTTACGGCGTGAGCAGGCATCACGTGGAGCAGTCGATCCGCGAGCTCGAGCTGCCGGTGAAAGTGCTGGGCAACCTGGACGGCGCGGGCGCGGTGCTGACGCTCAAGAATCACTACCGCCGGCGTCCGGACAGCCTGCGCCAGGCCGAGAGCCGCGGCCTTCCCATCCACATCTTGAAGAGCAACTCGGCGAGCCAGGTCCGAGATGCGCTGTCCCGAATCTACGGCGTGGAAAGGCAGGACGAGGCGACCAACCGCGCCCTGGCGGAGGCGGCTGCGGCCATCCGCGAGGTGAAGACGACCTTGCGCCCGGTCGAGATCTCGCCGCAGAACGCGTACCTCAGGAGGCTGCAGCACCAGCTCGTCGCGGAGAACGCCCTTTCCGCGCGGAGCACGGGCAAGGAACCCCAGCGCCGACTCCGCATCACACCGTCTCCGGAAGAACCCGCCTAGCACGGTTCGCCGACACGTGCGACGCAGATGGGCACTCTTTTGGCTTTTACGCTCGCGGCCGGCCAGATCCTGTCCAGGACTCAAACAGCAGCCGCTTAGCTACGCTTCCCGCTCATGACCAAGCGGGGACTCTTCATCACGTTCGAGGGCACCGAGGGTTCGGGCAAGACGACGCAGGCCGAGCTCTTGGGCGAGTGGCTGGCCAAGGACGACCCGGTCGTGGTGCGCGAACCGGGAGGCACCGAGCTGGGCGAACAGATCCGAGACGTGCTCCTGTACAAGGGCCTCGAGATCGACCCCGAGGCCGAGATGTACCTGTTCATGGCCTCCCGCCGTCAGCTGATCGGCGAGGTCATCGCCCCCGCCCTCGCGGGGGGCCAGATCGTGATCGCGGACCGCTACCACGACTCGACCCTTGCCTACCAGGGTGGCGCCCGCGGGTTGCCCACCATCTGGCCGCCTACCTTTCCGCGCCCCGACATCACGTTCCTCCTGGAAGGGCCGGTGGAGGCTGGGCTCGGCCGCCATGAGGAAGCGGGCAAGAGCAAGGACCGCATGGAGCAGGAGTCGATCGACTTCCACCGCAAGGTTGCCCAGGAATACGGACACCTTGCGGCTGCCGAACCCAAGCGTTTCGTGCGCCTCGACGCGACAGGCTCGCGCGACAAGATCCACTTCGAGGTCCGTGATCACCTCAAGTCGCTGCTCGAGCGACGTTGAAGCTGATCATCGCGGTCGTACAGGGAGAAGACGCCCAGCGCACGGTGGTCGCGCTGACGGACAGAGGAATCAGCTCGACGCGAATCGCGTCCAGCGGCGGATTCCTGCAGCAGGGAAACGTCACATTGATGATCGGCGTGGAGGACGCCCAGGTAGAGGTCGCATTGCAGCTCATCCACGAGAACTGCCGCGAGCGCAGCCGGTACCTCACTCCGGTGCCGCCGCTCGCGGAGCCTGGTGAGTTCTTCATGGCTTATCCCGTCGAAGTGCAAGTCGGCGGCGCGACGGTATTTGTGGTTCCGGTGGACTCGTTCGAGAAGATTTGAGTCTCTCGCCTCCGCTGGTCCTTACAGCTTCGCGGTCTCGACGCCCGGGCGCCTGCGGCGCTGAAGCCTGCGTCAGGGGGCCCGGCGCTCAGTCGTCGCGCAGCTTTGGCTGCGCTCCTCGTCGCGCCACCCCTTCCTTGACTCCGGCCGTCGATCCTCGCGAATCTGCCGCGGCCCACAGAGTCGAGAGACTCTAGCTCAGGCTTTCACAGGTGATCCGCGTCGAAGGCCTTGGCAAGAGTTTCGGTGACGTGCCGGCGGTGCGCGGCGTGGACCTTCACGTCGAGCGCGGCGAGATCTTGGTCCTCCTCGGCCAGAACGGAGCCGGCAAGTCGACGACGCTGCGATGTCTCGGCGGCATCCTGCATGCCGACGCAGGGCTGATCGAGCTGGATGGGCTGCGCATTCCTGACCACCTCGACGCGATCCGCTCGAGGCTCGGCGTGGTGCCCGACCAGGCGAGGCTGTATGGCCGCAACACGGCAACCGAGTACCTGGATCATTTCGGATATCTCTACGGCGTCCCTCAGGCAAAGCGCCGTGAGCGAATCCAACGGCTGCTGGAGCGTTTCGAGCTTGCCGAACGCGCTGACACTGTGCTCGCGGCGTACTCGCGCGGCATGGCGCAGAAGATCGCGCTGATCCGCGCCACGCTCCACGATCCGGACTGGATCTTCTGCGACGAGCCCACCGCTGGTCTGGATCCCGTCGCCGCGGCCGACATGCGCCACTACCTCACGGAGCAACGTGGGCGAGGGGCTGCCCTCATCGTTACGACGCATGCGCTCGGCGAGGCGGAGCTGATCGCCGACCGCATAGCGATCATGCGGCGCGGCGTCATCGTCAGGTCCGGAACCCTGGACGAGCTCAGGCGCGAGTCACGGGCGGGAAGGCTGTTCAACGCCAAGCTGGCGTCTCCGCCCAGTGATCCGAAAGGCCTTGACCGGTGGCTCGACGAACGCACCGTTGAGCATCGGCTCGACGGCGATCGACTGACCTACGCGCTGCCCTGGGACGCGCCGGTCACCGAACGCGCGCAGTTCGCGGCGCAACTGCAGATGCGCCTCGGCGAGGAAGGGACGCCGTATCACGAGCTCGAGGAGCAGCAACCCAGCCTCGAATCCGTCTACCTCGCCGCGATGACGGAACCGATCGCGGACGAGCCGTCGGCTGCGCCGGCACCAAAGACCGTCACCACGAGCATCGGCGCCGTCCACATGTTCCGCTCGCTCGCTCAACAGAGTGGCCTGCTCCGTGAGTCGCTTCCTTTCTATGTGAGCTCGTGGTGGCGGCGCGGCGACCTGAGCTGGGTCATGTACCTCAACGCGTTCGTCCTGCTGCTGGTAGCCGCCACCTCGTTGTTCGGCCAGCTGCCCGGCCCAGCGGGACAGGTGGCAGCTCGCTTCGCCGGTGGAACGGCGTTGCAGGCCGGCCTGCTCCTACCGCTTTTCTTCATGTCGTTCGCGCTGCTCGAGTCGATCAAAACGTCGATCGGGATCTGGTGGGAAAAGGCTCAGGGGTCGCTCGAGGTGCTCCTTTACGCCCCACTGTCGGATCCATCGCTCATCTGGCTCGAGGTGCTTCCCGGCGCGGTCGTGAGCATCGTGTGGGTCACCGCATGGATGGGGGCGGGGATGGGCCTGCTCAGCCTCTTCGGAGAGGTGGCGCCGTGGCACCTGCTCCCGGTCTTCGCGTTTGTGGCGGGGGTCACCGCTTACTGGGCGGCGATGGGCCGGATGCTCGGGTTCATGCTGTTCCCCCGCGAGGGCGCTGCCGGTGGGGCGTGGTCCTTCTTGCTCTCGCCTGTCTCGGCAGCGGTCGCCGACCTGCCGCTTGCCCTATTCGTGTTCAGGTCGCCTTTGGCGCCCGCTTCCCTGCTGCTTCCGATCATCGCCTGCCTGGCGCTGACGGTGCTTTGCGGCACGACGTTCGACCGCGAACGCTTGATGGAGACGGGTCTCGGCCGCGTCCGGCGCAGGCGCGTGTGGTTCCAGCTCGGTGTGCTCCGCCGGAATGCGGCCGCCATCGTGGCCGGCGTGCTGATCGCTGCGGCGCCGGCGGGCGTTGCGGCTTCGGTGAGCGGGAGCGCCCACTGGAGCTCCTGGCCACAGGTGCAGGCCGCTGTCAGCGGCGGACATGGGGACACACAGCTCGTGGCGTCTACCCCAGGCGGTCACCCTTCGTCACCCGCGAGCGGCGTCACCATCGCGGCCGCCGGCCTCGCGGGGATCGTCGCGACGCTTGGCCTGATGCTCGCCATGGTCGTCGTCAGCTTCGCGGCGTTCTTTCTCCTCGGCCTGCCGGCGCTGTTAGGCCTTGTGGTGGGCGCCGTGCTGTGGGGCGTGCAGGCCGGGTTCGGCGGCGCCGGCCCGCTGCAGCCGTGGCTCGCGGGCGCGGGTGGCGCCGCATTGCTGGCACTGGCCCTGAACACGGGAGCCGCGCTTCCGATCTACTGGTCGCTGATCTTCGGCTCAGGGCGCCGGCTCGACCGTCTGCGAGAGGCATGGTCGAACTACTGGGCGGTGTTCCGCCAGCTGGTCATGCCCGCGTGTGGGCTATTCGGCCTGATCGTCTTCAAGCTTCTCGCCTCTGGGTGATAACTAATCCCAGGGGCCGCGTAGCTGCGGATATGAGAACAACATGCGCGATGGGATTCTCCGGTCTGTTCGTGGGGACTGTTCGACTCTAGCCCGACTCAGTGCGTCTTCGCGCCTGAGAAGCCGACCAGCGCCACCCCGCCGACGATCAGCACCATGCCGACCGCTGCCAGTGGCGGCACGGGGTCTCCGAAGATGACCTTCCCCAGCACCGCGACCAGCGCGATGCCGACGGCCGACCAGATCGCATAGACGATGCCGACAGGTAGCGTCTTGAGGACGATCGCGAGCAACACGATGCTCACCAGGTAAGCCACGGTCGTGACCACGGATGGCACGAGCTGCGTGTAGCCGTTCGAGGCTCGGAGCGCGAGCGTGCCCACGACCTCGGTGGCGATTGCCGCCACCAGCAACACCCAGGGCACGCGGTTATTACAGGTCCAGGGCCTGGGCTACCAGCTCGCGATGGAAGGTCGCGTCGCCGAGGGTCACCTCCGAAGACTTGGCGCGCTTGAAGTACAGGTGCATGTCGTGCTCCCACGTGAAGCCGATTCCGCCATGGACCTGGATCCCATCGCCAGCAACTTTGCGATACGCGTCGGAAACGTAGGCCTTCGCCATCGAGGACGCGAGCGAGCGATCGGGCGCGTCGGCGTCGACGGTCCACGCGGCGTAGTACGTCGCCGAACGCCCACTTTCCGAAAGCACCAGCATGTCCGCGAGCTTGTGCGACACGGCCTGATAGATCCCGATCGGCTTGCCGAACTGGTGCCGCGTCTTTGCGTATTCGGTCGATGTCTCGAGCACTTTCTGCACGCCGCCGACCATCTCGGCGCAAAGCGCGCTGGTCGCCCACTCGAGCGCGCGCTTCAGTCGCGGCCACGCCTTGTCGGGCGCGCCCATCACCGCATCAGCGCCGAGCTGGACACCGTCGAAGCGGATCTCGCTCCAGCGGCGCGTCATGTCGAGCGTCTCGAGTGGCCTGACGGCCATGCCTTCGGGCTTGTCTTGGACAAGAAAGAGAGTCACGCCCTCCTCGCCTTCGCCACGCGTCCGCGCGACGACGACGATGTAGTCGGCCGCCTCGACGTCGGGTACGAAAACCTTCACGCCGTCCAGCCGCCATCCGCCGCCGGATTGTTTTGCGGTCAGGCCGATGCTGCCCGCGTCCCACCTGCCTGACGGCTCCGTGAACGCGAGGGTCGCGCGCGCCGAGCCCGCGGCGATCGCGCTAAGCACTTCTTTCTTCTGTGCCTCGGTTCCGGCCTCCACCAAGGCCGGGACCGCCAGTCCCATCGTGGAGAAGAAAGGGCCGGGCAGCAGCGCCCGCCCGGCTTCCTCCAGCACCACGACCAGGTCGAGGAACGTGCCGACGCCGCCGTATTCCTCGGGGATTCCCAGCGCCGTCCAGCCCAGGTCGGCGATCTTCTTCCAGAGAGCCTGGTCGTAGCCGTCCGCGCTCTCCATCAGCCGGCGCACGACCTTGGGGCTGCATTCCTTGGCGAGGAACTCGCGCGCGGAGCGGCGCAGCATCTCCTGCTCTTGCGAAAAGGCGAAATCCACCGCGAGAGTGGAGTCTAGGTTGTGGGCGGGCTCGACTCGTGTGGCGGCAGCTCCGGACGCTCCTCCTCCTCGTGCGGAGGCAGCTCGAGCTCGGGCTCTTCGGAAGCAGGCTCAGCGCCGTTGGCGGGCGCCGGCTTGGCCGGGCCAGCTGCAACAGGCGTCGTCTGCCGGGCCGACGCTACGGGCGGAATGCTGCGCATCGGCGGGGGCGTCGCGGTCGGAGCGTGGCGGCGAAAGACGATCATCAGCCCCAGGAAGCCGACGAAAAGCGCGGCCAACGCAAAGCCGGCGGCAAAGCCGATCCCGGTGTTCTCTGCGACGGTCAGAGGGCGCGGCAACCCGCTGGTGCACGGAGCCGGCGGGGCGGCGCATGTTCCGAGCACGGCGAGCTCGAGCGGGAACGCAAACATGGTCAGCATTCCGAAGACCAAGGCCAGCCCTGCCACGAAATAAAGAACGCCGGTCACCGCTCGCCCCCGGTCGTGCCAGAGGGCGGAAGCGCCGAGAGCCGCGGCGCCGATGGCGTACGGAATGAAGACGTTCGCGATCCGACTGGAGAGGCCGCCGAGCAGGGATGGGATCGCGCCCCCGATGGCGGCCAGCGCGGCCGCGACCCAGAACGACCAGATCAGCCTCGGCTCCTGGATGAACGTCGCTGCGCTGAACTTTGAATTCACGAGCGGAATTCTGTCCTGCGTGCACCCGCAAGACAAGCCGATATCAGCTAGAAGTTATGTCTCCTGCTTCGGGCGAGGCTCCGGCGACCCGCCGGCCCGCCGCCACATGAGCCGTCTGGCGAAGCGGAAGCTCCTTGATGAGCAGCGTCGCCAGGAAGGCGATGGCGATGATCGGCACGCCGGCCAGGAAGACCGGATGGAGGGCGTCGGCGAGCCCGTGCCGGATGCCCAGCTCGATCGCCGCGGGTAGGTGCGCCAGCTGCGAGGGATCGAAAACCGCGGTCGCGGCAGCGCCGCCCTCACGGGCCTGCAGCTGCTGGAGCGCGGCTGGCGGAAGGTACTTCGCGATCGAGGTGGCCATACCCTGGGTGAGGATGGTGCCGAGGATCGCGAGCCCGATCGCGGCCCCTATCGAGCGCGATAGCTGCGTCGCGGAGGTGGCCACTGCCATGTCTTCACGCTCGACCGAGTTCTGCACGATCAGGACATAGGTCTGCATGCTGACACCCAGCCCAAGGCCGAGAAGGATCATCGCGACGATCACGACCTCATTCGTGGTGTTCACCGTGAAAGTCGAGAGCATGTAGTAGCCGGCGCCCATCGCAAGAAGACCAGCCAGCAACAACACCTTGTAGCGGCCCGTCCGCGAGATGAGCTGGCCGCCCAGGATGCTGGTGATGATCATCGCGGCGAGCATCGGGACGAGGATCGCGCCCGAGTTGGTCACGCTGTTGCCGACGACTCCCTGCACGAAGACCGGCAGGAAGAAGATCGCGCCGAACATCGACATCGCAACGCCGACGCTCGCGATATTGGAGAACGCGAAGATGCTGCTCTTCCACAGCCGAAGCGGCAGCACCGGTTCGGGCGTGCGCCTCTCGATCCAAACGAAAGCGATGAGCGAGACCGCAGACGCCCCGTAGAGCCCGATGATCTGCCACGAGTTCCACGGGTACTGCACGCCGCCCCACACCGTCGCCAGCAAAGTTGAAGCGATGCCCAAGGACAGCGTCACGCTGCCCCAGACGTCAATCGAATGCTTGCGCCGTTCATTCGGCACGTGCATGTAGAACCAGATCACGACGAGCGTCAACGCGGCGATCGGAAGGTTGACGAAGAAGAGCCACCGCCACGACCAGTGCTCAGTGATGAGTCCACCCGCGGCCGGTCCGATGATCGAGGCCAGCCCGAACGACGCGCCCATCATTCCCTGGTATTTGCCGCGCTCGCGCGGCGAGATGATGTCACCGATGATGGCCTGCGACAGCGGCATGATGAAGCCCATCCCCGCGCCCTGGACGAAGCGGGCGAAGACGAGAAACCAGAAATTCGGCGCCACGCCCGACAGCGCCGAGCCCGCGGCGAAAACGACGATCCCCGTCATGTACAGCGGTTTGCGGCCGTAGATGTCCGAGAGCTTGCCGGCCACCGGCGTGACGATCGTCGAGGCGAGCATCGCCGAGATTGGGATCCAGCTGTAGTCGGCGATGCCGCCGAGCTCGGCCACGATCGTAGGCAGCGCAGGCGCGACGAGCGTCATGTTGAGAGAGGCGATCAGCGAGCCGAGCATCAGACCAGCGAAGACGGCCATGACGCCTCGGTCAACGCCGTGCTTCGCTGTCGTGCTCGCCGCCTGGGAGGCGACAGCGGTCACCGGATCTAGGTTAGCGAGAGCGCGGTAGGCCCAGCACCCTTTCGGCCAGGATGTTGCGCAGAACCTCCGACGTTCCCGCCTCGATCGTGTTCGCGCGCGAGCGAAGGAACTGGTATTTCCAACCGTCGCCGTCGCCGACCTGCGCCGCCGGGCCCGCGATATCCATCGCCGTCTCGGTCATACGCTGGTTGAGCTCCGACCACATCAGCTTGAGGATCGAGCCTTCGGGGCCGGGGATTCCGCCTCGTTTTACCGAGGTGACCGCCCGGTAGCCGTTGAGCTGGAGCGCGCGGGCCTCGATGGTGTGCTGGGCGATCTGCTGGCGGACGAGGGGGTCTGCGCCCCGGCCCAGCTTGCGCGAATGCTCGGCCAGCTCTGACGCCGTGATCTGGGCCCGCGTCGCCAGCGCCAGACCCAGCGTGCCGCGCTCGTGGAGGAGCGTTGTCATCGCGACCGCCCAGCCCTGGCCTGCTTCTCCCAGGATCTGCGACTTCGGGACCTTCACGTCCTTGAAGAAGATCTCGTTGAACTCGGCGTCTCCCGTGATCTGGACCAGCGGCCGGACTTCGATGCCGGGACTCTTCATGTCGACCAGCAGGTAGGTCAGTCCGTCGCGCGGATTTGCTTCCTTGCGTTCGCGGGCGAGCAGCATGCACCACTTTGCGACGTGGGCCAGGGTCGTCCAGACCTTCTGTCCATTCACCACGTAGTGGTCGCCATGGTCCTCTGCGCGCGTCTGCAGGCCCGACAGGTCGCTCCCCGCGTTCGGCTCGCTGAACCCCTGGCACCAGATCTCCTCTGCCGAGAGCAGCGGCTCCAGGTATCGCTTCTTCTGCGCATCGTTGCCGTGCGCGATGACCACAGGGCCGCCCATGCCGAGGCCGATCACGTTGATCGGCTCAGGCGCGTGCGCAAGGATCATCTCGTCGTTGAAGATCAGCTGGTCCATGAAGCTGCGGCCGTGGCCGCCGTATTCCTCGGGCCAGGTCATTCCGACGTAACCGGCGTCGAAGAGCTTCTTCTGCCAGGCGCGCCGGCGTTCGATGAACGACTTCAAGTCACCGCCGCCCTCGGCGTCGTGGGGGGCGTTGGCCTTCAGCCAGGCGCGCACCTCATCGCGAAATTCCTTCTCAGCGTCGCTGAGCTCGAAGTCCATTTCCTTACCTTAGGCGACCGCAGGCAGGACTTCCTTGCCTAGCAGGTCCAGCGCGTCCGAGTCGTCGAGCAGAAAGTGCTGGAGCATGAACAGGTCGACACCTAGCTTGCTGTGCTCGCGGATCTTGGCCGCGATCTCTTCCGGCGTTCCCACCAGCCACGGGCCGTTTCGGTTCTCGAGCACCTCTTCTGGGCGGAGGGACTTCAGGTCGGGGACGACCTCACGCACCTGCGCGGCGCGCTCCAGCTGGTCGGCGCGATCGCGGCCGATGATGTAGCTCGTCATCACGGAGCGGTGGATCGTCGCGGGATCGCGACCAATCTCGCGGCAGCACTGGTCGAGAGCATCGCGCCGGTCGCGGAACATGTCCGCGTCGAGTCGCGAGAGATTCCATTCCGTGGCCTCGCGTGCGACAAGTGGAATCGTGCGCTTGAGTCCCTTGCCGCCCATCAGCAGCGGGATGGTGTTGCGAGCTGGTCGGGGGTTCGTCTTGCTCCAGATGTCGCGCATCGTCTTGATGCCCGCCTCCAGTCGCTCGAATCGTTCGCGCTCCGTGAGGAATGGGATCCCGAAGACCGAGTGCTCGTTTTGATTCCACCCGGCGCCTACGCCGAGGATGAGCCGGCCGCCAGACAGCGCGTCCACCGACGCGGCGATCTTCGCCAGCACACCAGGAATGCGGAACGTCATCGGGCTCACCATTGGACCGAACTCGATCTTCTTGGTCCACTCCGCGGCCAGCGCGAGCGATTCCCAGCATTCGATGCAATCGCGCTCGCCGGTCCCCGGGCCCATCAGGGAGATGAGGTGGTCGCTGCGCCGCAACGATGCGAAGCCGAGGCGCTCGACGTCGGCGCAGATGCGGCGCCAGCGCTCCCAGCTGAGGCCCTCCTGGCCCTCGAGCATGATTCCCAGCTTGGTCATTGAGTCGCCATCGTAAGTTCATCCAAGGGGCGGAAGTTCAGGATCCGTTCCTTCTCGATGCCGGCGCGGCGCGCCATCCACAGGGCCATCGGCACGTATGCAAACTCGGCCGGCGCGTGCGCGTCAGCGTCCACGACGAAGTTGCAGCCGCACTCGTACGCGAGGCGAGCCATCTCCGGCGACAGGTCCATGCGCGCCGGGTCGCAATCGAGCTCCAGCGCGATGCCATGCTTGGCCGCTTCTTTGAAGACCGCTTCGAAGTCGTAGCTGGCTCCTTCGCGGGATCCGGGCCGCCTGCCCGTCGGGTGGCCGATCACGTCGACGTGCGGATGGGATGCGGCGCGGAGCATGCGCTCGGTCATGGCCGCTCCTTCCTGGCGCAGCTTGACGTGCGGCGAGGCGATGACCACGTCGAGGATTTCGAGCACGGCATCGGGCAGATCGAGCTCGCCGTCCTCGAGGATGTCGACCTCGATGCCCTGGAGCAACGTGACATTTTCGACCTGCTTCTGGACCTCCGCCATCTCGCGCGACTGGGCAACGAGGCGCTCCGCGTTGAGCCCATGGACCACGGTAATTCGCGGCGAGTGATCGGTGACCCCGAGGTAGCTGTAGCCGAGGGCTTGCGCGCTCTGCGCCATCTCCAGCATCGTCGCCCGGCCATCGCTCCAGTTGGTGTGCGAGTGCACGTCGCCCTGGTAATCCTTGAAGTCGAGCTCTGATTCGTCGTCGCGCGCCGGTTGCTGCATCTCCTCGCGCAGGCGATTCAGGTAGCGGCTCTGGCCGGTCTGCACGAAGTCAGAGAGCACTCTGGCGATGCCTTCGCCGACGCCTTCGATCTGGGTCAGGCTCTCAGTTCGCTGAAGGGACTCGAGGTCTGGGCGCTGCATGGCGATCGACCAGGCAGCCGCCGAGAAGGCCTTCGCCCGGAAACGTTCCTTCTCGTTCTGCCGCAGGAGATATCCAATCTCGGACAGCGCCTGAGCCGCGGCGATTGCGTCCACCTCGTAAATTGTGTGAGCAACGATGGCCAGACCAAGTCCGAAGCCGGGTGACCCGATCGCTGAGATCGTCGAATCGCTGCTGGTCGAGCTCGGCGAGGACCCCGACCGGCAGGGCCTGAAGGCCACGCCGGATCGAGTGTCGCGGGCCATGCGTGAGCTGACGAACGGCTACGGCGTCAAGCCTGAGGAGGTCGTCGCCGGCGCCGTCTTCGATCAGGACTACGACGAGATGGTGATCGTCAAGGACATCGCGTTTTACAGCCTGTGCGAACACCACATGCTTCCGTTTTTCGGCCAGGTCCACGTCGGCTACCTGCCGAAAGGGAAGGTGATCGGTCTGAGCAAGATCCCCCGCCTGGTCGAGGTTTTCTCGCACCGCCTGCAAATCCAGGAGCAGCTGACGCGGGAGATCGCCGAAGCATTGAACGTCACCCTCGTCCCGAGGGGGGTGGGAGTGGTGATCGAGGCTCGCCACCTCTGCATGGAGATGCGTGGGGTGGAGACGCCGGGCGGCCACATGATGACCTCGTGCATGCTCGGGACCTTCCGGCGCGACCCGCGGACGCGGGCCGAGTTCCTGGACCTGCTCCGCCGCACGGGCTAATCCGTCCGGAGCGCCGCGGCGGGCTCTAGACTCCGCCCGGTAAAAATCGTGGTGAGGAGTTGGGCTTCCGGCATCGTCGTTCTCCTGCTCCTGATGGCGGGTTGCGCCGCTCCACAGAAGCTGGCGTCGTCGAGCTCCCCGCCGCCGGCATCACCCAGCGCCGCGAGCTCGCCATCGCCATCGCCGTCGCCGATCGCACCGCTGGCGATCGCTTCCGTCGCCTTTCATGCCGGCGAGATCGGTTTCGCCTACGCGCCAGTGATGGCGACCGCCAACGGGGGCGTGCCCCCGTACAGATGGGCGGTCACCGCTGGCTCGTTTCCCGGCGGTCTGGTGATGGGCGCGACCGGCGAGGTTTCGGGCACGCCGAGCGCAACTGGAAACTTCTTGTTTACCGTTCAGGTCGCGGACGCGGTGGGCGGCAGCGCCAGCATCGGCACCTCGATCGCCGTGAGCAAGCACATCTCGGTAGCCGCAGCGTGCCCCACCCGACAGCCGTGCTTGGTCGAGGCCGGCTGCGTGACTGCGTGCGGAGTGTTTGGACACGCGTCGGGAGGCGTCGCCCCGTTCACCTACAAGGTGGTCGCCGGGGCGCTCCCAACCGGCATGGGACTGAACGGCTTCTCACTCACGAAGGCCTTTCCGTCGCCCGCGAAGGACTGGATTTTTTCAGTGAGGGTCACGGACGCGATCGGTGCCACAGAGCAGACCACCGCCAAGTTCCATGTGTTTCCGCACATTGCTTTTACGGGCGCGCTGGCCGCTAACTGCAGTGGCGGCGGTACATGGGGAACTGGATGCACGACGCAGCCGGCATTGCCATACACGCTCGGCACTCCTGGACTCGCGCTGCCGCCCGTCAAGTTCAGTGTGATTTCCGGGCCGCCCCTACCTAAGGACGTCAAATTCACGGCGCAAAACGGAACCGTCACCGGCATTTTTCCGGGCCAGACCTGCCCGTCAACTGGATATGACGCGGTCGTCAAGTTGGTTCTCGTCGATGGGAGCATCTGCAGCTCAGGGACGTACTGCTCATCTGCTCCAGCGACCGTCACCGTCCACCTTCTCAGGTGCTAGCCGCCTCGACACATAACGGAGCCTTTATGCGTTATATTGGATAAAGGAACCTTTATGTTTCTCCAGAACCCGCGAAACGAGCTGCCCGACCACTACCTGGCGTTCGCCAACCCGACGCGCCTGCGCATCCTGGAGCGCCTGGCGGCGGTAGGCGAAGTGAACGTCAACGACCTGGCCCTCTTTCTCCGCATGAGCCAGCCGCGCATCTCGTGGCACCTGCGGATGCTGCGGGTTGGCGGGGTGATCCGGACGCGCCGCGAAGGGCGCCAGGTCTACTGCTCGCTGGACCTGGAGAACATCCGGCGCTTTCGCGAGCGCCTGGACGAGATGCTCGGCATCACGTCAAGTCGCAAAGTTCGTGAGGAGGTTGGGGCATGAGCGCCAATCACAAGAACGGTCATCGCAATGGCAAAGTCCGCGTGGCGATCGTCGGGGTAGGCAACTGCGCCTCCTCGCTTGTCCAGGGCGTGCACTACTACCGCGACGCATCGACGAAGGACTCCGTGCCGGGCCTGATGCACGTCGACCTCGGCGGCTATCACATACGCGACATCGAATTTGTCGCCGCGTTCGACATCGACAAGAACAAGGTCGGCCTCGACCTGTCAGAAGCAATCTTCGCCAAGCCCAACAACACCGTGAAGTTCAGCGACGTGCCCAAGACCGGAGTCAAGGTCCAGCGCGGCATGACGCACGACGGCATAGGCAAATACCTGTCCGACATCGTGCAGAAGGCGCCGGGAGAGACATCCGACGTGGTCGGCATCTTGAAAAAGACCAAGGCAGACGTCGTCGTCAGCTACCTCCCGGTCGGCTCGGAAGAGGCGACTAAGTGGTATGTGGAACAAGCTCTGACCGCAGGCGTCGGTTTCGTCAACTGCATACCCGTCTTCATCGCGCGCGAGCCTTACTGGCAGAAGCGGTTCCTCGACAAGAACCTGCCGATCATCGGCGACGACATCAAGTCCCAGGTCGGCGCCACGATCATCCACCGCGTGCTGACGCGCCTGTTCCGCGACCGCGGCGTCAAGCTCGAGCGCACCTACCAGCTCAACTTCGGCGGCAACACCGACTTCCTCAACATGCTGGAGCGCGACCGCCTCATGTCGAAGAAGATCTCCAAGACGCGATCTGTCACATCGCAGCTCGACTACGACATCGGCAAGGACAACGTCCACATCGGACCCTCCGACTACGTGCCGTGGCTCAACGACCGCAAGTGGGCCTACATCCGCCTCGAGGGCCGTTCCTTCGGCGACGTGCCGCTCAATGTGGAGCTCAAGCTCGAGGTCGTCGATTCCCCCAACTCGGCGGGCATCGTGATCGACGCCGTGCGCTGCGCCAAGCTGGCGCTCGACCGCGGCATCGGCGGAGCGCTCGAGGCGCCGAGCTCGTACTTCATGAAGTCGCCGCCCGTGCAATACAGCGACAACGAAGCCAGAAACCTGGTGGAGGAGTTCATCGAAGGTGATAAGGCGGGGGTCAATGGGCGGAACGGCCGTGACGGACGCGTCCGCCGCGCCTCGACCCGCACGAAACCGACCGCAACTGCTCGCCGCTAGTTATAGGGCCGGCGCGCGTCTGCTTCGGGCGACGCCATCCGAGCTGCGGCACGCGGCCGCGGCGCCTGGTGGCCTTGCCTGGTTCTGGCTGAGCGGCGCACAGCGTAGCGCCGCGCTCGACAACTACGCCGCCGCGCTCGGTCGCGACCGCAACGATCCGGACGTGGCGCGCGTTGCAAGGCGCGCCTTTCAGAACTATGGCCGCGTGCTGATGGACTTCCTACTTCTCGGCAGCCTCACGCCATCCGAGCTCATCGCGCGAATGACCAACGATGGCCGCGAAAATCTTGATGCCGCCCTCGCCGGTGGACGCGGCGCCATCATGGCGGTGCCCCATATGGGGTCCTGGGATATGGCCGGCTCCTACGCCGGCGCGCTCGGATATCGCATCGCCGCCGTAGCTGAGCGATTCCCAGGATCGCTCAACGAGGCCGTCGTCCAGACGCGTCAGCGTTTTGGGCTGAACGTGATCATGCTGGGTCGCTCGGCGGTGCGGGAGATCACCGACGCGCTGAAGGCGAACTCGATTGTCGCGTTGCTGTGCGACCTGGAACAGGGGCCTGGAGTCCCTGTCAGGTTTTTCGGCCGCCAGGCGGTCGTACCCGGTGGCCCCGCCGCGATCGCGCTCAAGACCGGCGCCGCGTTGGTGCCGGCCTGCCAGTATGCGATCTCGCCTGGCCTGTATCACGTCCACCTCGATCCGGCGCTCGCCCTCTCAGGTGAGGACACCAAAGAAGGTTTGATGCAGCGAGTGGTGGACCGTTTCGAGGATTTCATCAAGGAGCGACCCGACCAGTGGTATGCGTTCCGGCCGATGTTCAGTCGCTGAGGGATGGGCGAGTGGACATGGCGCGCCTTCAAGATCGTGCAATCGATCGTCGAGCGCCTGCCGCGCTCCTGGGCGTACGCCGTCGCGGTGCTTGCGGCAAGGATCGCGTGGTGGTTCTCGCCGCTGGCCCGCCCGCGGCTCGAGTTCAACCTGAAGATCGCATGCCCGGAGCTCGAGCGCGATCGCGCCGAGCTGCGCCGCATCTCGAAGTTGAATTTCCGTCATCACGCCAAGGCATACGCGGACCTGATGCAGCTGCCGCGTGCGAGGGTCGAATCGATGCGCATGCGACTGAAGGTGCAGGGCTGGGAGCACGTGGACGCGGCTCGCGCCGAGGGCAAGGGCGCCCTTGTCGTGTCGTGTCACATGGGCTCGTACGAGGTCGTGGCGGCGATCTGGTCGGCGACGCTGGCGCCAGTCAGTTTTTTCGCCGAGGAGCTGGAACCGCGAGCGCTCTTCGAGTGGTATCGCGACACGCGAGCGCGACTGGGGATCAGCGTGCTGACGCTCGACCACGGCGGCATCCGCAAGGTGCTGGAGGCCTTGCGCGACCAGGAGATGGTGATCACTGCGATCGACCGCGACATCACCGGGACCGGCTACCTGATGCCTTTTTTCGGCAAGCTGGCACCCATCCCGCTCGGCCCCGCCGCGATCGCGCTGCGCCTCGGCACCCCGCTCTTTCCGGTTTGCGTTTACCGGTTGCCGGACGATACGTATATGGCAGAGGGGACCCCCCTGATCTACGCGAAGTCGACCGGCAACGCGCGGGCCGACCAGGTGAGCGCGACCGAACAGCTTCTGCGGCGCATCGAAGGGTTCATCCAGCGCCACCCCGAGCAGTGGCACGTGCCGCATCGGATCTGGACTGGCTCGCCTTGAGGATCGCGCCATGAGGATCGCGCCATGAGGGTGGGGCTGGTCTCGCCGTATGACTTTGCGTCTCCCGGCGGCGTCAACGACCATGTCCGCAACCTCGCGGTCCGCCTCCAGGAGCTCGGCCATGAGAGCCGCATCTTCGCGCCCTCCAGCCGGGCCGACGTCGGATTCGACAAAGCACGCTTCTATCGGATCGGAACGCCGATCGCGATTCCGGTCAACGACTCCGTGGCTCGGATCACGCTGAGCTTTCACCTGGCCAACCAGGTCGCCGCGATCGTCGCGGACGAGCGCTTCGACGTCCTTCATTTCCACGAGCCGCTGATGCCCGCGCTGCCGATGACGATGCTGCGGATGTCGACCACCGCCAATGTCGGCACCTTCCACGCCTTCGCAACTTCGAACGTCGGTTACTACTACGGGCGCCTGCTGCTCCAGCCGTACCTCACGCATCTGCATCGCGCGATCGCGGTCAGTGAGCCCGCGCGAGCGTTTGTGAACCGATACTTTCCCGAGTTTCCGATGCGAGTGATCCCGAACGGGATTGACCTCGACGTCTACCGGCCGGGTCTTGCGCCCATCCGCCATCTGCGCGACGACAACCTGAACATCCTGTTCGTCGGTCGCCTCGAAAAGCGAAAAGGCCTCGGTGATCTGCTGCGTGCATATCGTGCGATGGGCTCGCGCGTTCCGCGCGTGCGGTTGATCATCGTGGGCGACGGCCCGCTGCGCGGCCGCGTCGAGTCGTACATCGCGCGGCACCGACTGGCCAATGTGGTCATGGCCGGCTACGTGCCCGATTCCGTCAAGCCGCGCTACTACAACAGCGCCGACATCTTCTGCGCGCCGGCCACGGGTGCCGAGAGTTTCGGCATCGTCCTCCTGGAAGCGCTCGCGTCGGGGCTGCCGGTCGTGGCGACAGAGGTGCCCGGCTACATGTCGGTGTTGGAGCCAGGGCGAGACAGCATCACGGTGCCGCCGAAGAACTGGCGCGAGCTGGCTGCGTCGTTGGTCATCCTCGCTCGCGACCCCCAGCTGCGCACACGGCTCGCGGACTACGCGCTGGAGAAGGCGCGCCGCTACTCATGGAAGCTGGTCGCTTCCGAGGTCGTCGAAATCTATCAAGACGCGCGCAAGGCACTCGCCGCGGAACCGGTGCCGACGCTGGAGGTGAGCAGTGTTCACCACGCGGTTTGAAGCCTGGGTCCGGAGGCATGCGGACGCGCTGATGGCTGCACTGGGCCGCACGCCCCTTACCCCGAATCAGGTCACCGTGGTCGGTCTCGGGCTGACCTTTCTCGCGGCGGGCCTCGCGGCGTTCGGCCAGCTACGCTGGGCCGGAGTCGTGCTCATCTTCGCCGGCACGTGCGATATCCTCGATGGCGCGCTTGCTCGCTCGACCAGGGCGAGCTATCCCTACGGCGCATTTCTGGACTCCACCCTCGACCGCTACTCGGAAGGCGCGGTGTATCTGGGGCTCGCGGCCTACTTCGTCACCATCGACCCGCCGCTGCAGGAGTGGCTCATCCTGGCCACGCTGGCGGCGCTCGCGGGCTCGTTCCTGGTCAGCTACGTGCGGGCAAGGGCGCAGAGCCTGGGATTCGCCTGCAAGACCGGTCTCTTCCAGCGCCCGGAGCGAGTCGTGGTGACGGTCATCGGTTTGCTCCTGGGCGGCTGGTGGCTGTATGGAATCGTCTTCCTGCTCGCGATCGTGACTAACGTCACAGCCTTGCAACGCATCCGCGAAGTCTGGCTGCAGGGGCGCGCGCAACGACTCGAGCGGGAGCGTGAGATCAAGGCCCAGGCCACGGCGAGCCGTCCGGCCCCCAACCAGGCGCCTTGACAGATCCGTTCGGCGCGGTCGTCGGCCACGGCCAAGCGCTGGACCAGCTGCGAGCGCAGATCAATTCGGACCGCCTCGCCCACGCCTACTTGTTCGTCGGCGAGTCAGGCCTCGGCAAGTCCGCCACCGCGCGTGCGCTCGCCTCAGCCCTGCTTCCAGAGGCTCCTCTGAAGCGAAATCCCGACTACTGGGAGGACGACCGGATCAAGCCACTATCGATCAATGAGATCCGGCTCCTGCCCGACAAACCGCCCGAGTTTCACGAGCTTTCCCTGCAGGCGTTCCTCAACCTGAAGCCGGCCCTCGGCTCGCGCAGGGTCGCGGTGGTGACCAACGTCGGCCGGCTCCGCGACCAGGACCAGGGTGTCCTGCTGAAGACGCTCGAGGAGCCGCATCCCCACCGGGTCATCGTGCTCACGACGCCGAGCCTCAACCCCTTCGTGGTGCTTCCCACGGTCGTTTCGCGATGCCAGCGCCTGTTCTTCCACCCCGTGCCGGCGCCCGAGATCGAGAAGCTGCTCGGTTCGCATGGCGTCGACGCCGGGCGCGCGAAGCTGCTCGCCGATCTATCCAGCGGCCGCCCTGGCTGGGCGATGCGAAGGGCAAGCGACGAGAGCGTGATCGAGCTCCATCATTCGTGGACGCAGCGCCTGGAAGAAATCTTCGGCGCGCCCGCGGACGTTCCGCTGCACCTCGCGGCGCAGCTCGACTCCGAGCAGATGGGGTGGCGGCGCAGTGAAGGCGACGAGGAAGATCCCGCGCTTTTCGCGATCGCCAGCTGGCAGATCGAGCTTCGGCGCCGCATGCTGGCGAGCCGCGGCCGCGAGCAAGGACGCTGGGCGAGGTTGCTGGAGCTCTCCTACGACACGCTCGGCTACCTGGAGCAAAACGTCAGCCCGCGATTGGCCTTCGAAACTTTTCTGCTCGAATGTCGAAAAGCGTCATAAGGCGGGCGCTCCAGGGGTTCCAGGCCTACACGCCCGGCGAGCAGCCGCCGGATGGTGAGGGCTGGGTCAAGCTCAACACCAACGAGTCGCCGCTGCCGCCCTCGCCTAGGGTGATCGAGGCGATCAAGGCTGCCGCGACCGATTCGCTCCGCCTCTATCCGAGCCCAACCGCGCAGCCGGCGCGCGAGGCCATCGCCCGGCGATTCGAACTCGAACCCTCGCAGGTGATCGTGGGCAACGGCGGAGACGAGCTGATCGAGATGTGCTTCCGCGCGTTCGCGGGCGCCGGCGATACCGTTGCCTATCCGACCCCCACCTATCCGCTCCTCGAGCCGCTTTGCCGCATGCACGAGGCCGAGCCGTCCACACATCCCACCGAGCTTCCGTGGGAGCTGCCTCCCAGTCTCGGGCCTGACCCTGCTCCCCTCAAGTTCATCGTCAACCCGAACTCGCCCACCGGTGCGCTGTTTCCGATGCCCGATGTCGAATCCGTGGTCGCGGTGTCGTCCGGCGTGGTTGCCATTGACGAGGCATACGTGGACTTCGCTCCGCAGTCTTGCCTTCCCTTGCTCGAGCATCACGAGAACGTCGTTCTCCTCCGCACCTTCTCCAAGTCGTACGGGCTGGCCGGCCTTCGCATCGGCTTCGCGCTGGGTCCGCGGGACGTGATCGAGGCGCTCAGCTCGGTCAAGGACTCGTACAACGTCGACCGGCTGGCCATTGCCGCCGCGGTGGCGGCGATCGAGGATGAAGATCATCACCGCAAGCTCGTCGAAGAGGTGGTCAAAAACCGTGGCGAGCTGGCCGGCGCACTGGCTGAGTTGGAGTTCGACCTCGTCCCTTCGGCCACGAACTTTATCTTTGCCAAGCCTCCACAGGCCGCGGCCGCTGTGGTCGCCGGGCTGCGCGAGCGCAAGATTCTGGTCC
>Ga0137380_10001186_pt1 | contig 20954 bp, 11 predicted proteins | sample SagtaG_17_FD_104809 | JGI IMG/M metagenome (GOLD analysis project Ga0137380, IMG submission 104809) | Vadose zone soil microbial communities from Sagehorn Ranch, Mendocino, California, USA - Sage2_L_100_16 metaG | ecosystem: Environmental > Terrestrial > Soil > Vadose zone | place: USA...
AAAAAATGGAGATCCCATGAAATCCGGAGAGGGCTGCCTGCGTAGCATATGTAGGAGGCACATATATGGGGACGAAAGGGGAGCAGGCCTGGAAAAAAGGGAGCGCAGAGCTCCTGATTTTGTCCCTGTTGGAGAGCCAGCCTCGGCATGGGTACGAAATCGGCAAGCTCATCGACGTGCGCTCGGGAGGCACGCTCCATTTTCATGTGGCCTCGCTCTACCCGCTGCTGTACCGGCTGGAAAAGCGAGGTTGGATCCAAGGGCGGTGGGTCGAGAAAGCGAATCAAAGACGACGGAGGTATTACCGGCTGACGGCGGAAGGACAGCGTGTCCTCGGGCTGCAACGCAGGAAGTGGCAAGAGTTTGCCGGTGCCGTGGGCCGAATCGCGGGTGTGCAACATGCCTGAATGGATGCTTGAAATCAGGAAACATCTGGCAGGACTGAATCTCGGGCCGGAACGGGAAGCGGAAATCATCGAGGAGCTTTCCGATCATCTTCAACAAAGGTACGACGAGCTCGCTCGGCAGGGAGCGGGGCAAAAAGAGGTCTTGCGAGAAGTGCTCGGGGAAATCGACTGGGGAGATTTCGTCCCGGAACTCGAGGCCTCTGAGAGGACCCCGGAGCGCGGTTCCGTCGTCGAGGGGGCGACTCCGGGCGGACACCTGTTTTCGGATTTTGCGAAAGACCTGCACTTTGCCCTACGCATGCTGCGCAAAAGCCCTGGCTTCAGTGCCGTTGCGGTGCTAACGCTGGCTCTCGGCATCGGGGCGAACACCGCGGTCTTTACGGTGGTGGACTCGCTGATCCTGAACCCCCTTCCCGTTGAGAAAATCTCCACGCTTGCGGCGGTCAACACGACGCAAGTCAACAAGACGGCCCAGTCAGGCGACTTGCAGGCCATTTCTTACTTGAATCTCAAAGAGATCCGGGAGCGGACGCGCGCGTTCCGGAGCCTTGCCGGGCATTCCTATCCCCTGGCGGTCACCATGACCGACAAGGGCGAGCCGCACCGGATTTTCGCGGAAATCGTGACCGCGAATTACTTCGATACCCTTGGCATTCATCCGTTCCTGGGACGGTTCTTTCTTCCCGGCGAGGATCGCTCGCCAGGCGCTGCTCCCGTGGTCGTGCTCGGCTATACGGCGTGGCAAAACCGCTTCGCTGGAGTTTCCGATATTCTCGGGCAAAGGATCATGCTCGACGAAACGCCGTTCACGATTATTGGTGTCGGGCCCAAAGGTTTCAAGGGCGTTTACGCCGTTTTTGGACCTGATCTTTGGATTCCATCCATGATGGCCGAGCAAGTCTTGCCGGCTGAGCAGCGAAGTGCCCTGAATGATCGCGGACTCCCTCTGTTTACTGGAATCGGCCGACTTCAGCCAGGAGTTACCCGTGCGCAGGCGCAAGCGGAGATGAGCATTGTGGGGGCGGCCCTAGGCAAGGAGGATCCCGGCGCGAATGAGGGGAAGATCCTTACGGTGACGCCTTTGCTTGAGGCCGCCTATGGGCCGGAGCGGCAGCCGGTGGTGTTTGGGGGAATTTTGCTGATGGCGATTGTGGGATTGGTGCTGCTCATCGCTTGTTCCAACGTGGCCAATCTGCTTCTTGCCCGCTCGAGCGTTCGCCGGCGGGAGATTGCGGTCCGCATCTCGCTTGGTGCCGGGCGCATGCGATTGATCCGCCAGTTGCTGACCGAGAGCGTTCTGCTCGGCCTCTTTGGCGGCATCCTCGGCTTCTTATTCGGCTATGGAGGATGCCGTATTCTGGAATCGTTGCGCCCCGCGGAATATGCCGAGAACCTGGCGGATCTAAGACTCAACGTGAGTGTGTTCGTTTTTGCATTTGCTGTGGCCATACTGACCGGGCTCGTCTTCGGCATTGTGCCCGCACTGCGAACTTCGCGGGTTTCAGTCTCGGAAGTATTGAAGGAGGAAACGCGCACCGCTGGACGGAGCCGCGGTCGGGTCGGCCTGGCAAACGTGCTGCTGGCCGGGCAGGTGGCGGTTTCCCTTGTTTTGCTGGTGGTCGCCGGCCTCTTCCTGCGAAGCATCGAGCGAGAGTATGTCATCGATCCCGGCTTCCAAACGGAGCATTTGGCGCTGTTCATGCTCTATCCCGGGCAAGCCGGGTACGATCGCGTGCGTACGGAGCAGTTTTACAAACAGGTGCTTGACCGCATTGGCAGGGTTCCCGGCATCTGGTCGGTTTCCTGGGCGTCGAACCTGCCGCTGTGGGGACGCAAAGAGACGGGCATCGTGATCGAAGGGCAAGAGGCGCGCAAGAAATCCGAAGCCGTCTCGGCCGTCGTAAACACGGTGGACCTCAACTATTTTTCCACGATGGGCATCCCGCTTCTGGAAGGCCGGGACTTTACGCAAAACGATCGCGACGTTTCGACGCCCGTGACCATCATCAACGAGACCATGGCCGCCAAGTATTGGCCAAATCAAAACGCACTCGGTAAACGCTTCCAATTACCTCAAGGCAAGGGGTTCCTCGAGATTGTCGGCGTCGTAAAAACCACGAACTATCAGACGCTCGGGGAGCCGCCGCAGGCGTGCGTTTACATCCCGCTGCGGCAGCATTACACAGACAGCATGATTCTTTATGCCAGAACTGAACGCAGTCCATCGACGGTTCTGGCGGCCGTTGCGGCAGAGATTCACAGCCTCGACCCCGCGCTGGCGGTGGAAGACATTCGCACGGGGACCAAGGTGATTGATCAGGCGCTTTGGTGGTCGAAGATTGGCGTGGGCCTGCTCGGTGTTTTCGGACTGCTGGCGCTGGGCCTCGCTTCGGTGGGGCTATACGGAATTATGGCGTATTCCGTCAATCAGCGGCGGCGCGAAATCGGAGTGCGTATGGCGCTAGGCGCGGGCCAGGGAAGCGTGTCGCTCCTGGTACTACGTCAAGGTATGACGGTTGTGGCTAGCGGCGTGGGCGTGGGCATGGCGCTGTCGCTCCTGCTGGGACGCGTGCTGTCGCGCTTCCTCTACGGCGTAAGCGGGAGCGATCCGATCAGTCTGGGAGGCGCATCGTTCGCGCTGCTCGCGGTTGCTTTTGTTGCGTGCTACCTGCCGGCGCGGAGCGCGAGTCGAGTCGATCCACTCCTAGCTTTGCGAGAAGCGTGAGGCGCGGCTTTCCTTAAACAGCCTCGGGTTCCTAGCCAATCGGTAAAAGAGTCATGGTTCGTCGTCAGTTCGGAGAACTTACAGGCGCGGATGGGGAGCTGAGGCGCTTGGCGGTGTCGCGCACCTTGCGAACGTCGGCGCTTGCGGCGGACGACGGAACGAGCTTCAGGTAGGCGTCAAGGTCCTGAACCTGGGACTGATAATCCTTTCTTTTCGCGTGAACGTCTGCGAGCACGAGATAGACGTTGGGGTAAGGGGGCTTTCGAAGGAGAGCTTCCCGAAGACTCTTTTCTGCCTCATCGAGGCGGTTCTGGTCGAGCAACGCAATCCCCAGAAAAAGATGTCCTTCCGGGGAGTCTGGGTCGCTATCGAGTCCGCGGCGAATCAAGCGCTCGGCCTCCTCCGGTTTCCGCCGGTCGCAGAGGATCAGGCCGTAGGCAAACTGCGCGTGGGCATAATGGCCGCCACTCAGATCGATAGCCTTTTGGAAGGCTTCGATGGCCTTGTCCTCATGTTGCAAACGCAACTCGACGAGGCCGATGTGGTAAATCGCTTCATAATAGCCGGGATAGACTGCCGCGGCCTTGGTGAAGTGCTCGAGGCTCGCGGCAAAATCTTTTTTGGCCAGACGTTCGAGGCCGCGGTTGTATTCGTTCTGGGCCTTTGACGGAATCTTCAGCTCTCGAACCGAGACGATATAAGGATTCGCGCCACTTCCGGGGGGCATGGACGAGCTGAGGTAAAGAGTGACTTCCGCGGGAAAGAAATTGACCTCCGCGATGGTGCTGGCAAACCCATGGCCCTGCTCCGATGAGCTGACCTCGTAGGTTCCCTGCGGAATCTGATTAATTTCGAAATGGCCGCCAAAATCGGTTAACACCGTTCGAATCGTGCCTGACGAGAGCGAACGGATGTTCACGGCGACTTGAGGGGCCGCTTCCGCGCTCCGGTTTAGATATACGGTTCCCACAATGGCTCCGGTGTGGCTTGCGAAGGATGGCGTGAGGGGATCATCGAAAAAGGAGCCTTGCGCGCGAGCGGAAGAAGTTTCAGCGAGCAACGCGACCGTCAAAAAAGAAAACAAAAGGAAGAACGAACCAATACGAATTTTCAACTTCCGGAGTTGCGAAATCATTTTTCAGACACCTCGACGTTGTGAGCTCATCCAGAAAGCTCTTTTTTGACCGGTGCTGAAAAACGCGACGCTAGGGTGCGGCGAAACTCCCCGAGTCTCCTGGGGATTCGCTCGGCAACGCAAGAAGGCAACCGGGCCGGCGAACCCCGCGGCTCACCCGTTTGGGGCGTACCATCCGCAAAGCTTGGAGAACGTAACCCCCAAGCAATGGTTCTTCAGCATCCTGCCGGGGACCGGGCGACTGGGAGGGAGTAAATCGCAGAAGCGCTTACCACTCGACAGCCAGTAGCAAGCCTGCCGAAGTAGTGGAATTACCTGCGCCGCCGTTGCACCGTTTCTCCCGGGCTGCCAGCCGTCGCGTGCGCGGACTGTCGTTTAGAGGGGCAAGCAGTGTGCCAAAGAGCGAGCAAATTGCTTAGCGATTTTAAGTAGCTGCCAGTGAATTGGATGCAAGAGTTGAACCACAGATGTTCGTCTTCTCGCGCCGAGCGGCGATCGGAGACGGAATGTAAAATTGACTGGTGGCACGCCGATTTGCTTCGGCGAAATTATCATCGACGGGCAAATCCTCGATGAGTTCATTGAGGATTTACCTGCCTGGAAAATCCAGAGAATCCTCGGAGAGTCCGCGAAGTCGGCTGGCGCAATCCGTTTGGTGGCGGTCTTTCGCGAAGACCGAAATGGGCGCGGGCAATTCGCAGGGAACTCCTGGCTCCGGCCCGGGTCCATTACGGGCAAAGCCCAATGAGTTCCAAACTTTAGCTCATTCGTATCGCTTGCTTACGGACAAAATTTAGAAACGTGTGTTGGCGACGTCGGTCTAGAGCTGGTTTCCCTGGTTGTCGCGTCTGTGGTCGGGTGATGAGCTTGCAGCCTAAGTGGTTCCGGGGCGCACCTCGGCCAACCTAGCTCGGTTCGGCCCAGCTCAATAATGACGGTAAACGATTAACAGACAAGGCTTTGCCTTTTCCTCGAAAAGCGCTCTCAAGGCCATAGATCGGCCTTAACTCACTTTTGGCCGATTCCCGCGTCAGAGTAGAGCAGTGGAGCGTGGGGGAGTCTCGGGGTGAGTGAATCTTTGTATCTAGATTTTCCCGTTGACTTATTACCGCTTTCTTGCAACCTACGTTGCGGCAATATCCTGGGAAGCCCGCTACGCCCGACGAGGCTTTCCTGTCTCCGAGGAGGGCCCTCGGCTGGCTTCAAAAACACCCGGGAAGTTGCGATCGGAAGCATGTGAGGAGGGGAAAATGAGGAAGCGGAGACCATGGGTGTTCGTTCTCGGGATTCTCATGTTGCTGTCAGGTTCGACATTCGGGCAAGTTGCCACCACGGGAAAAATCGCGGGGATGGTAACGGATTCCTCCGGAGCCGCCGTGCCGAATGCCACGGTGACGGTCAAAAGCACCTCGCTGATGGCGGAACGCACGACAGGCACGGGGGCGGACGGCGCGTATCTGTTTGACCTGTTGCCGCTTGGGACCTATGAGGTCACCGTCGCCGCCAAGGGGTTCAAGGGCTTCAGCGAAACCGGCATTGTGCTCACCGCCGGCTTCACGGCCACGGTCAACGCGAAGCTCCAGGTTGGAGAAGTAACCCAGGTTGTCCGCGTCGAGGGCGTAAACGTCGTCGACCTGCAGGGCGTGCAAACCTCAACGACGTTTGACCAGACCTTGTTGCAGGACATTCCGAGCGGGCGCGACCCGTGGTCCACGGTCGCGCAAATGCCCGGGGTAACATCGAGCACCTTCGATGTAGCCGGCAACAACAGCTACCAGCAGTCCGCGATGCAGATCCATGGAAGCACCCAGGCAGAACAGGTTTACAGCTTCAACGGCCTCGATTTGAACTGGCCGGGGGCGAGCGGCGGCTACACTCAGTTTTATACCAATCACGACTCGTTCGATGAGTTTCAGGTTGTCTCCGACAACGCCCCTGCTTCCGTGCCCATCGGCGGCATTTACATGAATATGGTGACGAAGTCGGGGTCGAATCAACTGCATGGTCAGGCGGCGCTTTATTATTTGACCGCCGCCACGCAAGCCGGAGTAAAGCAGCCGCTGTTCCAGGGATCGCCCGTGTCAACGGGCTCGCCATTCAACATGACCCGAGATACTTCGGCGAGCCTGGGTGGACCCATCATGAGGGACAGATGGTGGCTGTTTGGCTCTTACCGCCGGTACGACCTGAACCAGCGGATACTGGCCGTAACCAACCAGGCGGGCGTTCCCGTCGTGGACATCAACCATCAAACCAACACGGACTTGCGCAGCGATTGGCAGATTAATCCGAAGAACAAGTTCAGTTTCATTTGGCTTTACAACGAGCAGAACCGCTTTTTCCGGCGCGACACTTCCTATCAATTCGTCACGCAGGACGCCAGTTGGCTCCAGATTGAGCCGGCTTACATTCTCCAGGGGCTTTGGACCAGTCAAATCACCAATAACTTCTTGCTGGATTTTCGCATCGGTTGGAACAAAATTGTCTTCCCGCTGAGTTACCAGCACGGCTCTACCGGGCTTAATTTGCAAGACATCGGAACCTCGACCGAATCGGGCGCCGCCCCTTATGAATTTATAAACCCGGCGTGGGTGCTCAAATGGTCCGCAAGCGGTTCTTGGTACAAAGCCAATTGGGCTGGCGCGCACAATTTCCAATTTGGGTTTGAATGGGGCGACAGCTACAACTCTTACATCTATAAGGTGAATCAAGGTATCAACGCTATCTTCAGTAGTCCGAAGGTCTCCTTCACCGCACCCTTCCAAGTCGTGGCTTACAACACCCCGACGACTCAGAAAAACTATTTTCGCGATACCAGCTTCTACCTGCAGGACACTTGGAACCTCAAGCGACGGCTCACGTTGAATTTGGGGGTGCGCTACGACCGTTTCACTACCTATTACCCGGCGCAAAAGACCGATCCCAACCTGACCTTCCCGCAACTCTTCCAGGTTACGAGCTTCCCGGCGTCAGGAAACCTGGTGGCTTGGAACACCGTCTCGCCACGCATCGGAGTTGCATTCGATCCCACCGGCAAGGGAGACTCGGTGCTGCGTTTTGCTTACGGCATCTATTACATCATGCAAGGAACTGGCCTGGCGGAGACCGCCAATCCCGTCGGACTGGTTACCCTATCTTTTCCGTGGAATGACTCGAACCACGATAACATCCCGCAACAAAGCGAATGGCTGCCCTCCGGGGCGACGCCTGTAGGCTCGTCCGGCGCCGCGCAAATCAACCGCAACATGAGCCGCCCCTATTCGGAAGAAGCCAGTGCCGGGTACGAAAAGCAGCTGTGGCGCGACCTTCGCGTCGGAGCCACCTATTACTACCGAACGAAAAAGAACCTGTTTGGAATTGAGAACGCTGCGGTTCAGAAGTCGGACTACGTTCCCATCACCTCGCTCAACGGCAGCCCGATCATGAATCCGATCACAAACCAGCCGATGACTCTCTATAGTTTTCAACCCGCCGATACAACAAAATACGGAAGGTTTAATCTCGTGGTCTCCAACTTTCCGCAGCTGGATGACAACTCCTACCACGCCGTAGAATTCACCGCGGTTAAGCGTCTGTCTCATAAGTGGCAAATCCTGGGTGGGTTCACCATTCAACGTCAGAAAGGCGTTTTCGGACGCGGTTTCTCGGATCAAGCTACCAGCGACAATTTCAACGATCCCAACAATGACATCAACCGAACAAACAACTACCTGAATCTCGACTCCACCTATGTCTTCAAGGTGGACAGCACTTACGAGCTACCCTGGAAATTCGCTACCAGCGTCAACTTTCAGCACTATACCGGTTTCCCCCTCCAGCCAACGGAGACTTTTTCCGTGCCAGACGGTCAAGGCGTCCCGATCGGTGAGACCGTCATTCTTCAACCAGCAGGGATCCTGCGCTTGCCCAGCGTGAACCAATTGAACCTGCGATTCTCCCGTGAGTTTGTCTTCCAGGACCGCTGGCGCCTTATGCCCGTCGTCGATTTCTTCAATTTGACAAACTCTCAAACCACCATCGCGCAGGTGACTCAGTACACACCTCCCTCCGGAGGATCCTATTTGAAGCCGGCACTGGCCATCAATCCCTTCGTAACGCGGTTTGGACTGCGCTTTACGTTTTAGCGCGATCTGGCTGCGGCAGGATTGTTATCCGAAATTTTTTAATCGGCGGGCGGGCGACGTGCTCCGCCCGCCCGTCGATTCCTTTCACTGGCAGCCTGTCCGCATTTCACATAAACTCCGCTTCGCCGGGACTCCGGAACCAAGAGGAGGCGCGATGTGCAGAGGGAAGCACGTACTCGGGGCATGTGTGGCCCTCGCGGCGCTGGCGGGCGCGAGCGATTTCGAGGCACAGGGCGAGAGCCGCAAGCCTGCACTCACGATTGAGCAGCTGATCGAAATCAAGCATCCGTCGGACCCGCTATGGTCACCGGACAACAAGCATGTGGCGTTTGTCTGGGACCGCGCGGACATAAAGAATCTGTATGTGGCGAGCGCCGATGGCAGTGGTGCGCCGGTTGCTCTCACATCGTTTCCCGAAGGCGGAGTCGCCGATGCGTTCTGGAGCGCAGACGGCGAAAGCCTTTATTTCGTGCACGAAGGAGACTTGTGGAAGGTTCCCTCGGCAGGCGGGCAAGCCAAACCAGCGTGGAGCAAGCCGGATCAAGGCAGTGGATTCGTGCCTTCCCCTGACGGCAAGCGCGTGGCGTTCGTACGCGGCAACCGCGCAGAAGGCCAAAACGCGCGGCACGGGAGCGATCTGATCGTGCGCTGGCTTTCTGATGGAGCAGAGTCCACCGTCACTCACGATGATGTGGGCATTCGCGGCATCGTGTGGTCGCCGGATGGAAACTCCGTTGCTTATACGGCCGGGTCGAAGATCGTTCATCACGATGAATCTCCGGCGTACTCCGGCGCGAAAATCATTTATCGCGTCTCGGAGTACGTGCCCGGGCAAATGTACGCGCTGAAGCTCGACGGAGGAAAACCCGTGCCGATCCATACGCCCGGCGAATATGGAGGATTGGCCTGGATAGACGCGAAGAGCCTGGTTTTCGATGGAGAATCGAAGGACTTCAAGAAATATTTCATTTACATTGCCGATGCCGCGACCGGTTCGGTCAAAACCGTTCATGAAGTCGACGAAGAGAAATTCTGGAGTATTCCCGATTGGGGTGAGGCGGGAGCGCAGCCCTGGCCGTCACCGAACGGCAAGTGGATCGCGTTCCTCAGCGATCAGGACGGCTGGGATCATCTGTATGTAATCCCATCAACTGGCGGCAAAGCGTCGCAGATCACCAGGGGCAAGTTTGAGGCCTGGCGCCCGGCCTGGTCGCACGACAGCACGCGCATCGCGTTCGACGCGAACACGGAAGATCACCCTGGGGACCGCCGGATTGGCATCGCCACGATCGGCGACGACCCCGCGCAGGCAAAGATTGCGTACCTCCAAGAGGCGGCCGGAACGAACATCGAACCGCACTGGTCGGATGGCGACGCAAGGCTGGTCTATCAGCATACCGATACGCACAACAGCGCGGATCTCTACACCGTTGCGGCGCGCGAAGGCGCCGAGCCGGTCCGCCTGACCGATTCCATGCCCGCGGACATCGACCGCACGCGGTTTGTCGAGCCTCAGTTCGTGCATTATCCGGGGCCGGATGGACAGCAGGTGCCGGCCTGGCTTTTTGTGCCCAAGAAGCTCGACCGCAGCAAGAAGCATCCCGCGATTTTGTGGATTCACGGCGACGGCGTGAACCAGAATTACGACGGCTGGCACGTGCAGCGAAACTATGCCGTGTACTACAGCATTCATCAGTATTTTCTCGAGAAAGGGTACGTGGTCCTGGCACCGGATTATCGCGGGAGCATCGGTTACGGCCGGGATTGGCGCACCGGCGTGTACATGGACGTGGGCGGGAAAGACGCGAAAGACGCCTGGATGGGTGGGAATTATTTGAAGAGCCTGCCGTACGTGGACGCGAACCGCATTGGCGTGTGGGGCTTGAGCTACGGCGGATTTTTCACGCTTATCGCCATGACCGACCAGCCGACACTGTTCCGGGCCGGCGTGGACGTTGCGGGAGTCGTGGATTACGTGATGTATTATTCCGACCCCTACCACGGTGATTGGACGGCAAGCCGCATCGGAACTCCGGAAGAGCATCCGGATGTCTATGCCAAGGCTTCGCCGATCTCGCACATCGACAGGCTGGAGCGTCCGTTGCTGGTATTACACGGCACGGCGGACGTCAACGTGCCGTTCCTCGAGTCGGTATGGCTCATCGACGAGGCCCTGAAGAAGCGCAAGGGCGACCTAGTTTCGTTTATGATGTACCCGGGCGAATTTCATTATTTCAGCCGCGAGCACGTGCTCGGCGATGCATGGCATCGCGTGGAGGAATTTTTTGACACTTTCTTGCGGGCGCCCGCCACAACTCTCCCCGCTAGGAAAGCACACTAAAGAGAACGAGCGTTACCGCGATTGCAATGCGAGGTGTGCTTCCCTTACGACTGAATCATGGGGGGAAGCGACAAGATCAGTAAAAGGATCACGATAACCGATACCAGAAATTTCATCGAGGACACCCTCCCTGCCGTCCGCATTTCCTGAAGCGACGAAGCCCAGGCACGCTCGACCGGCTTCCTTTAAGGATGCTGGCAGTCTATGCCCGAGACGCGAAGCAAGAAACTGGACCGAAGACGCGAAACCGGGCAGCTGACCCCTAGTATAGGAGTGCTGTCCGGAAGGGTAGGAAGCGTACGTTGAATGTGCCAGAGCCCAGGTGGCTCCCCGGAAGAAGAGGCTTCCGTGCCAACCAAGTTCAAAATTCCGGAGGAGGTCATGTCCACTCACCACCATGCATCTTGCCGCGAGCTTCAGCGGATCAGAAATCTGAACGAATATCTCGTGTCAGTTCAGGCGGCGTAGCCAGAGGAGCTTTCGAGCAGAGCCGGGGGACTTGGAAGCGCGCCCCACGGCCAGCTCACTCCTGTTCGTTCGCACTCGTTCCTATCCAGCGGAGTCAGGCTTGGTGTGTCGCTGTGTGAACCGGCGCGGGGAACTCGTGCTCCCAGCGAGCGATGACCACGCATGCAAGGCAGTTGCCAAGGACGTTGACGGCCGTGCGGCCCATGTCCATGAGTTGATCAATCCCGAAGAGAAGAAAAAGCGGCTCCGTCGGCAGATGAAAGGAAGCGGCCGCCGCCAGGACGATCACCAGCGATGCGCGGGCCACCCCAGCCGTGCCTTTGCTGCTAACGAGAAGAGTAAGCAGCATGACCGCTTGCTGGCCGATCGAGAGATGAAGGTCCGCAGCCTGGGCAATGAACAGTAAAGCGAGCGATTGGTAGAGGCTGGAGCCATCGAGATTGAAGCTATAGCCGGTGGGAAGGACGAAAGCGACCGTTTCACGTGGAACACCAAAAGACTCCATCTTCTCCATGGCGCGAGGGAGAGCGGCTTCGGAACTGGCGGTTGCAAACGCGATGGTCACCGGTTCGGTGGCGGCTCGAAGAAACTCCTTCACGGGAACTTGCGAGAGCAGCGCAATGGGAAACAAAACGCAGACGATAAAAAATACGAGTGCGAGGTACATGGTCGCGAGCAGCTTTAGGAGCGGCAAGAGGACACCCAGGCCGAGGTGGCCGACGGTATAGGCGACGGCCCCAAAGACGCCGACCGGCGCGGCGTACATGACAAGGTTGGTGAACTTGAACATGGTTTCCGAGAGGCTTCCGGCGAACGACAGCATGGGACGCCGTTTTGCTTCGGGAACCAGGATGAGCGCCATGGCAAAGAGGATGCTGAAGACGACAACCTGCAGCACCTGGCCCTCGGCGACGGATTTGGCGATGTTTTCGGGAAAGATGTCGGTGATGAGTTGTGCCGCGGTGTGTGGAGCGGCGCTGAGCGGTTCGGCGGCAGCCGACGGCGGAAGACGCACGCCTTCACCCGCGCGGCTGAGACTTATGGCCGCCCAACCGATGACGAGCGCAATGGTGGAAACAATTTCAAAGTAAACAAGCGATTTGACACCGAGGCGGCCGACTTTCTTCAGGTCGGCGTGGCCCGCGATGCCTACGACCAAGGTGCCGAACAGCAGCGGTGCGATGATGACCTTGATGAGGCGCAGAAAAATCGCGCCAAGGAATTGTAATTTTGCAGCCGTGGCAGCCGCATCGTGGCCGAATTCCGCGCCGGCGAGCAAACCGATCAGGATCCACGCGGTCAGCGAGCGCCGATAGGTTGCATAAGCCGCAATGAGAACCACTGCGAGCCAGCGCAGCGCCATGGCGGCAAGCGCGGGAATCAGCGCGACGAGCGTGCCGGCAAAGAGCGAAGCAAGGATGGCCACCGTTGCCGAAACGATGGCTGCCAGAAGGAGTTTGTTTTTCATGGGAAGGGCGTCAACGGATTCATGCGAGGCGAAACTTAGACGGGTTGCGCCGAACTGTCAACGCGTTTCTATTCGGAGGCGCCGAGCGGCAGGAAGTATTGCGTACCTTTGACCGGATCCTGGAGCCGCCTGAGAAGCTGCTGCAAGTCGTCGCTGCGCTCGACGAAATCGATCTCCGAGGTGTTGATTACCAGGAGGTCCGAGGCGGAGTAGCGGAAAAAGAAATGCTCGTAGGCGCGCGCGACCTCCTCGATGTATTCGAGTGAGATTTGCGACTCTTCGCGCGAAGCCTTTTTTGCGATGCGGGCGCGCAAGACTTCCGGCTTGGCTTGCAGGTAAATGACCAGGTCGGGAGCAGGGAGATCGGCGGAAAGGAGCTCGTAGTAGCGCTCGTAGAGCTTGAGTTCCTGATCGTCGAGATTGAGATTGGCGAAAATGCGGTCTTTTTCGAGGAGAAAGTCGGAGAGGATGAGGCCGAGGGCTTCGACGGCCAGGCCTTCGCGAAGATGCTTTTGCCGCTCGATGAGGAAATACATCTGGGCACGGAATGCGGCTCCTGGTTTGGCTTTGTAGAAGTCGGCGAGAAACGGATTGTCCTCGCAATCGTAAATGCGGCGCGCGTGCAGCCGTTCGGCGAGGATGCGGGCGAGGGTGGTCTTGCCGACACGCAGGGGACCTTCGATAGCGATGAAGCGCGGAGGCTGAGGACTGCGCTGCGGAACGAGCGCGCGCTTGGCAGCCAAGGAGTCGTTGCCTGACATCGTTGGGCATGGCTCCGACGCGGCCGGAGCCAGCGCCGCGAATTATAGCAGAGTTGCGCTGTGGGCGAACTCGCAGCGCTCGGAGCTCGTGTTGCCTGTTAGTTTTGATAGTTTCGACATCCTCGTGCCTAGCGCAGCATGTGGCCGTTGCCGACTGGGGAGGCGAAGCCCGTTTCGCGGGCTCACGCGACCCTGCGTGGCAGACGCGGCCGAGACGGCCGTATCAAAAAGAGAAAATCTTTTCTCAAAAACGGTCTAGTACTCGCGTTACACCGGCGTTAAACGGAGGTCCCGAGGCGCCGGACTAGCGAAAATGGGGCCAAAGGACCGCTATTTGATGCGCTTTGGGCCGATACCGAGGGCTCACTGCGAGTGGGGCTGGACTTGCAAGTCCACTGGCCGACTGAGGTGGTGAATGGTCCTTGCAGCCATCCTATGGGTTTGCGCCCTTCCGCAGACCGACGACTTAGGGAAGTTTTCCGCAGCCTTGAAAGCGAATGGCGAGCGGCAAACCCTTTCTGTCACGCCTTTCGACAGCACCTCAAGAGATTCGATCGTTCGAGCAGCATCGCCTTCCGCGCCGGAGCCGAAGGTAACGTCTGAGCCGGCGGTGCTGCGCTCGTCGGCGGAACCCGTTCAGCCCGTCCGAGCAACGGCAGGACGGCCTGACGAAAGCCCGAGGCAGCGGAAGACGTGGTACGGACTGATGGCCGCAGCGCACGCCGCAGCCGGATTTGACGCCTGGACCACACGCCGCGCCATTTCGAGCGGATACGGCCGGGAAGCGAATCCATTTCTCAAACCGTTCGCCAGTTCCAATGCGATTTATGCCGCCATCCAGGTGAGCCCGTCGTTCATGGATTTCTTGGGCAAGCGAATGATGGTCAGCCAGAACCCCTGGATCCGGAAGTTCTGGTGGCTTCCGCAAACGGCGGGAGCAAGCGTGTCTTTGCTGGCAGGCAGGCACAACCTGGGCGTTGTGCCCTAGAAGAATTGGAGGCTGACACCCTAAAGAGTTCCCTCGAAGGCCCAAAGATCCCTCAACCCCCAACGAAAGGCGTCCCGGCGCACCCTCCCGCCGGGACGCTTTGTTTTTTGGCGAGGCGGAGGGACTTGGGCCGACGCCGCTCATGCATTTTCTAGATGCGGTTGCGCGAAGTGGCGAACCGTTACCCCCAACACCAAGCTGCTCGCCACGGCGGGTTGCGCTTCTTGACCCGCGGCTTCGAAGCGCGGTGCAAAGGGCGAAATCTCTTCGAGTCCACGGCAGGAGTGCGTGGCCCCGTTGGGAAGTAAACAAAGGGAGAGCTTTTACGCTCTCCCCTCGATGTTTTCTTTGCCCATGTGAAGGCTAGAAATTAATGCGCAAGCCGAGTTGAATCCAGCGGCTGCTGGAGGTTCGGTTGGCCGGAATAAGGGTCGACGAAACCACTCCGAACGTCGGAAGGGTGGTCAAGTCAAGGTTTGGATTCAGGAAAATCGGGTGGTTGAAGGCATTGAATAAATCGGCCGAGATTTCGAAGCCGTACTTCTCATGGAATTTCGTCTCTTTTCCGATCCGCATGTCGAAGCTTCGTATGCCAAAGCCCCGGAATGGCCGGCTCCTGCCCGTTCTACCGTCGGAAGCCAGGAGGATAGGACGAAAGTCCTTTAGAGCAGCCGCCGGATTCGCGAAGTAGTTGATACCCGTGCCCGTATCGCCGGGGCTGCAATTCGGTCCGTCACCAGTCGAACCAACACCGCCGGAGCTACAGACACCCTCGTGAACGCCTCCGCCGAGGGAGTTCGGATTCACCGTTGGGATGGCTCCCTGGGGTACGCCGAAGATGATTCCGCCACCCAAAGAACTCCCCGATAGGCCTTGCACGACGGTGAGCGGTTGACCGCTGGCAACACGAACCACGCCCGCCGTGTACCAGCCGCCGATGACCTTGTTGAACCACTCATGGGAGGAACTCCCCAAAAGGTGCCCATGCCCGAAGGGCAGGTCGTAATTGTAAGTCCCGTTAAAGATATGGGGACGGTCAAAGAACGACGGGCCGTACTCATAAGTTGGGTTAAAGCTCGACGCATAGTAGCTTGCCGAGTTTTGTACCGTTCCAATCTGGTCCAAGGATTTAGAATACGTATAGTTCAGGTCAAATTGCATGCCGTGCCAGCCACGATTGTGCAGCGCCACGAACCCGGCATTGTAGTTGGAATAGTCCCGGTGCGTGCGTACGAACATGTCGAGAATGTTTAAATTGTTGAAAGTCGGGAGGCCGGCTCCGAGGCCCCTTACTATGTCCATGATAAGGAAAAGGTCGGAGACATTGAAGCCCGTGAAGTCGCCCGTATCGCCTTGTGCCAAGCAACTCGTCGAGCTCGTGGCTGAAACCCCAAGTATGCCGTTGCAGGCGCCTAATGGTATGTATTTTTCGAAGAACGGTTGCGGGGTAATGGATTGGTTGTTGCGGACCTGCGCGCTGAGCGCATCGTAAGCTTGGGCGAAGGTCTGGCCGGAGGCTGGATCTTTGAACATGATCGGTGAGGAATTGAAGTTGACGTTGTTAAGAAGATCGCGAGCATAACGGCCAATGAAGCCAAACTCGAGCAACATATTGCCGCGCATCTCTCTTTGAACGGTGAAGTCCACCATGTGATTGCGGCCGACCTTAAAGTCCGGGTCAACGGCAAAGCTCAAAGTTTCAGCAAGGAAGCCTTGGGGAACCACGGGTATATTTTGCTTGCCGAGTGGGGCAGGTGTAGGGATTGTGCCGTCCTGCCCGACGCGGAAAATCGAACCGCCTGGAGTGTTGTTAACCCCACAACCGGTTCCCGGCGTACCACTGGCAGCGCATCCAGGTGCCCCAACACTTAGAGTCTGTGCGAACCCCACTCCAAGCATTGGAATAATCACACTTCCGACCGTATTGATCCGGTCGTAAGATATGCCATAGCCGCCGCGGATGACCGTCTTGCGGTCCCCGAACATATGTCCAAGGAAGCCACTCCCGTACGAAGGGTTCCAGGCGATTGAGAATCGTGGCGCAAAATCTCCATAATCCACATTAAAGACATTGCTGCGGCCAGAGGTTCGGATCGGCATGTAGCCGATGGTGGGATCGTAGAAATTCCCTGCGGCTGCCGCTGCTGCCTTAGCATCCAGGTAGTCCTTCGCGGTAAGAACCTTATTACCGTTACCGGCATCCACCATCAATGCCTGTTTCCCATCCCTCTCTTGTGGAGTGGTTTGCCACCCGTAGGAAAGTCCATACGTCATAGTGAAGGAAGGCGTCATGCGCCACGTGTCCTGCCAGAAGAAATCATAGGAGCGCAAGGTGGTACGAGCCACAAGCGTGCTACCAAAGGGCAAAGGGTTGAGCTTGCCATCGCTGGCCGTAAGGATGCCCACGTTATCAATCAATCCGAGCGATGCTGCATAGAGGCGGTCCCATCTTGAAACATCGGAGCTTTGTATGCAGTTGTTGGCAACAGCAGGAATTGCCGGATTACCTCCCGAGGCAGGCACCAAAGGTGCGCAACTGGCCAACCGGTTGCCAGTGGGAATCGTAAAGTTATGGTCCCCATCGAGGGCGGCAACGAGGGAGTTGACCGATCCAATGACTTTGTCGTCGCGATCGTGGATGGTGGGGAGCCAACGCATGTTGGTCCCGCCCACAATCGTGTGCTTGCCCTTGGTCCACGTCAGGAAGTCGCTGTACTGCTTGTTGCTGTCGTAGATGGCCTGGTGCCGCGCGCGCTGGGTATCCACATCCACAACGGTGTCCAAGAAGCCGCTGCCAGTGGCGAGCCCTGGAGCTAGTGCGATCCAGCCCGTCTGCGAGGCGCTAGAAGCTGTTCCCGGCAGCGCAAGTTGGGCTGCGGAAGTGCTGGGACGGTCCACGCTAAAATCCTGGCGACTTCGGACCCAACCGCCGCGGAAACTGTTCAGAAGGTTTGGCCGAAGTTGCCAATCGAGCCCGCTGATGATGGAATCGCCCCGGATTTGGGAGCCGCTTGGCGTACTCGGAGTGCGAAGGTCAATCTGAAAGCCATTTGGGTTCAAGCTGCGGGAATAGGAATAGCGGCCGAAGAAGTGAACCTTATCTGTAAAGTTGTGGTCCAGCTTGACCCCAACGCCGTCAGACTTAAGTTGGCCGGGGACTGTACCACGAAGCCCGAGGATATTCAGACCATCAGCACCGGGCACAGTATTGTCATTCCCTGTTGGCATGAGGTTCCAAAGCGCTTGCACGGTCGGGCTCATCCCAAGACCGCGTGGGTCGCATGCCTGATTCAGCGGTTGGCCCTGAGAGTCAGAACCGCAGTTTGCAGCACTGGCTAAGTTGTATTGCTGGACCGTTCCCCCTAGGCATTTGCCGGAGCTGTCGAACCCCTGAGAACAGTCCTTGAATTGTAGAATCCCCTGCTTCAGCGTAGGGCTGGGAACCAGGCGGGTAAAAGACAGCGCCTGGGGAAATCGCCGAACTTCGTAGTTTCCAAAGATGAAGGTCTTATCCTTGCGGATGGGTCCGCCGAAACTCAGGCCGACGCGGTTATCTTTCTGCTCAGGCTTCGGAGTGAAGGGTGTCTTGATATTGCCGGACGCATCTTTGACAGGTGTGTGGTTGAGGTCCCAAGTGTTGGCATTGAGGTTGTCGTTCTGATGGAACCAGTAGGCTGTGCCGTGATAATTATTCGTGCCGCTGTGGCTGATCAGGGTGATCTGGCCTCCGGCGGAGCGGCCGAAGGTAGCGTTCGCGTTGGTTACACCGACTCGGAACTCATCCACCGCATCGACCCCGACGGGAATGATCGGCTGTTCGTTCGCGCCGCCGGTGATAACGTTATCTGTGATGTCGATGCCATCCAGGGAAACGGTGTTCTGATCGCTGCGCGCGCCTGCGATGGTGCCGCCGCCATTCCCAAATCCGGTCGAATCATCATACGGAGTGGACCCGGGCTGGAGAGTAAGGAGCTCGGTCGCGTCGCGGTTAAGAGTCGGCAGCCGTGTTAGCATTTCGCCGCTCACGACACCGCCAACGACGGCATCGGCCTTTTGAAGTTCCGCCTCCGCTCCCGCGGAGACTTCGACAACATCGCTTGATGATCGAATCTCCATTTTGACGTCCACGGGATAGCTCTTGTTCACGTCGACAATCAAGTTGGCCACTACGAGAGTGGCAAAACCAGCTTTCGTGATCGTTACCTTGTACTTACCGGGGGCAACTCCCGGAAAAGTGAACTGCCCCGCAGAGTTGGTCATCGTCTCTTTAGTTTCATTCGTATCCGTGTTGTTAAGTTGAACTTTGGCATCGGGGACGACAGCCCCTGCTGGATCCGTCACCGTTCCCAAGACGAGGCCCGTGTTGGCCGTCTGCGCCCACGCCAGCACCGCTGAGAGAAAAGCGGCCAGCAGGACAAACGTGATCGCAACGTTCTTCAACATTTTCATGATGCCTCCACCCACTAGACGAGTCGGCGAAGCGGGATAAAGCTCGGACAGGCCTGCGCCCTGAACACGCGAGACCTGTGTGACGCAAACGCACTAACGCTCTCCTGCGGCACAGGCGCAATCCAACCGCCCAGCGCACACACCGGGATTAGATACAGGGATGAACTCGCAACTGGAGAGAAACGGTGCCTTTGCTCCACTCGCTAAACCCACTCGTGCAAACTGTGGGTGTGCAAATACACCGAGTAATAGACCGCTGTCAACAACTAATTTGTTGTATCCAAGGAATGGAAACGTTTGTTGGCAAGTCCAATACGATGCGAAAGCGTTTGCAGGTGAAGGTCAAGCTGCAAATGTAACTTGCGATGGGGCTTACAGGATCATCGCGTGCGGACACAAAACACCCGCTTGAAACATCTGTTTCAGAGAAGGTTCCAAGCAAACAAGGTGGCGGTTTCCCCTTCCGCCCCTTTCCCGAAAAACTTACTTCCCCACAACCACAATGACGAACGAATCGGGCTTCATTTTGCCCCGACGTTCTCCCGGAGCCGGCGGATCAAAATCCGCGGCAGGCATGAAAATGTTGTGCGTCTTCAAATCCAGGCCCATGGTGCGCGCGCTTCGCTTGGTTGCCACATTTTCCACGACCGTATATTGATCCGGCGAATCTTGATGGACGACCGTGAGCACGCCTTCGCCGCAGGAAGCGAAAAACTCATTTGACCCTGCGTCGAAGGCCGCAGCGTCTGGCCCCTTGCCGATTTCTGGTGTGGCCACAACCTTGCCCGTGTCGGCATTGACCACGACGGACACTTTGTCGTCGCAGACCGAGTACAGCCGCCGGTTCTTTGTGTCCATGGCCAGGCCCGAAGGCGATTTGCACGGCGCCAGCGGCCAGCGATGCGTCTCGGTGATTTTCTGCGCATTGATCTCGATGATTTCGGAAGTGTCTTCGTTGTTTACGAAGACGCTTCCTTTGCCATCCACCGCGGCGAATTCGGGTTTGCCGCCGAGAGGCAAGGTGCCCGCAACCGTGCCGTCCGCCGCATTGATGGCCGTGGTATTTTTTCCGCGGCCATTAAACGTGAACACGCGCTTGCTGACCGGATCGTAGACAATGGCGTCTGGGTTCGCGTCGGTCTTCACATTGCCGATTGGCTTCAGTGTCTTTAGGTCAAAAATCGTGACGTCGTTGCTGCGGCCGTTGCTCGTGAAGCCGCGCCCCAAATCGCTGGCGATGGCGATGCCGTGCACGCCTTGCGTGTCGGGGATGTCGCCGACCACCGCGTAAGTGTCCGCGTCCATCACCACGATGTGCGTGCCCCGCGAGATGTACACGCGGCGGGCGCTGCTGTCCACGTAAACGTAATCCCAGCCGCCCTCGCCTCCGAGTGGGATGGTCTTAATCACCTTGTAACCGGAGGCGCCGGGCGAAGGCGCGGCGGAAAGCGGGAATGGGCAGGCACAAAAACCCAGGGCAATCACAAGAGCGCCGGTCAGTTCGAAGAAAGTCAGTTTATTGCGCATGATTTGTTCTCTCTCTTTGCATTCGCAGTCGGTTTGGTACGCTGCGAAGCCGGACTAGTTCTAGACTTCCGAACCTAAACGCAGCATAAATACCGACCGTCTGTTTCCGTAAAAACCCCGCGCTACTTTGCTTTGTGCTGCTCGAACCACCCGGCCACATACAACATTTTGGCGATGTGGTGGCTCGGGCGCCGGCTGATGCCGTGCGGCTCTTCGGGAACGCGCACGAGCACTGAATCGATATTCAACAGTTTTAGAGCCTCATAAAACTGCTCGGCCTCGGGAATTGGCGTGCGATAGTCGGCCTCGCCGGTCATCACCATGGTCGGCGTTTTGACCTTGGCGACCAGATTGCTCAGCGAGCGCTGCATGTACTGCTCCGTGTGGTCCCAAGGATTGCCGGGAAACCAGTATTGCGCGACCCATGGGATGTCCGATGTCAGCACAAAGCTGTACCAGTTGATGACCGGATAGAGCGAAGCCGCCGCGCGGAAGCGGTCGGTATGCTCGATGGTCCAGCAGGTGAGCACTCCGCCGCCGCTGCCGCCCGTCACAAAGAGG
>Ga0137380_10001191_pt1 | contig 20933 bp, 19 predicted proteins | sample SagtaG_17_FD_104809 | JGI IMG/M metagenome (GOLD analysis project Ga0137380, IMG submission 104809) | Vadose zone soil microbial communities from Sagehorn Ranch, Mendocino, California, USA - Sage2_L_100_16 metaG | ecosystem: Environmental > Terrestrial > Soil > Vadose zone | place: USA...
CGTCGGCCTGGGTGCCGGTGGAGTACGTGCTGTGCGCCTCGTCGAGGTACTTGGCGTTCACCGCGTCGCCGATGCGACCGGCGAGCGTCGTGTAGCTCTGCGCGTCCGCTCCCCTGCCGAGCGCCGCGGCGATCTGGCTCATCGCCGAGACGATCCGGTAGTACGCGTAGGTCTGGATGAGCTCCTTCGGCGTCCGCGAATCGGACGTGATCCAGTCGCCGAAGTCGCCACCCTGCAGCAGGTACCCGATCGTCCGGGTGGCCAGGAAGTCGACGTAGTGCTGCATCGCCGCGTAGTTCTGGCGCAGAATCTGCGCGTCGCCGTACGTCTTGAACTGCAGCCACGGACCGAGCACGAACGTCCCGCCCCAGTTGGCGTCGCCGTTACCGTAGCGGTGATAGTCCGGCGCGATGTTCTCGATCAGCCCCTGCGACGCCTGCGCCTGCGCCATGTCGCGCACGAACATGCGGTAGTACGCCGCGATGTCGTAGTTGCGGCTCACCGAGCCGTAGACGAGGTTGGCTTGCTCGAGCCATCCCAGCTTCTCGCGGGTCGGGCAGTCGGTGAGGATCGAGTACATGTTGGCCTGGATGGCGCGGTCGATGATCCGGTGGATGCCGTTGAGCAGACCGTCGGACGACGCGAACGAGCCGGCGGACGCGTTGGCGGTGCGCAGCACGATCGCGCTGGCCTGGTCGGCGGTAGGCGCTGAGGTCAGACCGCGCAGCTCCAGATAGCGGAAACCGTGGTAGACGAACTGGGGGTGCCAGGTCAGCGGGCCCCTGCCGTCCAGCGTGATCGTGTCCCAGACCGGCCCGCTGCTCTCCCCCAGCTGGTTGAACGTCCGCTGGTCGGCGACCCCGTCCGGAGTCAGCTTCTCGGTCGGCAGCACGGTGACCTGCGTTCCGGCCGCGCCGTCGAGCGTGAGCTGCTCCCACCCCGCGATGTTCGTGCCGAAGTCGACGACGTACACGCCGTCCTTGGGATTGGTGATCGCGACCGGGTGCAGCACATCGACGGGAACGATCGGTGGATCGTCGTGTGCGAGCAGCTGGGTGGTCGTCGCGGGTGGCGTCGTCGTCGCCGCGGCCTGCCATCCGCTCAGGTCGGCGGCCGGCGCGTCCCAGCCGGACGGCAGCCGTCGCGCGTCGTAGTCCTCGCCGCCGTACCAGTTGCTGAACGTGGTGTTGCCGAGCGTCGTGCGCCACGAGGCGTCGGTGGCGACGGTCTGGGTGCGACCGTCCGCGTAGGTGATCTCCAGCTGGGCAAGCATCTTCGGCGGGCCGATGTCGGTGGCCAGCTTCTGGTACCGCTGCGGATGATCGGGCGTGTTGTAGACGTCGTAGGTGCCGTTGCCCAGTTGCGCGCCGATCGCGTTGGCGCCCGGCCGCAGCAGATGCGTCACGTCATAGGTCGAGTAGACGACCTGCTGACGGTAGTCGGCGTTGGGCGGCTCCAGGACTGCCTGGCTCACCGGGTTGCCGTCGATCGTCGCGGAATAGATGCCCACGCCGGTGACATAGAGCCGCGCACTGCGCACCTGGGTGTTGACGTCGAACTGCTTGGCGAACACCGGCAGTGCCCGCGGGGCGGTGTGCAAGGTCGACGGCGGCGGCAGCGTCTTGCTGACCTTCAGCACCTGCGTGAAGGAAGCCCCATCGGACGAGATGCTGATCGTGAAGTTCTTCGGGAAGTTCGGGGTCTGGCCGAACGGGCTCACCACGTCCGATCGCGGGTACAGCAACAGGCGGTCGAAGTGCCGTACCTGACCGAGGTCGATCGTGATCGTGACCGGGTCGTTCAGGTTGTCCCAGCTCGTGTTCTGCGGACGGCCGGCGCTGCGGTAGCCGTAGGGTGCGCTGTCGGTGGTCAGCAGGCCGTCGGTGAGGTACTGCGGCGCCCACTCCCCCGGTACGTCGACGCTGTCGGACGTGCTGACCTGGCCGCCCAGCGCAAGGTCGGTACCCGGTGCCGTCCTGTCGACAATGCCTAGCTCGGCGAGCTCGACGCGGTAGTCGTTCACCGCGTCCTCCGGCTTGACCGTCGTGTCGTTGATGTCGGTGACATTGATCCGCACGTAGCGAGCGTCTTGCGCGCTAGGCAGATCCTGGATCGCCGGATGCATCCGGTCGGTCAGCCAATCGGCGTTGCTGATCCAGCTCGCCGACCAGTCCGACGGACTCAGCAGGGCCATCTCCCAAAACGCCGGGCGGCTCCACGGCGACGCCGTGCCGTTGACGTCCCAGACACGCACTTGCCACCAGACGCGTTGCCGCGACCGCAGCTTCGCCCCCGCGTAGTTCACTCCTGACGATTCGGCGGAGCTGACCTTTCCGGAATCCCACAGGTCCGGACTGCCGAGCGCGTCCTCGCTGTCGGCCGCCCGAATCTGGTACGCGCTCTGGACGACGTCGCGTGCTGCGCCCAGCTGCCAGCTCAGCTGCGGCGTCGCGTCGTCGATGCCCAGCGGGTCGGTCAGGTAGTCGGCCTGCAGGTGATCGACCGTCGGGACGCTGCTCGCCTGGGCCGGACTCGACGTCGACAGCGCGACGACGTCGACCGCCAACGTCAACAGGGCGCCCGTCACAACGCGCTGGATCCGGAATTTGGACGGCATGTCGGTCTCCCCCGGGAAGGGCGGTTATGAATCGTTTTAACCGTCCTCGTCAGCGTGCCCTCCAGACAAGGACTGCGCGGCAACTTGACCGATTTCGGCCGCGGGCCTGGTTGCTATACGTGCCGCATGACGCGCAGCAGGTACTCCTTGCGGTTGAGCGGGTCATGGTCTGTGCGGGACCGGCTCGGGATCGCCCCGCGGATCGGTGCGTAGTGGTCGAAGGCGGATTCCAGCACGCCCTCGCCGCGGGTCAGCCCCGGCAGTTGCTGCTCCAGGCCGTGCACCTGCGCCGCCGGGATCTCTCCCTCGACCAGGTACGCCGAACTGCGCATCGCCTGCGTCTGCGGGATGGCGCGCATCCGGACGAGTGCCGGCAACACCGTCCCGAACGTGTCGTCCGGGATCTCGAGCGTGAACCGGTGCATCGGTTCGTGCACCAACGTGCCGGCCTGCTTCAGCGCACTCATCAGGACCAGCGGTGTCAGGCTGCGGAAATCGGCGCCGGTGCTCGACATGCTTTTGTCGAACGTCGCATGCATGTGGCTCTGCCTGGGCGCGTAGCCGGAATGCGTCATGATGACCCGGCAGTCGAGCACCTGCCATCCGTAGATCCCCTGGTGCAACGTTTCTTCGACGGTGTCCTCGACCGCCTTGAAGAACGCGAACGGCATCGACCCGAGTTCGACCTCGAGCTCAAATTCGACACCGCTGTTGATCGGAGCCGGCTCGATGCGCAGGCCGACAGTGGCGAGGAATGGGTTTGATTCCAAGCTCATTCTCTCCACCGCGCCCCCGGTGCCGATAGGCCGTTCGATGCAGATCGTCGTCGTCTCGCGGAAATCGACGTCGATGTCGAAGTCGTTCGCCAATGTCGCCTGGATGACTTCTTTCTGCACCTCGCCGTAGAGCGAGACGGAGATCTCCTGCCGAATATCGTCCTGTCGCAGATTGATCAGCGGATCCTGCTCGACGAGCTGGGTGAGCGCGACGTGCAGTCCGCCTTTGTCGGCCGGACGGCACGGAACGACGACCGTTTCCAACGTCGGCGGCGCGAAGTGATGCGCCGTTGGCGTCGCCTTCGAGACGACGCCGATCGAGTCGCCGATCTGGATTTCGGCGAGACCCCACAGCTTGCCGATCTGCCCTGCCCCGACTGACGAATGCCGGACGGCGGAACCGTGCTCGAACACGCCGATCGCGGTGACCTTGCCCTCCGCGTCCTGGCCGAACTGGAGCTTGTCGCGCACCCGCACCGTTCCGGAGAACATGCGAACATAGGCGATCTTCTCCCCCGCCGGGCCGCGTTCGACCTTGAAAACGGTGCCCGCGACGTCGCCGTCGACATTGCCTTCGGCCGCAGGCAGCAACTCCGTGATACCCGCGATCAGCTCGTCGACGCCCGCGCCTGTGATCGCCGAGCCGAAGAACACCGGACGCACAAGTGACCGCTTGGTCTGCGTCGCAAGCCCGGTACGAAGCTCGACGTAGGACACCGGACCGTCCACATAGGCGGCCAGCAGCGCATCGTCGTGGTCGGTGAGCAGATCTGCCAGGCGATCGGCAAACCCGGCATCCGCTGCGCCGTAGGGAAGGAATTCCGAGCTGCGGGTGCCCAGTCCGCGCGTCGTGCCCATCGCGATGATTGACCGGTCGAGCTTCTCGGAAATGCTCTGCAAGACGCCTGCGTATTGTGCGCCGCCGCGGTCGATCTTGTTGACGAATATGAGCGTCGGAATGCGCAGGCGTCGCAGCGTCCGCATCAATATGCGGGTCTGCGCCTGGACGCCCTCCACGGCCGAGACGACGAGTACGGCTCCGTCGAGCACGCTCAACACCCGTTCCACCTCGGCGATGAAATCCGGGTGGCCGGGTGTGTCGATCAGGTTGACCGTGACGTCGTTGACGACGAATGACACGACGGCGGACTTGATCGTGATACCGCGCTGGCGTTCCAGCGCCATCGAATCGGTCTGCGTGCTGCCGTCATCGACGCTGCCGATCTCGTCGATGACACCGGCGGCGTACAGCAGCCGCTCGGTCAGCGTTGTCTTACCGGCGTCTACATGCGCCAGGATCCCCAAGTTCAGTGTTTGCACTGCGCGTCATGTCCCCTGAATAGATGGCCACAGCCTGGTGTACGGACATGGACGCTGGACGCATTTCCCTCTCCTTGACGCGATCGGCTGTTGCTGGCAGTGCAGCAGACCGCCGCGTCGCGATGCAACCGAATTTGTCGGGGCCGCCGAATACAGTCGGGGCCGTGTCGATGTATCGAAGCGATCCGGTCGATGGATTCCGTCTCGCGTACGACCGTTCCGGATCGGGCGCGGCAGTGTTGCTCTTGCACGGCTGGCCCGGCGATCGCACCGACTTCCGTGAGGTCGTTGCGCTGCTCGGCGTGGGGCTCGACGTCGTGGTGCCGGACCTTCGCGGGTTCGGTGACTCCGACAAGCATCTGGTCGAGCCTCGCGAGCAGTACAGCGCGACGGCGCAGGCGCACAGCATCGCCGGGCTGATCGACGAGCTCGGCCTGGATCGCCCGGTCGTCGCCGGCTACGACATCGGCAGCCGCATCGCCCAGGCGCTGGCCCGCGAGCGTCCAGACCTCGTGTCGGCGCTCGTCGTGTCGCCACCGCTGCCTGGGATCGGCCCGCGCGTTCTGGGCGCTCGCCCGCAGGCCGAGTTCTGGTACCAGACGTTTCACCAGCTGGCACTGGCCGAAGTGCTGCTGGATGGCAAGCCCGACGTGGTCCGTGAGTACCTGCGTCATTTCTGGACGCACTGGTCCGGCCCGCACTTCGAGCTGGCCGACGAGCACCTCGCACATCTCGTGGCGGCTTACTCGGCGCCGGGGGCGTTCATCGCATCGATCGGCTGGTACCGCGCCGGCGCGGGTGCGGTCGCCAGGTCGATTGCCGAGCAGGCTCCGGCGCCCGCGGACCGGACGGCGGCGCCCACCACTGTCCTGTGGCCCGAGCACGACCCGCTGTTCCCGCGGGAGTGGTCCGACCGGCTGGACGAGTTCTTCAGCGCCGTCGACTTGCGCTTCGTCGACGGGGTCGGGCATTTCACGCCGTTGGAGTGCCCGCAGGAATTCGCCGAGGCAATCGTGACGGCGCGGGCGCGCGGCTCCTAGTCGCGTTCGCGCCGGTTCGCTCGCCGGCCGTGCCGTCGAGCAGCTCGCGCGTCGCGACCTTGCCGAGCGCCCAGCACCGCTCCTCCGCTGGAATCGCGAGGAATCGGCCGCGCGACTTGGTTGTTCCAGCAGGGAAGCGTCTCTCACGCATCGCGCTCCGTCTCGACACGCCGCCAGCCGCGGAAGTAGTCGACCGTGAACTGCTTCGGATACGAGCCGTGCGGCGCCGCCGTCTTGTCCGCGAACTCGTAGATGCCGGGCATGAACTGCATCGGATACGACGGGGACTGCTCGGCCGTCTTGACGTGCTTCTCGTCGACGAAGAACGCGACGTCGTCCGGCGTCCATACGGCGGCGTACGTATGGAACTCGCGCACATCGATGTCGACAGGCTCGGCAGCGAACTCGTCGACGATCGCCGGATCGCCGAAGGGGTGCACGCCCATCTCGATCAAAGCTCGCCCGGGTTGCACGTCGCGGCCGAAGATCTCGCAGATACAGATTGTCCGCCGAGCGGTGCGGCTCGTCCTCGTAGCCGATCATCCACAACGCGACCATGCAGCGCGGGTCATCCGTCGCCTTGGCCCTCAGCTCGAACCGACCGTACTGCGGCGTATAGAGCCGCTCGTCGGTCTGTGCCTGCCGGACGACGGCGTCCTGGCTGAAACGGTGCTGACCGATCCGCCGCCTTCGTGCCAGGCGAAGACGCCGGTCTGCAGCGACGACACCCGACCGTCCCGTCGAACTCGGGGCGCCTCGGCCCGCAGCGAGGCGCCCTTCGGTCCGCTTGCTGGTATATGCCTCGACGCGTATGTTCAGTTCGATGACGGCGGTATTCGACGTCCTGACCGAGCCGACCCGGCGACGCATCCTCGACGTCCTGCTCGAGCGGCCGCACCTGGTCGGCGAGCTCACCGAGCGGCTCGGCCTGACCCAGCCGGGTACGTCCAAGCACCTGCGTGTGCTGCGCGAGGCCGGCCTGGTGCGGGTGCGCGCTGAGGCGCAGCGCCGCTGGTACGAGCTGCGGCCGGGTCCGCTTGCCGAGGTCGACGCGTGGCTCGCGCCGTACCGCCGGCTTTGGACCGATCGCATCGACGCCCTCGAACGCCATCTCGCGACCATGCCCGACGACGAAGGAGGCGACCCTGCATGAACGGGACGATCCGCACCGCGGACGGCCACACCGTCCTGCGCTTCGAACGGCGGCTCGCGCATCGACCGGAGAAGGTCTGGCGTGCCCTGACCGAAGCCCAGCACATCTCGGAGTGGTTCCCGTCCGACATGCAGATGGACCTCGCTGTCGGCGCGCGGATCCGCTTCGTCTTCCGCAACGGCGAAGCGCCGACGCTCGACGGCACGATCACCGAGCTGGATCCACCGCGAGTGTTCGCCTACACGTGGGGCGAGGGCGCGTCGCTGCGGTGGGAAATCCGGCCCGAGGCCGACGGCTGCCTGCTCGTCTTCACGCACACCTTCGACGACCGCCCGTCCGCGGCAAGCTTCGCGTTCGGCTGGCAGACCTGCCTCGGCGCGCTCGAAGCGCTGCTCGACGAACGGCCCGCGCCGGCGAGCGAGGACTACGTGACGGCGCACGAGGCCTACGTCGAGGAGTTCGGCCTGCTCGAGGGAGCGTCCCAGCAGGACGCGGACGGCTGGACGGTGCGCTTCGAGCGCAACTTCCCGTACCCGCAAGAGATGGTCTGGGATGCGCTCGTCGGATCCGATCCGCCGCCGGAGGCTTCCGCGCTGAAGCCGGGCAGCCTGCTCGAGTACGGGTGGGTGACTACACCCGGCGGCGAGCCGGCCGGCCACGTGCGCTGGGAGGTCACGTCCGGCCCGCCCGGAACCCGGGTGTCGCTCAGCCAGCACGGCCGAGCCGACACGGCGGATGCGATCCCGGCCTCCATCACCGCGTGGCGAGCGCGACTCGTCGAGCTCGCCGACGAACTGCGCGCGCGATGGTCCGACGAGTCGTGACAGTCGTGCAGGTCACCGCGACTGACGGCGTCGACCTTGCCGTCAACGAGGCCGGGCCGTCCGACGCCCCGACGATCGTCTGCGTGCACGGCTACCCGGACAACAGCTCGGCGTGGGACGGCGTCGTGGCCGAGCTGTCCGGCCGCTACCACGTCGTGACGTATGACGTCCGCGGCGCCGGTCGTTCGGGCAAGCCGGCGCAGCGGCAGGCCTATCGCCTGGACCAGCTTGCCGCCGATCTGCGCGCAGTCGTCGACGCCGTGAGCCCGGACCGCGCCGTGCATCTGCTCGCGCACGACTGGGGATCGATCCAGTCATGGCATGCGGTCACCGGCCAACAGCTCGCCGGACGCGTCGCGTCGTACACATCGGTGTCCGGGCCGAGCCTCGACCACACCGCGTACTGGATGCGCTCGGCGCTGCGTCCGGGCGGCGCCCGGCTGCGCGATGTCGCCCGCCAGCTGGCCGAGTCCGCGTACATCCTGCTGTTCACCATCCCCGTCCTGCCCGAATGGCTGTGGCGCATGGGCGTACTCGATCGCGGGCTCGCAGCGGCGTCGACGATCGGACGCGGCTCGGCTGCGTCCAGCGGTGGTGACCCGCCTGCCCGGACGCTCGCCGACAAGATCAACGGCTTGCAGCTGTACCGGGCGAACATGCCGCACCGGCTGCGTCGCCCGCAGCCTCGGCGGACCGACGTGCCGGTTCAGGTGCTCGCGCCGACCCGCGACGTGTTCGTCTCCCCTGCCCTGCAGATCGGTGCGCCCGCGCCGTGGGCATCCGACCTGCGCGTGCGCGAGATCGCCGGCGGGCACTGGGTGATCGGCACCAGGCCGGACGTGATCGCCCGCCACACGTCCGAGCTGATCGAGCACAGCGCTGTCGGTCCACCCCCTGACCGTTCGTATGAACCGTGAGCGATCGGCACGGTGCCGACCGCCGGGGTGGAAGGGACTGGTGCGATGCGAAAGCTGATCGCAGTCGAATTCGTCACGCTTGACGGTGTCATGCAGGGCTTGGGATCCCCGGACGAAGACCGTGAGGGCGGCTTCGAACATGGCGGCTGGTCGGCGCCGTACTTCGACGACGTGCAAGCTGCGGCCGCGGTTGAAAGCGTGAAGTCGACGACGGTGTACCTCTTCGGTCGCAAGACATACGAGAAGATGATCGGCTACTGGCCGAGCCAGCCCGACGAGAACCCGATGGCCGCGCACCTCAACGCGGCGCCGAAGTACGTCGCCACCCGCACGCTGACCGACGTCACGTGGTCGAACGCGCAGGTGCTCCACGGCGACCTCGTGCCGGCCGTCGGCGACCTGAAGTCCCGCGGTGAGGGCACCGTCGTCGTCCTGGGCAGCGGGGTGCTCGTCCAGGAGCTCATCGCGAACGACCTCGTCGACGGATACCACTTGTTCCTGCACCCGCTCCTGCTCGGCACCGGCAAGCGGCTGTTCCGCGAGATGGACCGGCCGACGCGATTGCGGCTCGTCGATTGCACGCCGACGAGCACCGGCGTGCTCATGCTCCGTTACGACGCGCTGCTCAACTGACGCCGGCCGCGTGCTCGAGTGCGTCGAGCTCGGTGTCGAGGTGGCCGAGCAGCCGTTGCAGGTGCGGCACGCTGCGCCGGCATCCGGTCATTCCGAACGCGAGTGCGTCCGAGTAGCTCGTGCACGTGATGTTCAGGGCCTGCCCGTCGACCGGAATCGACAGCGGGTACACACCGTCGAGCCGCGCACCGTTGTAGTACAGCGGGGCTCGTGGACCCGGCACGTTGGAGATCACCAGGTTGAACGGCGGGCGGAACATGCTCTGTACGCCGGGCAACTGGGCCAGCGCCAGCGGGCTGAGCCCGATCGCGCTCATCGCCACGATCTGCACGGGACTCATGGTCGACATCGCCGCCTTGCCGTCGGTCATCGATGCATGGATCGCGGCCAGCCGGTCGCCCGGGTCGGCGATGTTGGTACCCAGGTTGCACATCACGACGCCAACCGCGTTCCCGCCTTCTCGGTGATGGTCGTCGACGTGCAGCGACACCGGCACCATCGCGATCAACGGGACGTCGGGCAACGCATCCAGGCCGTGCAGGTAGGCGCGCAGCGCCCCGGAGCACATTGCGAGCACGACATCGTTCAGCGTCGCGTCGCCTGCCTTCGCCACGCGACGAATCCGGTCGATCGGCCACGACTGCGCCGCGAATCGGCGTGCGCCGGTGATCGGCACGTTGAGCATCGTCTTCGGCGCGGAGAACGACAGCGGCGCCGCCTGATCGCGCAGGCCGCGGCTCACCGTCTTGACGAGCGCGCCTGGCAGGCCGGCGGCTTCGGCCGCGATGCTCAGCGCCATGCGTAATGCGCCGGCCGGATCGTCGATCAGGCCGTGCGGAGACGCACCGGGCGCGTCGCCTGTCTTCGGCCGCGCGGCCCACGGTGGTGGCATGTCGCGCTCATCGGGATCGTCGCTCAGGCTGCTCTGCACCAACCGCAGGGCCGAGACGCCGTCGACCAGCGCATGGTGGATCTTGAAGTAGATCGCATAGCGGCCGTCGGCGAGACCCTCGATCACCGAAACCTCCCACAACGGGCGGTGCCGGTCGAGCAGGTTGCCATGCAGCCGCGAGCAGAGCGCGAGGAGCTCGAGCACCCGGCCGGGCCGAGGCAGGGCGGTGTGCCGGACATGGTGCTCGATGTCGAACGCGCCGTCCTCGTCCCATCCCCAGAGCCCCGCAGTCGCGATCGATCGCCGTGCACGGCGGCGGAACAGTGGCCGGACGTCGTCGGCGCCGACCATCTGCTGGAACATCCGCCGGACGTCCTCGGAGTCGGCACCGTCCGGCGGCACGAACAGCTGCAGGCCGCCGACGTGCATCGGGTGCTCGCGTGACTCGACCATGAGGAAGATCGAGTCGGCGGGCGACATGGGTAGCAGCAACGCAACCTCCCGGGTGACACACGCCGGCCGCGGACTCACCGATCATGCTCGCCTTCGCGACCGGCTGGCCAACCATCCGCTGGCCACGTCACGCCGTCAGGCGAGCCCGGCGACGCCGATCAGGGTGCCCTCGGGATCGGTGAAATGCCCGACGACCAGGCCACTCGGCGACGTGGCGGGTCCCATCACGCGGGCGCCTCCGAGTTCTTCGGCGCGTCGCAACGCGACCTCGACATCCGGCACGCCCACGTAGAAGACAGCGTGGCTCTCGTAATCCGGTCCGCCTCCGACACCACCCCGGATGCCCGTCCCGTCGTCGGTGGTGATCAGATCGATGAACCCGTAGCTGTCCGGATCGGATACCTCTTGCGCGACGGGCGATGGTGTGTCGAACTGCCAGCCGAAGAGCTCACCGAAGTACTTGCGCAGCCGTGCCGGATCCTTCGCTATGACCTCGAAATGCACCACCGGTCGTGACATCGATACACCTCCATGCGTCGGCTTCAGGGTCCCCCGCCATCTTGCCGTGACGTGACTACGCGCCGCTCGGACGCGTCATCACCGGCTGGCCGTCCTCGTGGCCTGGGCACTCGCGCACCGGCAGGCTCGGGTAGCGAGCCAGCCGCACGTCCCACGCGGCTCGCGCACATCGCAGGTAGGCCGTGCCGCGGCGGGTGACGTTCACGCGGGCATGCCGGCAGTGCCCGCACAGGCCGGGCGGCGCGCCGAGGCCGTCAGGGAGCGGCATCGGTCGTGTGGACCGGGCCGTGCGAGTCGGCGCAGTGGTCGTGACCGACGGCCGACCTGTGGTCGACCTGCAGCGTCACGTGCCCGATCCCGTAGTCGTTGGCCAGCAGCGAGCGCAGCGCGCCGCCGACGACATGGCAGTCTCTGCTCCGATCGACCAGGACGTGCGCCGACATCGCCGCCTCGCCGGCGGCGAGCTCCCAGACGTGCAGGTCGTGCACCTGGGCCACCCCGTCGAACGCGGCGAGCCGCGAACCGATCGCCATCGGATCCAGGCTGGCCGGCGCCGCTTCGAGGAAGACCCGGCCGGCGGCGCGGATCAACTGGACGCCGGTCCACGTCATCAGCAGCGCGACGATGAGCGATGCGACCGCGTCCGCGCGCGTCCAGCCGCTGAGCAGGATCACGACGCCGGCGACGAGGGTCGCCAGGAACGCCCAGACGTCGTTGACGAGGTGCGCGACCGCGCCGCGGACGTTGAGGCTGCGTCGATCAGCGCGTGCCGCCAGCGCCGTGGCGACGAAGTTCACGCCGACGCCAGCCACCGCAACGGCGGCTATGACGCCGCCCGCCGATGCGGGCGGATCTGCGAGGTGACGCACCGCCGCGACGGCGAACCACGCAGCCAGCAGCAGCAGGGTGATGCCGTTGGCCTGGCCGGAGAGCGCGTCGACGCGAGCGAAGCCGTACGTGTAGGCGCCCTTCGCCGGACGCTCGACGACCCGCGATGTGATCAGCGCCAGCAGCAGCGCCGCCGCGTCGGTGAGCATGTGCCCCGCGTCTGTCAGCAGGGCCAGGGAGTGCGCCAGCAGCCCGGCGACGACCTCGCCGGTCATGAACGCGACGATCAGCACCAGCGCGCCGAGCAGCCACCTGCGATCAGCGTGACCTGACCGACCGTCCGCCGGGTGCGCCTGCCCGCTCGCCGGCGTCGGCCTCGGTGTAGGCGCTGCGCCGTGCGCATGCGCGTGCGTCATTACCGCGGGCCTGCCGTCCGCTCCGGATGCACCAGCGCGCTGTGGCCGGCGTGTTCGAGCGCGGCGTCGAGCAGCACGCGCACATGCGTGTCGGCGAGCCGGTAGAACGCCATCCGGCCCTCTCGGCGCACCTGCACGATGCGGTGTGCCCGGAGCAGGCGCAGCGCGTGCGACGTCGCCGATTCGCTCATCCGTGCCGTGGCCGCGAGCTGGCCGACGCTCGCCTCCCCCGCCCGCAACGTCGTGAGCAACCGGAGCCGGCCAGGATCGGCGAGCATCGAGAAGACCTCGGCCGCGTCGGAGACGTCGGCCTCGGACGGCAGGATCACGGCGCGTTCCGTGTGGACGACATCCGGACGAACACCTGAATGACTGCTCACATGTTCAGTCTTGCAGGCAGTCGGCCGCCGAGGCAAACCGACGCGCCTACCCGTAGGCCATCCCCATCGCCGCACGCACCTCGTCCAGGGTCTCGTCGGCGAGACCACGAGCACGGCGCGCACTCCGTTCGAGCACGCGACGCGCGTCTGCTTCGTCGTACGACGCGCGGCGCTCCCGGATGGGTGCAAGGAAAGCGCTGACCGAATCGACGACGAGGGCCTTGAGGGCCGCAGCTCCCCCAGCGCCGATCTCGTCGGCTAGCGCGACCGGATCACGTCGCGCGCACAACGCGGCGATCCGGACCAGGTTCGCGACTTCTGGGCGGCGATCCGGTTCGAACGTGATCAGCCGCATGGCGTCCGTGCGCGCGGCTCGCACCTTGGCGGCAATCTGGTCGTCCGAGTCACGCAGCGCGATGCCGTTGCCGAGACTCTTGCTCATCTTGCGGCCGTCCAGCCCCAGCAGCAGCGGCGCATTGCCGAGCAGCGCGTCCGGTATCGGGAAGACCGGCGCGTACCGCTCGTTGAACCGCCGCGCGATCGAGCGCGTCAGCTCGAGATGCGGCAGCTGGTCCCTCCCGACCGGGACGAGATCAGCCTTACAGAACAGCACATCCGCGGCCTGATGCACCGGATAGGTCGTCATCAGCCCGCTGACCGATGACCGACCGGCTAGCCGGATCTCGTCCTTGATCGTGGGGTTGCGCGACAGCTCACCCATTCCGACAAGCGACAGGAACGGCAGCATCAGCTGGTGCAGAGCAGGAACGGCGCTGTGGGCGAAGATCGTCGTGTGGTCTGGGTCGAGCCCACAGGCGAAGTAGTCAAGCACGATGTCGCTCACCACGCGAGCGATGTCGTCCGGATGGTCGCGGTCGGCGATCACCTGGTAGTCAGCGACGACGACGAGCACGTCGTGGCCGGCACGTTGCAGCTCGACGCGATTCGCGAGCGTCCCGAAGTAGTGGCCGAGATGCATCGGCCCGGTCGGCCGATCTCCGGTCAGGACGCGAGCGGTGCGTCGTTCGGTCTCCGATGCGAGCATGCTGGGAGCGGACATTGGTCAGCCTTTCTGGGAGAGGTCAGCCGTCCGCGCCGGGGCAAAGAGAAGGGCCGTCCAGCGAGGACGGCCCTTAGATGGCAGCGCGAGGGGGTCGTCCTAAGTGGACGGCCACCACAGCGCGATACCGGAAGTCACCTGATCAGGTTAGCAACCCGGCGCATCACCAATTCGTGTAGAGCGGACGCCCCTCGGCATACCCGGACGCGCTCTGCACACCGATGACCGCCCGCTCGGCGAAGTCCGGCAGCGTCGTGGCACCGGCGTAGGTGCATGCCGACCGCACGCCTGCGGTGATCGTGTCGATGAGATCTTCGACGCCGGGACGCAATGGGTCGAGGTACATCCGGCCGGTGGAGATGCCCTCGTCGAAGAGTGCCTTGCGAGCACGGTCGAACGCGTCCTCGCCGGTCGTGCGGTTGGCGACGGCGCGAGCGGACGCCATGCCGAAGCTCTCCTTGTACATCCGGCCGTCCGGTGCCTGATGCAGATCGCCCGGCGACTCGTAGGTGCCGGCGAACCATGAACCCACCATGACCGCCGACGCACCTGCGGCCAGAGCCAACGCGACGTCGCGCGGGTGCCGCACTCCCCCGTCGGCCCACACGTGCTTGCCCAGCAACCGCGCCGCCGCCGAGCATTCGAGCACAGCGGAGAACTGCGGCCGGCCGACACCGGTCATCATCCGCGTCGTGCACATCGCGCCGGGGCCCACACCCACCTTCACGATGTCGGCGCCGGCGGCGATCAGATCGCGCACCCCGTCGGCCGAAACGACGTTGCCCGCGACCACGGGCACGGACGGCGACAGCGAACGCACCGCGGCGAGGGCGTCGAACATGCGCTCCTGATGGCCGTGCGCCGTGTCGATGACCAGAACGTCGACCCCCGCGTCGAGCAGGTCGCGCGCCTTGGCTCGGACGTCGCCGTTGACGCCGGTCGCCGCGGCGACGCACAAGTGTCCAGCGCGGTCGACGGCAGGTCGGTACAGGGTTGCGCGCAGGGCGGCGGTCTTGGTGAGGATGCCGGCCAGGCAGCCGGACGCGTCGACGACGGGCGCCAGCCGCCGATGCCCGGCGTCGAGCAGCTCGAACGCCTTCTGCGGCGAGACGGTGTCCTGCAGCGTGAGCACCGGGGCGGACATGACCCTGCGCAATTGGGCGAAGCGGTCCGCGCCCAGGCAGTCGGCCTCGGTGACCACGCCGACCGGACGGCCGTCGTCGACGACGATGACCGCTCCGTGCGCGCGTTTCGGCAACAGCGCGAGCGCGTCACCGACCGGACTCTGCGGCGACAGGGTCAACGGTGTGTCGTAGACGAGGTGGCGCGACTTCACCCACGACACCACGTCGCGGACGACATCGGCCGGGATGTCCTGGGGCAGCACGGCCAGACCGCCTCGCCTGGCAACAGTCTCGGCCATGCGGCGCCCAGCGACGGCTGTCATGTTGGAGACGACGAGCGGGATGGTCGCCCCGCTGCCGTCGACCGTTGACAGATCGACGTCGAGCCGGGACGCGACGGCCGACCGCGCCGGCACCATGAACACGTCGTCATAGGTCAGCTCGAACTGCGGGGCCGGGTCTAAGAAGCGCACGAGTAGATGAGTCTAGTCGCCGGCGCGGCGCGCGACGCCGCGCGGTCGCGAGCCCAAAATGTGCTCGCCGGTAGCCTTTAGGCTCGTCTGGTGACCCTCGCAGTCTTCGATATCGACGGTGTCGTCGCGGATGTGCGCCATCGCCTGCACCACCTGGAGGCCCGCCCCAAGGATTGGGGCGGGTTCTTTCGTGCCGCGGGCGACGACCCGCCGCTGGCCGAGGGGCTTGCACTGGTGGCTGACCTGCGAGAACACCACGAGATCGTCTGGCTCACCGGGCGGCCGGATTGGCTGCGTGCGACGACCCGCCGTTGGCTCGGCGCCCAGGGCCTGCCGGACGGCGATCTGTTCATGCGCCCCGGCGGCGACCGCCGTCCTGCCCGGTTGTACAAGCTCGGCGTACTCGGCCAGCTGTCGAGCCGTGTGATCGCGGCGTTCATCGACGACGACAGCGAGGTCGTCGACGCCGCGCTGACAGCCGGCTACCCGGCGGTTCTCGCCGACTGGGCCGACCGGGCGCCGACCCTTCGCGAGGCGCAGGACCGCCTCGGCCGAACCTGACAGGATTCGGTAGTGCCCGCCTCGCCCGCATCCGGCGATCAGGTGTTCTGGATGCGCCGTTTCTTCCTCACGGTCGTCACGGCCAGTTCGCTGGTGCTGATCCCGTGGATCGGCTACCTGGCGGTGAGCCTGCCGACCCACTACGTCGCCAGCCAGTGGAAGGTGGCGTGGGTCGGCTTCGACATCGCCCTGGTCATGATGCTCAGCTGGACGGCCTGGAATGCCTGGCATCGCAGGCAGTTGCTCGTGCTGACCGCGATCATCACCGCGACGCTGCTGGTCTGCGACGCCTGGTTCGACGTGGTGCTCGACTGGGGCACCCGGCACGTTGCCGTCTCGATCGCGACCGCCGTGCTCGCCGAACTGCCGCTGGCCGGGCTGCTCGTGCGCGTCGCCGTCCGACTGATCCGCGCCGTGCAGCGGGCCCGCTGGGCAGAACTCGGACGCGACGGCGAGCCGCCTTCGATCTGGCGCATGTCGATCACCGACCTCGCCGGGCAAGACCGCCGCACGCTGGGTGACAGTGACACCGCCGTGCCGCGCTAGTCTGGGCGAAATGCCCTAGGACACACCATCTCAGCGACGCAAACCTGCTGGCAGATCCAAATCACTGGGAGCACACTCGTGTTCGGGGGTAACCGCAAGCGATTTCAGGAAGAGACAATGCTCACCGAAGCACAACCAGCCCGGCCGGTTCGCGCGTGCATGCACGTGCCACCGTGCCCACCGCCTGATGCATCCGACCGCGACGCGGCGCACGTCATCGCGTCCCACCCGGAGCAGGGCTGGAGCCTCCTCTGCAACGGCGTCGTCCTGTTCGAGGACACCGGCGAGTTGCTTCCCGACGGCCAGAGCATTGCCGCCCGGCGCACCGAGTTGCTCGCTGCCGCTGCGCACCGTAAGGCCTGCTAGACCCTCGCGCGCGAAAGCCGCAAAGCCGCACCGCCCCGCGCGGTACAGCCCTGCCCGCTCGTGGTCTGCCTGACGACTAGGCGTACTCCGCCACGGGCGGGCACGCGCAGACCAGGTGCCGATCGCCGTACGCACCGTCGATTCGCCGTACCGGTGCCCAATACTTGGCCGCCGGGTCCACGCCGTCCGGATACACCGCCTCGCCGCGCGAGTACGGGTGCTCCCACTCGCCGGTCAGGCACGACGCCGTGTGGGGGGCGTTGCGCAGCGGATTATCATCGGCGGGCCAGTCCCCCGCACCCACCTTGTCGATCTCGGCCTTGATCGCGATCATCGCGTCGACGAAACGATCCAGTTCCACCAGGTCTTCGGACTCCGTCGGCTCGACCATGAGGGTGCCGGTCACCGGGAACGACATAGTCGGTGCGTGGAAGCCGTAGTCGATCAGCCTCTTGGCGACGTCGTCGACGGTCACGCCGGTGTCCTTGGTGATCTGGCGCAGATCGAGGACGCACTCGTGCGCGACCAGGCCGTGCGCGCCCGAGTACAGCACCGGGTAGTGCGACGCCAGGCGCCGCGCCAGGTAGTTCGCCGACAGGATCGCCATGGCCGTCGCCCGCGCCAGACCGGTGGGGCCCATCAGGCGCAGGTAGGCCCAGGTGATCGGCAGGATCGATGCCGAACCCCATGGCGCGGCCGCGATCGCGCCACTGCCCGTCTCGGGTCCGGCGAGCGGCTGCAACGGGTGGTTGGGCAGGTACGGCGCGAGGTGTGCGCGCACGGCAACCGGCCCGACGCCCGGGCCACCGCCGCCGTGCGGGATACAGAACGTCTTGTGCAGGTTCAGGTGCGACACGTCCGCGCCGAACTTGCCGGGACGCGCGAGGCCCACCATCGCGTTCAGGTTCGCGCCGTCGAGGTACACCTGACCGCCGGCCTCGTGCACGAGCGCGCACACGTCGGTGACGTGGTCTTCGAAGACGCCGTGCGTCGACGGGTAGGTGATCATCAGCGCGGCAAGCGAGTCGGCGTGCTCGGCGATCTTCGCGCGCAGGTCGTCGAGGTCGATCTCGCCTTCGTTGCCACTCGTCTTGACCACGACGACCCGCATGCCGGCGAGCACGGCGCTGGCTGCGTTCGTGCCGTGCGCGCTCGCCGGGATGAGGCAGACGTCGCGGTGGTCGTCGCCGTTCGCGCGGTGGTAGCCGGCGATGGCGAGCAGGCCGGCGAACTCACCTTGCGCACCGGCGTTGGGTTGCAGCGACACGGTGTCGTACCCGGTGATCTCGGCGAGCCAGCGGGTCAGGTCGTCGAACAGGTGCCCGTAGCCGTCGAACTGCCCGGCCGGCGCGAACGGATGCAGGTTCGCGAAGCCGGGCAGGCTGATCGGCTCCATCTCCGTCGTGCCGTTGAGCTTCATCGTGCACGAGCCGAGCGGGATCATGCCGCGATCGAGCGCGTAGTCGCGGTCGGCGAGCCGGCGCAGGTAGCGCAGCATCGCGGTCTCGGTGTGATAGCTCGCGAACACCGGGTGCGTCAGGAACGGCGATGTGCGGGCGAGCGATTCGGCCAGCGGCGCGTCGTCGTCGAGGTGCTCGACGTCGGTGAATGTGAGGCCCAGCCCGAACGCGCGCCACAGCGCGACCAGGTGCCCTCGACGGGTGACCTCGTCGCACGAGATCGAGATCGTGTCGTCGTCGACGAGGCGCACGTTGATGCCGTCGGCGACGGCGGCCGCCGCGACGGCACGCGCCCGGCCCGGCGCGCTGACAGTGATCGTGTCGAAGAACTGCTCGGTGAGCACCTCGACCCCGTTCCCGCGCAGGCCCGCGGCCAGGATCGCGGCGAAGCGGTGGACGCGCTGGGCGATCGCGCGCAGACCGTCCGCGCCGTGGTAGACGGCGTACATGCTCGCGATGATCGCGAGCAGCACTTGCGCCGTGCAGATGTTGCTGGTGGCCTTCTCGCGGCGGATGTGTTGCTCGCGGGTCTGCAGCGCCAGCCGGTATGCCGGCGCGCCGTCCGCGTCGACCGACACTCCGACGAGGCGGCCCGGCAACTGCCGCTCGAGGCCGGAACGCGTCGCGATGTAGCCCGCATGCGGCCCACCGAAGCCGATCGGCACGCCGAAGCGCTGCGTGGTGCCGACCGCGATGTCGGCGCCGAGCTCGCCCGGCGGGACGAGCAGGGTGAGCGCCAGCAGGTCGGCCGCGACGGCGACCAGCGCGCCACGCTCGCGCGCCGCCTCGATGATCGGGCGAAGGTCACGTATCGCCCCGGACGCCCCCGGGTACTGGACGAGCACCGCGAACACGTCGCCCTCGGGGAGCGGCTCGGCGAAATCGTGCGTGACGACGTTCAATCCGAGCGGCGTGGCTCGCGTCCGGATCACGTCCAGTGTCTGCGGGAACACGTCGGCGTCGACGAGGAACGTGTCGCCGGCCTTCGCGGCCCGATGCGCCAGCGCCATCGCCTCGGCGGCGGCCGTCGACTCGTCGAGCAGCGAGGCACCCGCGATGGGCAGGCCGGTGAGGTCTTCGACCATGGTCTGGAAGTTGAGCAGCGCCTCGAGCCGGCCCTGGCTGATCTCTGGCTGGTAGGGCGTGTAGGCCGTGTACCAGGCGGGGCTCTCGAGCACGTTGCGGCGGATCACCGCGGGCGTGATCGTGTCGTAGTAACCCAGGCCGATCATCGACGTGACGACCCGGTTGCGCCCAGCCAGCTCGCGCAGCTCCGCCGCGACGTCGGCCTCGGACGCGGCCGGCGGCAACGCCAGCGCGAGCTTCTCGCGGATGCTGGCCGGCACCGCGTCGGCGAGCAGGTCGTCGATGGACGCGTACCCGATAGCTTCGAGCATGCGCTGCTGGTCAGCGCCTTCGGTGATGCCGACGTGGCGCGTGGCGAACTCGGCGGAGTGTTCGAGTTGGGACAGCGTGGGCCCGGTGCTCATGCGTCTCCTTGGCGTGTTCCGGGTGAGCGCACGGCTCCGCGCGCGTCAACGTCGTCATTGCTCATCGGGAGGCGCTCCTGCGGACGAGACGGTGCCCGCGCCGTCGGCGCGCGCCCCCGTCTGTCGGGCGGGTGCCCTTCAGAGTGGCCTCATCCACGCGGTCCGGGTGCCTGAGAGGTTCCGGGGAGGTTGCCCCTTCGGCGCCGCTCGGTAGTGCTGAGCGGACTCTCCCGCGCAGGCTCGATGGCCTGGCGATCACGCTACCAGCCGGGCAGCGAACGGCGGCTACGCGGTCGCGGTGCGCTGCTGGCGGCGCCGCGACAACTCATCGGTGATCGACGTGGACGGCTCCTCGATCGCGCCGTCGGCGCGCTCACCGGGCAGGTGGGCCAGCGAGCCGACGAGCTCGCGCAGAGCTCCGCTCACGGCGATGCCGAAGACACCCTGGCCACCACGCAGCAGGTCGACGACCTCTTCGTTCGAGGTGCACTCATACACGGTTGTGCCGTCGGACAGCAGGGTGATCCGAGCCAGATCGTCGACACCGCGCGCACGCAGCGCGTCGACGGCGGTGCGGATGTTCTGCAGCGAGACGCCGGTGTCGAGCAGACGCTTGACGACCTTGAGAACCAGGATGTCCTTGAAGGAGTACAGGCGCTGGCTGCCCGAGCCGGTTGCCGACCGGATGGAGGGATCGACCAGGCCGGTGCGTGCCCAGTAGTCGAGCTGGCGGTACGTGATGCCGGCCGCGGCGCAGGCGGTTGGCCCGCGGTAGCCGACGTGCTCGCCGGGGGTGCCGGCCGGATCGGCGAAGAGCGTGCCCTGCTGCGGCGCCTCGGGCCCGGTGTCATCGGCCATGGTGCCGCCTCCTCGCGGTGTGGTTTCGCCCGCAAACGGTGATCCTCGCGGACTCACCATAGACATTCGTTCGCGGCGTCCTGACGGTATGACCGACTCCGGTGGCGGTCAACGCGACGCGCCGATGACAGTGACCCTCACCTGCAGGTCGAGAATTTGCAAGCCGATCACGTTCCGGACGCGAAGTCCTCCGGCGACACGTTGTCCAGGAACTCGCGAAACCGCTC